>Ga0187888_1001067_pt1 | contig 26996 bp, 19 predicted proteins | sample June2016WEW_7_40_FD_132987 | JGI IMG/M metagenome (GOLD analysis project Ga0187888, IMG submission 132987) | Peatland microbial communities from SPRUCE experiment site at the Marcell Experimental Forest, Minnesota, USA - June2016WEW_7_40 | ecosystem: Environmental > Terrestrial > Soil > Wetlands...
GGTTCTTCGCCTCCGAGAGTCGCCACTGCTCCAGGATCTGGCCAACGGCATCCTGCGCAAGGTTAACCGACTGAAGCCGATTTAGGTTTGAAATCGCATTCTTCACGCCGGATTCAGGTCATACAAATCGGCGAGCAAGCGCGCGCGGACCGCTACATGTATATTCCTATGACCGGTCTACTGGTCGTACTAGCTTGGGGCGCCATGGATATTCTCAAGCGCTGGCCGCGTGCCGCGGTTATATTGGGCGCCGCGGCGTGCGCGTCCGCGGCGATGGTTACGTCCGTGCAGGCGCAATACTGGAGAAACACACCCGCGTTATTCCAGCATGCGCTGGATGTGACCAGCGAGAATTATGAGGCACACCTTAATCTTGGCGACTACTTCCTTCGGATGCCTGGACAGCTGCCCCGGGCGATCAGCCATCTTGCGGAGGCGGTGCGGATCCATCCCGTAATTTGGGTAGCGCACAGCGACCTGGGCTTGGCTTTATTGCAGACGCCGGGGCGATTGCCGGAGGCGATGAGCCACTTGGAGACGGCAATCCGGCTCAACCCGAATTACCTGGACGCGCACAACAACCTGGCATCCGCTTTCATGCAAATTCCGGGGCGGTTGCCGGACGCGATTGCACAATACGAAATATCGCAGCGCATCGCGCCCAATTCGGCGGAAGTGCAGTACAACCTGGGGGTCGCATTGTCTTTGGTGCCCAGTAGATTAGGGGAGGCGGCCGACCATTTTGAAGCAGCCATCCGCCTCAGCCCCGATGCCGACACGCACACGAAACTTGCCCGGGTGCTGCTACGGATACCGGGGCGCGGGCCGGAGGCGCTCAATCACCTGCAAATGGCTCTGCGGATAGATCCCGGTTATGAGCCAGCGCGGCAAATGCTCGCACAGTTGCGAGCGGCTCCAGCAGGGCAGCAAGAGCGCTAGCAGCGGCTCGAACGGTTCCAGGAACACTGCCGGTGCGGAGTGCGAAAACACCCGAAGCCTGAGGGTGCCGACCCGTGCACTGTCACGTCGCCGTGACGCAAAAAGATGGCCTAGCGGCAGGAAGAAAAAGACTTAGTTCGGTTAACCGTGCACTACCTCTTGATTCGTGCGTAAATTACTGAAAAATAAATGTTTATATTGCTGATAGCGGCGTGTTTCGCATTGGCCTCGCCACGCGCGCTGAACGCTTTTGACTACACCTTGCGGCCAAAAAAGTTCTGGTAATGCTATACTAAAAGGGCGGCCCTGGAGTCCGCGAGTCTCTCTGGATGCAGGTACATCTGGGTGGTCCTCCTAAGGACTTCCCAGGGCCGCTGCTGTGCCTTGCCGTTCGTCCGCAACCAGGCAGAGGCATAAGTGTCAGCAAGTGCATCTTTCCGGCTAAACCGTTCCGACTACGCGCTATGGGGACTTGCAAGACCGCCAAAGTTATTCTACTGTAGACGTACTGTCTCAAACTTTAAGATCTTAACGGACGGGACCGATGGCTCATGACAAGGCAGTGCGGAAGCTTGATCGCCGGGAAGCGGATCTCCTCCTGAACGTGGTCTTCGCTCATATGTCTATTAGCAGCGCCAAGGATTACAGGAGCCATCAAATGGCGCATGAGCGTTTCAAAGACGCTGTTCGCATCCTTCACCAATTCGTCTCATCCATTCCGGAAGAAAACGGAACTGGCCAGACTCACGCCTGATCCGGCACTTGCTGCCCAAACACCGACCCGAGCTTAGAGACCGGCTGCTAAACACGCGCTAGGGGCGTACTATCACAAGTACCGTTTGGCAATTGTCGGGCCGTGTGAATCCCGCCGGGACATCATCCGAAATCACGGTGGTGCCCGTGCTCAGCGGTGTGAACTCGACGGCATTGTAGGAGCGGCCGGATTCAATGGTCAGCGATGATTCCACCGTCGCCACGGCGGGATTGCTGCTCACCAGTTTCACAGTTGCGCTTACACCCGGACGTAGCGCTTGGACTGTGATGTCCGCCGCTCGCCCGGTCCGGCGGCCCAGGTAAGCCGAATAAGCACCAATATATGGCTGATGCTGCTTTGAGGCCGACAGGGAGAGGTACGCGGGGTAGGTGTCGTCCGGCTCGTCGCGGAGGACGGCTTTTTCATCCGGAGGACCTAGTGCTGCATAGCGAATAATCACAGCCGATGGAGTAAGGCCGATTGTGCCGGTGCGGCTCCGAAATCCGGGCGCCATCGCCTCGTACGTCACGTCGCCAGAATCGCCAATCCCCTGGAGATAATAGAATGCGCTGGTCTTTCCGGCCGGAACGTTGACCGTAATCGAACTGCTCCCCAATTTGTCCGGCTGCGTCGAGAGCAGCAGTTTGGAACTATCGGAGCTGGTGAGGGTGACGTTCAGGCCGCCGGGAGGCGCAGGTTCCCCCAGGCCAAGAATCGCCCCGATTTGGAGGTTCTTGCCGAGAAAAATGCCGGTGGAGACTGCCAACCCCGGCTTGGCGACAGCCATTACGACCGATGCATACTTGGGAGGCGCCGTGAAGCCAGGGGGTTGAATCGGGGCAATAGTAGTCTCACCTTCCGCAGCAGGCTGGAAAGACGTTAGCGCCGTGCTCGTGCCACCGGTCAACGTCAGCTTCGGAGCTTTCACCGCACCAACCTTCGGGTCCGAATTGGCAATGGCAACCTCCACTTTCAACCCGCCGGCCAAATTCTCTTCCTTCGGCAATGGATCCAGTGCCGCAGACACCAGAGTGATCCCAGCTTGATAACCTCCGGGAGTGTTTTGGTATTTCGGTACCCTTCCCGGTCCGACAATCACGATAGCTGCAGGTACCAGCTTTACCGTCCCCTTGGCGGTGCCGAGACCCTCCGCCGTTACCGTGTACGTGACGGTGCCGCTATCGGCCAACCCCTGCAGCCAGAAATCCCCGCTTGCGTTAAACGTTGGCAGAACCGCTATGGAAATGCTTGCTGAGCCTGCCGTTTCCGGCGATTCGGACAGCAGCAGCCGGCTCGGATCGTCGCTGGATACGGTGAGTTTGAAGCCGCCGTCCGGCGCTGGTTGCGGCACCCGGGCTCTTGCGGAGACCTCAAGATTTCGTCCCACCGTGACGTTCGGAAGGCTTATACCTGGCTCGGCCGGAAGAGCGTATGCCGCAACACTGCAAAAAACAACTACACTTGCACTCGCGATGAATCGCATCATCGTGTCCTTTCGCGATATCCCATATCCGTTTCGACTACGAGGAACGACCCGCGCGCCCGAACTCGGCCGTAGTTGTGCGCGCGGGTCTTGTTCACACCGGCTGCGTCAATTTGTGACGTTCGCCTGAATCGAGGTTTCGCCGGCTATCCCGAACGGCGGGACCGGCGCCGTCCATCCGCCTAGCGCCCCGACCGGTTGCTGCACCAAAATTGTCGTGCTCTGTCCGGCGGTCACGGGCGTGAACGGGAGTAAGGCCGAAGATGAACCCGGCTGAATGTTGACTGAATTTGAAACCGGAATGTTTCCGGCCGTCGGGTTACTGTTGGTAAGTGTTACCGTCAAGGGCGCGGCGCCCGCAAGAGCCTGCTGCGAGCCCGGCGTGCTGTCGGAATTGAGCGAGAAGGTTTCCACGAGAAGGTTCTGGACGCCGGCTGCCTTGCTCGCGGTGAATGCTAGCCCCGCCTGATCGCTCGGGTTATGGAGCACGATACCCGAGGGAGCGAAGTACACGGTGTCGGTGGCGTTCGCCCCGGACACGTAACCTGGCGCTTGGCCCGAATACGTCGCCGAACCCGTGGATGCCAGCCCGTACACGAAGAAAGTTGCGCTGTAGTAAGGTGCAGTTACTGTCACGTTGATCGAGCTGAAGCCCCCATCCGTCCCGTTGGTGGAAAGCAACAGACGAGAATCTGTCGTGGACAGAGTAACCGTTACACTACCGGACGCTGGCCCTGGAATTAAGAGCAACGTGTTCTGGTTTTCCAAATACTGCCCGACGGTCGCGCCGTTAACAACACGCAGGCTGTTGCTGGTAACGGTAACCGTCACAGAGGACGAAGAATATCCGCCGGCGCTGGCGCTGGCGGTAACCGTGGACATGCCACTGCTAGCCGGGACGAAGGTTGTGGCTGCAAATGACGCCCCATTGGCGAGTGTTATGGGCGAACTGGAAATGCTACCCACACCGGCTGGGCTGCTGGTGGCCGTGACCGCGATGCTGATGGAGACGGGCCCAGCAACGTTTTGAAGTTGTTGGACGGTTCCGCTGCCATCGACGAGCGCGGAATATACGTCGATGAACGCCGTGCCAGTATTCGCCATAGTGAAGTTCTGCCCCTGTCCGTTGGCCGTCACGATAACGAGGCCAGACGGACCGAGGGTGACCGAGCCCGTGACACTGCCCAAGCCGGAACTGCTCGCGTCCACTGTGTAGCTGTATGTACCCGAACTGCCGAATCCCATAGCGTAGAACGTCGGCGAATGATCGTGGTTGGCAGCAATCGTGAACGAAATGCTAGGGCTCCCGGCGCCGTTTGCGGTGTTCGAAAACAGGAGATTACCGGGACTCCCGCTCGTCACCGTAACCGATACTCCACTGGGGCCGGCTGAGCCATTAAGGTACACAGTCATTGGCACTTCCAGGTTATTGCCAATCGTCACGGCTGTCGGTTGTATCAAGCCGCTCTGGGCCACGCTAATATTGAGGGAGCCACCACTGGTCGGAACGATGAACCCGGACCCGGACGGCGGGTTAGCGGTAACTGTGGCCGAACCCGTCGTCGTGCTGCTAGCCGTAAACTCGGTTGTCAGGGAACTGGTGGCGGTAGGAAACGCGAGCGATATAGGCAACACACTGCCCGCGCCCGAAGCCAACAGTTGTACGGTGGGAGTGGAGCCTAACGGCGGCATCGGCGCTACCTCCTGGGCTTCCGCAAAGATCCCGCTGGAATCGAGCCGAGACGCGTAAATCGTCAACTGGGTTTGAGAACCTTCGTAAACCGACAGAGTGGTGCCCCCACCTGGCGGCGTAACGACAAATCCGGAGTTAAAGAGCGTCACCGTGCTGTAGGCAGTCTGATAGCCGGGCACAGTAACCGTGATGGTCACGGTTCCGCTGTTCGCCAAAGCCTGGACATAAGTTGTTTGGGGGCTTCCAGTGACGGTAGCCGAAACGGTACCGTTGCCGAGCAGCCCTGCTGCGCCAAGCACTACCGATGTAGGGGTACCCGAACTAATTGTAAGATTGACATTGCTAGTCGGCGCGGGGCTTAACGCGATGTTAAGGGGAACTTCCAAGCCATAACCCACATTGAGGTTTGGCACCGTAATCATCCCCAACACACCGTTTTGTGTGACGTAGAGCTGGAAGTTTTGGGGCCCTACCGAGCTGCTGCCGGTGTCGCTGACCGTAACCGACAAAGAGGCCGTGGCAAGAGCGGTTGGTGTACCGCAAATCGTGGCGGGTGTGCCGCAAGCGCCATTACCGTTCGCGTCCCAATTCAAACCGGCCGGCAGCGTTCCGGCCAACAACCACGTGTACGATCCCGTCCCCCCGGTAGCGGTGAACGTCGTGCTGTACGGCGTCGTGATCGTGGCGTATGGCAGCGGCGATGTCGTTACGAGGGTGAGCGGTCCTGTGGTAACGCTACCGATAGGGGTATTGAACGTTGCAGTTGGCGACGTCAGCATCGGTTGGCTCGAGTCGGTCACGTAGACTTGGACCGCGCAGGAGCCCGAAAGACAGCCTCCGGCTCCGTAGATTGGGCCGCTGATGACGCCGGTCGTGTTCGTAATGGAACGGCCCAAATTGGCTGGCAAGCCGCTAATGTAAAAGGTATACGGCGGTGTCCCGCCAGATGCCGTCACCAGAGCGTTATACGTCTGACCGATCACGAAATTCGGGAGCGAAGTCGTGGTGACGATAGGCGTTACCGTAAACGGCGAGCCGTTGCTGGCCGCGCCGCCTACCGTCACCACCACGTTGCCCGTGGTCGCGCCGCTGGGCACGTTCACCACGATGCCGGTCCCGCTCCAGGTTGTCGCGGTGCCCGCGCTAGTGTTGTTGAAGGTCACCGTGCTGGTGCTCTGTGCCGACCCGAAACTGTTGCCCGAGATCGTGATCGGGGTACCCACCGCGGCCGAAGTCGGCGACAGGCTGGTGATACTCGGAGCCGCGGTTACCGTGAAGTTCGCGCCGTTGCTGGCCCCGCTGCCTACCGTCACCACCACGTTGCCCGTGGTCGCCCCGGCAGGCACCGTCACTACGATGCTGGTTGCGCTCCAGCTTGTCACGCTTGCGCTGCTGCTGGCGCCGCTGAACATCACCGTGCTGGTGCCCTGCGTCGCCCCGAAATTGGTGCCCGCGATCGTCACCGGCGCGCCCACCGCGCCCGAAGTCGGCGACAGGCTGGTAATGCCCGGTGTAACCGTGAAGCTCGAGCTGTTGCTGGCCTGGCTGCCTACCGTTACCACCACCGCTGCGCTGCTCAAGCTCAAACTGCTGGGCACGGTCACCGCGATGCTGGTCGCGCTCCAGCTTGTCACGCTTGCGCCGGTGCTGCCGAAATTCACCGTGCTGCCGCCCTGCGTCGAACCGAAGTTGGTGCCCGTGATCGTCACCGCCGTGCCCACCGGTCCCGAAGTCGGCGACAGGCTGGTAATACCCGGCGTTACCGTGAAGTTCGACCCGGTGCTGGCCTGGCCGCCTACCGTTACCACCACCGATACGCTGCCCAAGCTCAAACCGCTGGGCACGGTCACGGCGATGCTGGTCGCGCTCCAGTTTGTCACGCTTGCGCCGGTGCTGCCGAAATTCACCGTGCTGGTGCCCTGCGTCGAACCGAAGTTGGTGCCCGTGATGGTCACCGCCGTACCCACCGGTCCCGAAGCTGGCGACAAGCTGGCGATGCCCGGCGTTACCGTGAAGTTCGAGCCGTTGCTGGCCGCGGTGCCTACCGTTACCACCACGTTGCCCGTGGTCGCGCCGCTGGGCACGTTCACTACGATGCTGGTGGCACTCCAGCTTGTCGCGGTTCCCGCACTCGTGTTATTGAAGGTCACCGTACTGGTGCTCTGCGACGCCCCGAAATTAGTACCCGTGATCGTCACCGCCGTGCCCACCGGTCCCGAAGTCGGGGACAGGCTGGCGATACCCGGCGTTACCGCGAAGTTGGAGCCGGTGCTGGCCACGCTGGCTACCGTTACTACCACCGATGCGTTACCCAAACTCAAACCGCTGGGCACGGTCACCACGATGGTGGTCGCGTTCCAGCTTGTCACGCTTGCGGGCGTGCTGCCGAAATTCACCGTGCTGGTGCCCTGCGTCGATCCGAAATTGCTGCCCGAGATTGTGACCGCCGTACCCACCGGTCCCGAAGTCGGCGACAGGCTGCCGATTGTGGGCAAGGTTGTCACCGTAAACTGAGAGCCGTTGCTGGCCAGGGTCCCTACCGTTACGACGAGGTTGCCGGTGGTCGCGCCGGTCGGCACGGTCACCGCGATGCTGGTTGCGCTCCAGCTTGTCACGCTTGCGCTGCTGCTGGCGCCGCTGAACATCACCGTGCTGGTGCCCTGCGTCGCCCCGAAATTGGTGCCCGCGATCGTTACCGCCGTGCCTACCGGTCCCGAACTCGGCGACAGGCTGGTAATACCCGGCGTTACCGCGAAGTTGGAGCCGGTGCTGGACACGTTGGCTACCGTTACTACCACCGATACGTTACCCAAACTCAAACCGCTGGGCACGGTCACCACGATGGTGGTCGAGTTCCAACTTGTCACGCTTGCGCCGGTGCTGCCGAAATTCACCGTGCTGGTGCCCTGCGCCGATCCGAAATTGCTGCCCGAGATTGTGACCGGCGTGCCCACCGGTCCCGAAGTCGGCGACAGGTTGGTGATACTCGGCGTTGGCAGTACCGTGAAGCTCGAGCCGTTACTGGCCACGCCGCCTACCGTCACCACCACGTTGCCCGTGGTCGCCCCGGTCGGCACCGTCACTACGATGCCGGTTGCGCTCCAACCGGTCACGCTTGCGCTGCTGCTGGCGCCGCTGAACATCACCGTGCTGCTGCCCTGGGCCGCCCCGAAATTGGTGCCCGTGATCGTCACCGGCGCGCCCACCGCGCCCGAAGTCGGCGAAAGGCTGGTGATACCCGGCGTTACCGCGAAGTTGGAGCCGGTGCTGGCCACGCTGGCTACCGTTACTACCACCGATGCGTTACCCAAACTCAAACCGCTGGGCACGGTCACCGCGATGCTGGTCGCGCTCCAGCTTGTCACGGTTGCGCCGGTGCTGCCGAAGGTCACCGTGCTGGTGCCCTGCGCCGAACCGAAACCGGTTCCCGCGATCGTGATCGGTGTACCCACCGGTCCCGAAGCGGGCGAAAGGCTGGAGATGGTCGGCGTTACCGTAAAGCTCGACCCGTTGCTGGCCACACCGCCTACCGTTACCACCACATTGCCCGTGGTGGCCCCGCTGGGCACGGTTACCGCGATGCTGGTCGCGCCCCAGCTTGTCACCGTTGCGGTGGCGCCGGCGAAGGTCACCGTGCTGCCGCCCTGCGTCGCCCCGAAATTGGTGCCCGTGATCGTGACCGGCGTACCTACCGTTCCCGAAGTCGGCGACAGGCTGGTGATGCCCGGCGTTACCGCGAAGTTGGAGCCGGTGCTGGCCTGGCCGCCTACCGTTACCACCACCGATGCGTTGCCCAAACTCAAACCGCTGGGCACGGTCACCACGATGCTGGTCGCGCTCCAAGTGCTTACGGCTGCGCTGGTGCTGCCGAACTTCACCGTGCTGCTGCCCTGCGTCGCCCCGAAATTACTGCCCGTAATCGTCACCGCCGTGCCCACCGGGCCGGAGGTTGGCGACAGGTTGCCGATGCTCGGCCCAACGGTCACGGTAACCGCTACGCTTTGGCCGGCCGCGGAGAAGTTTGCATTGGTGGTGCTCGCGGTGATGTTTGCCGAACCGGCGTTGTTCCCGGCGGTGATATTGAAACCACCGGGTACGTTGCTTTGATTCTGAGGAACCGTCACGCTTTGCGGCACGGTTGCGGCAGCCGTATTACTCGATTGCAGACTCACAGACAGGCCGCCGGCGGGTGCGGGTGCTGAAAGGAGTAGGTTTATGGATTGTACCCCGCCCGCACCCACCGAAACGACCTGAGTCGAGAAACTGATGGTGGCGGGGACGACTTGGAGAATCGCCGTGCCACTGTTGTAGCCAGATCCACTGGCGGTAATGGTAGCCGCCCCTGCCGTTGCGCCGGTAACGTTAAACGTTCCGGTCGTTGTCCCTGGCGAAATCGAAACGTTGCTGCTGGGGCTGAAGGTGACCTGTCCCGCCCCGCTCGATGCAAGAGCAATCGTGGTTCCGCCGGGAGGGGCAGGCGCATCGAGCGTGATCGTTCCGCTAATGCTCTGACCGTACCCTACCGTCGCCAAACCATTGAACCCAACCTGTATGGAGGGTGTCGTTACTGTTACCCAAGCCGTTGTCGTCTGATATCCAATGGCATACGCGTTGACATCGCTAAGGCCTGCCCCTAATGGAGTAACGGTGAAATTGGCGCCGCTGGAGTTCGCCGGAACGGTAACCGTCGATGGACCACTGATGGTGTCGGTGCCGTAATATTTCAAGAAAACTGTGATTGGAGTAGGACCAGCCGCTGGACTTAGCGTCACCGTCATGGTAGCCGGAGAGTTGTAGAGCGTCAGCGGCGAAGGCGTGAGGGTGATCGTCAACTGGCCTGCTGTAATGGTGACTGTCGAGGGCGCGCTGCTGGTGAATTGATCGGAGACAATCAATTGCGCTACATATGTTCCAGCCAAATCGGCCACAAAAGTGGGATTTGGCGTGGCCGCTCCGGAGAGCGTTGCCGCGCTTCCGGCGGGAACCGTGTTCAGCGACCAGCTATAGCTTAAGCGATAACCGTTGGGATCGTAGCCGCTGCCTGCCAGGTTTACCGTGCTGTCCAGATACACGGTCTGATTCGGCCCGGCGTTGGCGCTCGGCGGCGTAGTCGTCGTTGCGACGTTCACAGTAGCGGGTGCGCTAGATAGATACCCGTTATTCACAATGAGCTGGGCAACGAAATTTCCGGTCACGTCGGCTACAAAGGTTGGGTTGGCGGTGTTAGCGCCCGACAACGTCGCATGGCTTCCCGACGGCAAAGCGATCAACGACCACGAGTAAGTTAATGGCAAACCTTGAGGATCCGTCCCGGAACCGCTCAGCGTAACCGTGCTACCTACCGCTACCGTCTGGTTCTGCCCCGCATTCGCCGTCGGCGCCTGAGCAGTCGTCGTGGTTATTGTCACTGTTGAAGGGTTACTGACCAACTGAGTAGTGGTATCGGTTACGATTAACTGAACCACGTATATGCCGGCCTTATCGGCGGTGAATGTGGGGTTTACTAGCGTGGAGCTACTGAGAGTCGCGGAGCTGCCGCCCGCACGCGAATTGAAGCTCCACGAATAAGTCAACGGGTTGCCATTCACATCGGTCGATCCGGAACCGTTCAGTTGCACGAGCGAGCCGACAGTAATATTGCTCTGATTCGGACCGGCATTGGCTACCGGGGGAGTACTGCCGCTGGTTACGGTGACGGTTGACGGTAGACTGCTGTTATGACCATCGCTGACAACAAGCTGAATAATATAAGTCCCGGGGACGTCGGCGACAAAATAGGAATACACGGACCGGGCGTCCATCAAACCGGCAGAACTTCCATTGGGAATACTTACGACACTCCACTGGTAGCTAAGTGGATAACCGTCTATGTCGGTGGATCCGCTGCCATTTAAAGTAATCTGCGACCCCACCGCAACGGTTTGATTGGCGCCCGCATTAGCAACCGGAGGTGTGTTGACGGTGCTGACGGTAACAGTCTGGGTGTCGCTCAGGCCGTTGGTGTTGTTGGTAACGGTGAGCTGAATGACATACGCCCCCACCCTATCGACTACGAATGTTGCCACCGCCGTGTTGGCATTCGACAGTACTGCGTTCGACCCTGCCGGAACCGATTGAAACGACCAGCTATACGTCAGCGAGCCGACGCCGCTGGGATTCGTCGATGCGGTCCCGTTCAGCGTAACCGTGGCGCCAACCGGCGCTGTCTGATTCTGGCCGGGGTCGGCAAACGGGTTTTGAAACGACCATTGGAGGGAACTATATGAGAAAAGGGAGCCACGCTGGATCTCAACGGTGAAGGTGTCGTTGCTGGTCACCGTGCTGTTCGCCGGCACGGGCGAGAAGTGCACCGTGCTCTGGCCAGCTACCGTCTGCACGTTGGTGGTGCCGGCAGTAACGCTTACGGTGGCCGTAACGCCAGGGAGAGCGGACCCGCTGTTGTTGAGGACCGCCTGGTACGTGGCGTATACCCCTGTTGTAGTGGCGACTTGGCTACCCACCAGCACGTAGTTCACAACGGACAGGCTGGAACTCTGTCCAAGCGCCACGGATGGAGCTAACGAGGAAATAGCAATGGCAATTGCGGCAGCAGAATACACGTATCGCATAGCGACCTCACTGGAGATCCAAATAGACGTATTTTTTTCTAAAACCTACTTGGGCCGTTTAAACCGGATGGCGACGTACGGCCCGCCAAACACCACCCGCCGCCACCAGCAAGCCAGCCAGGGAAAGCGTCCCGGGCTCCGGCGCCATGTTGACGGTGGTCCCCGAGTCGACCAGCGCGGGAGAGCCTCCCGAGGGGCTGAACTGGTAGAGGTAAAATTGTTGCGGTCCCGGCGTTCCGGTACCGATATAGGTGAAATCCACCGTGAACGGCCCTGTCAGCGCCGGATTGTTTACCAGTGCCAAGGCGTTATAGTCTCCGTCGAAACCAGGCGGATTGTTCGGTTGGTACAGCGTGATAGTGAAATTTGTAACGGACGAAGCGTTGGAAAGAGCTCCGTACAACGCTACCGGAAACACAATTTGCAGTTGCTCATTCGCTTGCAGCGTAAAACCACTAATCACATACGCGTACTGTTCCACTCCCAGCGTAGAGGTGTTACTGATCTCATACTGAATGCTTCCGGCGGCGGACGTAGCTACAAACAAGAGCGCGCAGACGGGCGCCGAGATCCAGAATCGATTGATGCTCATAGGTTTCTAATGCTCATCCTGTTTTCTCTCGCTCTTGTTAGTGGCTGCGCGACTCGTCCTGCTGGCGATTCTCTGTCGCCGGGTTCGCGGACGCCGCCGCGGTTCGAATGCTCGTCGCTTGGAGCTCTTCGTCGATTACAGCACGAATTTTTTCGTAATTAGTGCCGCTCACAGCGCGGCCATTGACGAAGAAGGTGGGCGTCCCCGAAATGCCGAGCGACTGAGCTTCCGAGGATTCGGCCTTCACCTCGCCGGTCATCTTGCCGCTGTCCAGGCAGGAATTGAATGCCGCCGTGTCCAACTTCAGGTCGCTGGCATCCTTCTTCAGTGAATCGACATCGAGCTTCTTGCTGGCAAACAGCAGGTCATGATAATCCCAATACTTGCCTTGCGCGGCGGCGCAGCGGCTGGCTTCCGCGGCCTTTTCGGCATGCGGATGCATGGGAAGCGGAAAATCCTTGAAGGCGAATGCGACTTTCCCTTTGAATTCCGCTTCGATTTTCTCCAGGACAGGTTCGGCTTGCTGGCAATAAGGACACTCGTAGTCCGCGTACTCTAAAAGCGTGACCTGAGGCGCGCCCTCTTGGCGCAAGGCCACGTCCTTCATGGAAATCGGAGCCCGCGGCGGCGCCAAAAGAATAAGGATGGAAGCATGGCTGCGAAGGGACTCCAAGTAAGCTGTCTGGGCCTTGGACACGCGCCGCGCCCGAATCGAATCGAGGATCTTGCCATGCATTGCTTCATAGGGCTGCGTCGTGTCCACGCCTTCGTAATACACGTGCAAGGTTTCTTCAGAAGGATCCGGCGGAAGCGTGGAATTTACATGCCTCTCCAGCAACTGCTCGACGGGGATCCCCTCTTTGGCCGCTTGTTGATCCAGCAGCGTCTGATCCGCGAGGTCCTGCAAGACCTTGCGTTCCGCCTCATAATAATTGTTCCGGCTCTGGAAGAGGGCTCCGGCACGCTTGTGCTCGATATCCCCGGCCGTTATCTTTGCTCCGTTAACTTCCATCAGAACGGTGTCGCTGCTAATGACAGCGCTGGGTCCACCATTCTGAGCGGCGGCGGATAAACAAAAACCCGCCGACACTACACCCACTACCCTAAAAATCTTATATCGTGCCACGAACTCTCCTTTCAGCATTTGGGATTGTTTGGCTTACTGCCTTGGTTGTTGCGAAAACCCCGGGTAACCGGGGCAAAAACCGGTTACCCGGAAAAAGTTAAGCTGGAACCCTGAAAACTACATCTTCTCGGCGCCCAGCGCACCGGCAGTGCACGGCCCGCAAAGACCCGCGTTGCTGCCATTGTTGATGAGGAAAGCGCACCGGGTGGAAATGCTGTTCAGGTCGGTGTTAGCAGTGGTAAGGGAAGTACCGCCTGGAGTGACCGGGATGAACGGTGTCTCTACAGTTGCGTATGCACCCGAGGTGTTCGTCAGTGCGAGAGTGGTACCCCAGGCCACCATACCGGTGGCAAGGGTAGCGGTGCCCACAGTCAGCGCACTACCGGAGCAACTCGTGCCCGTGAAGCCCGCCGTAGGTTCCGTGGCAACGAGCTTAACGGTCTCGCCCTTGGCCGGCGTTACGCCGGTCGCGGTGTTCTTCAAGATTCCGTTGATGTCGAGAGCCACAGATCCGTTCGGCGTGATCAGGCAGGAGCAGCAAGCGATTTCCTGCTCGTCATTGGCGTCGAACGCGAAGACATTTACGCAGATGTTGCCTGCAGCTCCCGCGGCGGGACCCTGCAGTTCATCGCCGTTATAGCCGTCGTTCATGACGTTGATGTAACCGTCACCGTACGACTGAGGCGCGAAGTAATGGACCTGGACAGGAGCGTCCAGGCTCGCGATTGATTGAGCAAAGGAGGCCATCGCAAGAACGATAGCCACCAAGATTACGTTTCGCAGGTACATATGGGTTAATCCCCCTTTGCGAACAGTACCACTGGCGAATCCGAATTGGCAATAGATCTTTTTTCGATATGGTAATAGTCAAAAGGCGTAATCCAACGGGCACGTGATAGGGTATTCGGCCTATTGCGGCCGAAAAATCCTCGTACTGGCCATGCATACATTGCCCAGCCGGTCGATGCCCGCGCAGCGTAACGTACGATTACATGCTGCCTGCGGGATGCAAGGAACCGGCCCCCGCGCAGCCAGAAACAGGTGAACCGGAACTCCGGTTCGGAGAGTAACTGTCATTTTTTCATCAAGTTGAATGAAGCGTTCCGCTGCCAGAGACGAGCTTCCCTTTGGGAAACCTCCGCCAGCCGGACCCTCGGCCAGCTTCCCGGACTTAGGGCTTTCGGGATGCCAATCATCACGCCAAGGCCTCCCGATGTCAACAGAGGAAGAGTACTAATTAGCTAGGCAGTGTCCTGGTACCTATGGCTAGTACTTGAGATAGAACCCACTGTACCGCTTCGGGTGCTCCATGGCGATCCAGCCGGCGAGCAGGCGAGATTCATGCCGCATAAACCCAGCGAGAGACAGAAGCGCAGGCTGAAGGCGCCCCGCGCCGGGGCCGAAATTACGGCCGCGACCCAACCATGAGGCCGGTGATTCCCGGCAACCGCACGTGGCCGTGCTTAACGGCCAGGGCTCCGAACTTACCCGACCGCCGCACTACAATCGCGACCGCTCGATCCACGTAGATGGGCGTCCACTGCTCCCGCGGGAAACGGCCCGCACCGGAGAGCGGGCCGCTTCGATGCAGCGACAACACGGCCCAGTCGACACCGGCCACCAATCGATCCCAGTCCGGCTGGGATTGATAGGCTTGGTGTATGTTCGCAAAGAACTTGGGCGGATAGGCCTGAAACCGGCCGTCCTGAAAAATGTGCACATCGGGGTACAGATTCCAGGCGAGATAACCGCCCAGATTGTTGCTGTTAAACACAGGGCCTGTCAGGGCGGCCGAGCGGATGAAGGCGTTCGCGCCGGGCGAAAGGAGGTCACGCGGCTCTAGGTAATTCGATCCGATCCCAAGCTGTTGGAAGCGTCTTGCGAATGGCACCGGCGACAGCAGCATGCCAATTAACAACATTGCCGGTACGAGGATTGGTCCCTTGGCGATTCTGGCACGGGTATCGGCCAGGCGCGCAGCTACGATCGGAGCGGACACGCAAAAGAAAAGGCTGGTGAAGCGGACGTGCCGCAGCGCGAGGAAACCAAACGATCCGAATACCAACATCTCCCACAGCGTGACTTTCCGCCATCTCAACAGGAGTAAGGCCGCTCCACACACGAGATACGCGAAAAAGGGAGCATAGACGGGCAAGTAGGCCGGGCGGAATTCCGCGATCTGCACCACCTCCGACGCGTTCGCGTTCTCCCATAGATACCGGAACAGGCCCGTTCCGTACGGATTGGCCATATTCGCCACTGTACCTGCTGCGGCGATCGTCAGAGCGATCCAGGCCCGATGCCTGGAAAGGACTTCCGGATGAAGAAACTCGCCGGCGGCGAAGATTCCGATGTAGGCTGCGCCGAAGAGAGACTCTGCATGCGTGTTACTCCACAGCGCGATTAATGGGATCGCCCACAACAGCGGGGTCGCGGTCCGCGAGGCTCTAGCGCGTTCTACCAACAGAGTGCACGCCGCCATCATCATCAAAGAAACCAGGTGGGGCCGGGGTACCGCTCGCGGCTCGATCAGGAATAGGCCGAGCGCCTCAATGGCCAGCACTAACGGTACCGTTGCTCGATGCCTGCAAGCGAAGTAGACCAGAGCCAGCGTGAGCGCAATAACCAACGCCTGCCCTACCTGGATGCCGGCCGCACCCGCCATTTTCCAAACGCCGTAGGCACCCAGCTCAAATAGCCAAGACGTAAATGGTTGTGGATAATTCGGGTATGTACCGCTGAAAAGATTGGTCGTTACTAACCGTCCGGCCGCAATCTCGCGCCCCTGCGCCAGGTGCCACCAGAAGTCAGCTTCATAAATCCAATGGAAGCTCAGCAGTGCACCGCCAGCTAGCGCGAGGGCGATCGGAGTAATTCGGCCAACCAGCCTAGACCGCGGCGTTGCGCGGGCGGCTTTCTCGACTGGAGCGGGCCATGGGTTCGATGGCTGCTTCTCGGAGTTCTTCGCTAGTTGCCCTTTCGATTTAGTCCGTGACATTGTTGAGCCTCGCTGGAAAGACTGCGTTGCGAACCCGGCTTGTGCGGCTTTCCCGGCGCTCGCGGTTCGGAGAAATGACGCTGCCGCCCGAGAGTATGCCCACGTAGAACTCAGCGCCCGGCGCTGGATTTACGCGCGAGTACAGGATGCGCACCTCGACTCCGGGCTCCCGCCTTAATATCAACGGTGTGGCCACGAGAGCAATTACGAAGCCTGCGGCCATCGCCCACAACAGCGAGTTGGGCCGAAATGCAGCCTGCCACGGAACTCCGGTCCTCTCCTGAAGCGCCATCCGCGCGCCGCCTGGATCGCAAATTCGCTTACACGGGGCTTTCCGCAAATAGTGGTCCACCTCGGTCGGCAGACGCGCCGGAGTTTTCGCTTCGTGTCCGAAACCAGCGGGCAGCTCTGGATCGAACGCAAGGACAGCAGCCAACGGCTCGATTGCAACCTCGCGATCCAGTTTTGTATTTCCCCCGGGGTACACTCCACCAACGCGCCTGGCGCCCATGGACACAAAGATCTCATATTGGCCCGAACGAGTTTCGGTGAAGAGGGGCATCGTGTGTTGAACGATTCATTCTAACCGTACTCAGTGCGGATAGGTGCCCTCCATCGCCCCCCGATAACTCAAACCTCGAAACTCCCCATCGCCTGCCGCAGACTCGCAATCGGGTCGCGCCCAGGGGACGGCAAGAAGGCAAGTATTCGCGAGCCAGGTGACCGGTGAATCCCGGATCCGCGATCTGACGAGAGAAGATCTTGGCGTGCACTGGGAGCGCTACGTCCAACTCACCCAAATCGAGGCCGCGTTCAAAACCATGAAGATCGAACTGGGGTGCGCCCGATCTACGAGCGGCTCGGCCATGAGGAGTGCTCTCAGCTCCGCTTAGCGGACTGTCGTTACGGCCGGGACCCAACCATCAGCCCGGTGATTCCCGGCAACCGCAGGTGGCGGATTTCGTGGAAGCCTGCCTCAACCAGCCATTCGGTATACTCCGGCTCGCTGTAACTCGAGCCCTCGCGCGTGCCCACCAGCATATTGAGGGCGAACATCGCGGCGAAGCGGGGAGCGGTCTTGTCGGCCTCCAGGATGAAGTCCTGAATGACGACGCGGCCGCCGGGCGCGAGCGCTTCGTGGGAACGCCGCAACAGATCGAGATTCTCCGCGGGGCTGAGCATGTGGCAGATGGCGGAGATAAACACGAGGTCATATCCTTGGCCCAGCCGGTCAGAACGCAGATCGCCAGCGCGGACCCTGACCCGGCCGGCCACGCCGGCCTCGCGGATGTGGCGCAGCGCGATAGGCTCGACGGCTGCCAGGTCCAGTATCTCCGCCTCCAACGCGGCATTGGCCTGGGCGAAAGCAATTGAATAAGCGCCCGACCCGCCGCCTACGTCCAGCATGCGGCGAACGGCGCCGGCGCCCACTGCCCGCAACACCACCGGCGCGCGTTCCGAAGCGTTGCGGTGCATGGCGGCGATGAAGGCCTCGGTCCAGTCCTCGCCGCGGCCGGCGATTTCTGAGTGCGCGACAGCGGTACCGGCGCGCACGCTGTCGGTGAGGGTAGACCACGGGTGCCACAGGTGCACGGTGTGCAGCAGGGCCGGGCGGGCGTTGTCGCGCGACCCGCTAGCCAAGTAGCGCGCGGCCGCAGGCGAGTTGTGAAATGCGCCTTCGCGCTTGACCAGCAGGCGCAGCGATGCGAGAGCGTTCAGGAGCATCTCGGTGGCGCGCGGGTCGGTGCGCAGCCGATCGGCCACCTGGCCCGCGGCGGCGCCGTCCCCCACGGCCGTGAACACGTCCAGCTCCAGCGCCGTAAGCACGGCACGGCTCTCCTGAAATCCCCGGATCCGCTCGGTCAGGTCGTCGGGCAAAACTCCGGCGGCTTCGCGGGCGCGGCGCGCGGCCATCATCTTTTCGCGGTTGTCCAGGATTTCCGCGCGGAGGTCGGCGAGATCGGTGCGTAGCAGGCGCTCGACAGGCTTGTCCTCTTCGAAATGAGAGCGGACGATCTCCGGCACATCGGCCGGGTTCACGCCCGAGTACCAGGCGCCCTCCGGATACACGACCATATTCGGCCCGTTTTCGCACAATCCCAGCGATCCGCAGGCTGTCACCTGGACTTCGTCTTCGAGGCCGCGGGCAACGATTTCGCGCCGCAGCGCCTCCAAGACCTGGCCCGAACCCCGCGCCGCGCAGCACGGCACTCCTTCGGGCTTCTGCTGGTCGCAGACAAATACGTGAAAGCGGAACGCCTCCATTTTCCTCTCCGGCTTCACGGTAGCAGATTGCGGAGTGGAGCAGGCGTTTCCGCCCGCAGTGCGCTTACCCCAACAGCTCCAGGAACGCCCGGGCGGCGTGGCTCAGCGCGCGCCGGGTGGGGTACACTAGCCGGATTTTGCGCTCCACGTTCATTTCCGTCACCCGCACTTCGCTCAACAGGTTCTGCTCGATTTCCTGTTCCACGCACATGCGCGGCAGAAACGCCACCCCCTGCCCGTTTTGCACCAGTTTCCGGATCGTCTCGATGGTCGGCATTTCCACGTCCATGCGAAGAGGGACTTTGTGCGTCTGGAAATTGCGGATCACCACTTCGCGGTAGGGCGACACGACATTGTGCGCGATAAACGTCTCCGAAGCGAGCTCGCTCAGCGCCACGTGTTTGCGGTTGGCCAAGCGATGGTGGGGCGATACCACCAAGGCCAGCGCGTCGGTGTAGATGACTTTCGACTTGATGCGGTCGTCGCCGGGATCGTAGCTGATTACACCCAGCTCCAGGTTGCCGTCCAGCAGCTCGCCGGGAATTTTGCTCGAAAGGCTGCGGCGCACTTGCACTTTCACCCGCGGATAGAGCTCCCGGTACCGTTGGATGTGGCGCAGCAGATAAAGCGTGGTGGATTCGTTGGCCCCGATGATGAGGCGCCCCGAAGATTTGTCGCGCAGCTCGGAAAGCGCGTTGCCCAGTTCCTGTTCCAGGCTCTGGAAGCGGCGGGCGTATTCCAGCACGGCGCGGCCGGCATCGGTCAGGATCAAGTCCTTGCCGGAACGGTCGATCAGCCGCTCTCCCAATTCCAGCTCCAGCCGCTGCACCGCCAACGACACGGCCGGTTGCGTCCGGAGCAGCCTGTCTGCCGCCCGCGAAAAGCTCTTTTCGGTGGCGACGGTCAGGAAAACGTGCAGCGAATAGAGCTCCATGGTCTTTCGATACAGCCTCGCGATCCGGCGAAATGGGTTTTTTCAATATAACATAGACTAATGGCAGATCATAAAATTATAAATTTGCCAAATCGTCTTACGCACGGTCATAATCGGGTATTGGACTCACGCCGATGACCGACCACGTATATATCTTCGACACCACGCTGCGCGACGGGGAACAGTCTCCGGGTTGCAGCATGTCGGTGGCGGAGAAGTTGCGAATGGCCGCCAAGCTGGTGGAGCTGGGAGTGGACATTCTGGAGGCCGGCTTTCCGATCGCCTCCGAAGGCGACTTCGAAGCCGTATCCGCCGTGGCCGCTGAATTTCCCACGGCCCGCGTAGCGGCGCTGGCGCGCTGCTGCACGCTCGACGTGGAACGCGCCGCCAAGAGCCTGGAACGCGCTGCCCGCCCCCGCATCCACACCTTCATCGCCACCAGCGAAATTCATCTCAAATACAAGCTGCATAAAACCCAACCGCAGGTTTTGGACGAAGCCGTGGCCGCGGTGGAACTGGCGCGCCGGTACGTGGATGACGTGGAATTTTCGGCCGAAGACGGCGCGCGCACCGATCCCGAATATCTGGAAGCGGTTTCGAAAGCGGTGGTGGCGGCGGGCGCCGGCACGGTGAACATTCCCGATACGGTGGGCTATTCCACGCCCAGGGAATACGGTGTTCTGATCGGGCGCATTGCGCGGGCGCTGGGCGAAGACGCCATCGTGAGCGTGCACTGCCACGACGATCTCGGTCTGGCCGTGGCCAACTCTCTGACCGCCATCGAAGCCGGCGCCCGCCAGGTGGAATGCACCATCAACGGAATCGGCGAGCGCGCCGGCAATTGCTCGCTCGAGGAAGTGGTCATGATTCTCAAGACCCGCGCCGACCAGTATCCGTACCGCACCTCAATCCGCACCGAGCACCTCTACCAGGCCAGCCAGTTGCTGAGCTCGCTGATCACCTTCGGGCCGCAGCCGAACAAGGCCATCGTAGGCCGCAACGCCTTCGCCCACGAAGCCGGCATTCACCAGGACGGCTACCTCAAGGAAAAGACCACTTACGAAATCATCGACCCGCGTTCGGTGGGCGTTCCGGAAGGCGAGCTTGTGCTGGGTAAGCATAGCGGCCGCCATGCGCTGAATGAGCGCGCCAAGAAACTCGGCTTCGACCTTTCCCGCGAAGAATTGGACAATTTCTATCACCGTTTCACTGCCGTGGCCGACCAGCGCAAGAAGGGGCTGATGGACGAAGAGATCCTGGCTCTGCTACGCCAGATGCGCGTGGCTCAACCAGCCGCGGCGGATTGATTCATGAATCTCAATGTTCTGGTTTTGCCCGGCGACGGCATCGGCACGGAAGTGACCCGCGAAGCCGTGCTGGTCTTGCGGCAGGTAGCCGAGAAGTGGAAACATTCGCTCACCGTGACCGAGGGCCTGCTGGGCGGCGTGGCGATTCACCGGACGGGCTCGCCGTTCCCGGAGGAAACCGCGCAACTGGCCGCCTGCGCCGACGCTACGCTGATGGGAGCGGTGGGTCTGCCGGAATTCGACGACGCGCCTCCCGAGAAAAGGCCGGAGGCCGGTTTGCTCGCGATTCGCAAGGCGCTGGGCGTGTTCGCCAATCTGCGCCCGGTGCGTGCCTACGCGCCGCTCCTCGATTCCTCGCCGCTCAAGAATCACCTGGTGGAAGGCACGGACATGATCATCGTGCGCGAGCTGACCGGCGGCATCTACTATGGAACGCCTCGCGGCATTACCGGGAACGGCGCCGAAACCCGCGCGGTGAATACCATGACCTATACGCGCGCCGAGATCGAGCGCGTCTCGCACACTGCCTTTCACCTGGCGCGCAATCGGCGCAAGAAAGTCACTTCGGTGGATAAGTCGAACGTGCTCGAAAATTCGCAGCTCTGGCGCCGCGTGGTGTGCGAAGTAGCGCGCGAATACCCGGACGTGGCGCTCGACCATCTGTTGGTGGACAACTGCGCCATGCAGCTCGTGCTCAATCCCAGGCGGTTCGACATCGTGCTGACCGAAAACATGTTCGGCGACATTTTGAGCGATGAAGGCGCCGTGCTGGCAGGCTCCATCGGCATGCTGCCGTCGGCGTCCATCGGCGGCCGCAAACCATCCGGCGCGTATGTCGGCCTGTACGAGCCGGTGCACGGCTCGGCGCCGGATATCGCCGGGCAGAATAAAGCAAACCCGCTGGGCGCCATCGGGTCGGTGGCGGCCATGCTGGCCTACAGTTTTGGATTGACCGCGGAAGCGGCCGCCGTGGAGAAGGCTATCGAAGCCGTTCTTTCGAGCGGCCACGTCACCGCGGACCTGCGACCTTCCGGGACGCCGGCCACCACTGAACAGGTTGGCCAAGCCGTACGTCTCGCGATTGGCTGAGCGGAAGCTTACCGGTTTCCGCTCAGCCGCAGTTTAATAGCCGCCGATGAACACCGGGAGAAAGCGTGAAGAGATATAGCCACAGATAAACACAGATGAACACAGATAGAGAAATCAAAGGATTTATCGGCGTTCATCTGCGTTTATCTGTGGCTAGAACTTGATTTCTTCGCCGGCGCTACGTGCTGTAATACAGGATCGGAACGCTTCGGACCTAAGAATGCTTATGCCGCGAACCATCATCGAAAAACTCTGGGACGCCCACCTGGTCCATCACGAGCCTGGACGCCCCACGCTGCTGTTCATCGATCTGCACCTGGTTCATGAAGTCACCTCGCCGCAGGCCTTCCAGGGGCTACGCGAACGGGGCCTCAAGGTGCGCCGGCCGGACCTCACTATCGCCACCGCCGACCACAGCATCCCCACCACGGACCGGTCGCTCCCCATCGTGGATGAAATTGCCGCCCGCCAGCTTGCCCAGTTGGAAGCCAATTGCGCCGAGTTCGGCATCCGCTGCCTGGGTGTGCATAGCGACCGCCAGGGCATCGTGCACGTGATCGGGCCGGAGCTCGGCTTGACGCAGCCCGGCATGACGGTGACCTGCGGCGATAGCCACACCGCCACTCACGGCGCGTTCGGCGCGCTGGCGTTCGGCATCGGCACCAGCGAAGTGGAGACCGTGCTGGCGACGCAGTGCCTGCTGCAGCGGCCCTCGAAGACCTTCCGCGTGGAAGTGAACGGCAAGCTCCGTCCGGGCGTCTCGGCCAAGGACATCATTCTGGCGCTGATTTCCAAAATCGGCGTGGCCGGCGGCACCGGTTCGGTATTCGAGTACACCGGCAGCGCCATTCGCGGCCTTTCCATGGAAGAGCGCATGACGGTGTGCAATATGTCGATCGAAGGCGGCGCGCGCGCCGGCCTGGTGGCGCCGGACGACACCACGTTCCAATACCTGGCCGGCCGCCCGCATGCCCCGAAGGCCGCGGCCTGGGACGCCGCCGTGGCGCGCTGGCGCCAGCTTCCCACCGACGACGGCGCCACTTACGACCGCAGCGTCTCGATCGACGCCGACGCGCTCGAACCCATGATCACCTACGGCACCAACCCCGGCATGGGCATGGCGATCGGCGCGTCCCTGCCCGACCCCTCCGCTCTCGGCGATCCGATCGCCCGCGACTCGGTCTCGAAGGCCCTGGCTTATATGGGCCTCGAGGGCGGCAAGCTGTTGGTGGGCCATCCCATTGATGTCGTTTTTATCGGAAGCTGCACCAATTCCCGCATTACCGACCTGCGCGCCGCCGCGGCCATGCTGCGCGGGCGCAAGGTCAGCTCGAAGGTGCGCGTGATGGTGGTGCCTGGCTCGCAGGAAGTCAAACGCCAGGCCATCGCGGAAGGTTTGCCGGAAGTGTTTCGCCAGGCCGGCTGCGAATGGCGCGAGCCGGGCTGCTCCATGTGCATCGCCATGAATGGCGACCAGTTATCGCCCGGCCAGTACGCCGTTTCCACTTCCAACCGCAATTTCGAAGGCCGCCAGGGCAAAGGCGGCCGCACCTTCCTGGCCAGCCCGCTGACCGCCGCCGCCAGCGCCATCACCGGCGTGGTTTCCGATGCGAGGACATTGCTATGAAACCGTTCACCAATTTCGAGAGCCGCGTGGTTCCCCTACCTATTAATAATGTAGATACCGACCAGGTGATACCCGCCCGTTTCCTGAAGACCACGTCCAAAGAGGGGCTCGACAAGCAGCTCTTCTGCGACTGGCGCTACGACGCGGAGGGCAATCCGAAACCCGATTTCATCCTGAACCAGCCGCGCGCGGCCGGCGCACAAATCCTGCTGGCCGGCGACAACTTCGGCTGCGGCAGTTCCCGCGAGCACGCTCCCTGGGCCCTGACCCAGTTCGGCTTCCGCGCCGTATTGAGCACTTCCTTCGCCGATATCTTTAAACAGAACTCGCTCAAGAACTCGCTGCTGCCGATCGTCATTCCGCCCGATGTGCAAGCCGAACTGTTCGCAGCAGTGGAAGCCGACCCTGCAGCGGTTGTCACGATCGACCTAGCCAACCAGACGCTGGAGACTCCGTCAGGCCGCTTGGTGGAGTTTCCCATCGACGCTTTCTCCAAGCACTGCCTGCTGGAAGGTGTGGACGAGCTCGGCTACATTCTGAACCAGCAGGCCGCGATTAAGGCCTACGAGCAGTCGCATCCCGCGCCGATCGATGCGCTGGCCGGCTAAGCCGGAAACGGACCACGCGTCGTAAGCCGCTTGCCGAAGGAAAACGGTTCGGCATCGTGGAAAGTGATGAGCGAAAAATCTGGGTGTTGCGGATTGATCAAGTAGTTGCGTTCGCGAGGGAGTACGGCTCCCAATCCGGTACACGAGCATCGTCTACCAGACGCCTTGTTCGATCCTGCCTAGAACGTCTTCAAGGTGCTCGATCCCGTCGGCCGTATTCATCATGGAGAGCGGCGTCCTGTCGGAAAGAGAGGGTAACGGCGTACGGAGCCAACGGATCGCTTTCTCCCTGGTACCGAATATCTCAATTGCGCGAGCCGTGATAGTGACAATGCCATCGAGGTCAACTGTGCGCGGTTCTGTCGTTGTGACATGAACTTTTGCGTGACTGGGTGGCTGCTCATGGCTACTCGTTTCGTTAGCGGCTACCAGCGCCGGAGACTTCGATCGAAGTCCCCTCCGAGGCCGGGATTGATGCGGGGTGACATCTTGCCCCTTAGTCCGCTGCGCTCTCGCGGCTGGTAGGGAACCGCTGGCTGTCGAACCGCTACCCTCGTTGACGGTTAATGCATTGCCCTTGAGTTGGACACCATTCAACTGCGCTATCGCCCTATCGGCGTCGGCCTCCGATACCATCTCTACAAACGCAAAACCGCGCGGTCTTCCAGTATCGCGGTCAACCTCCAAATGGACACGTTCCACACGGCCATAATTTGCGAACAGCTCGCGGACGGATTCTTCAGTCGCCCCAAAATCCAAGTTGCCGACAAAAATGTTCTTCATCGGGTCTTCTTCCTCACCCTCAACACCATTATAAGGCTCTCAATGACATTGAGCGGGGGCATCGGACGGTCAAAAACAGACGGGACGCCAAGATCTTCAGCGATCACCTCGTGACGCTCCCCCCCGAAATCGGCGCTTCTCGCTGGATGGCGGGCAACTTGGATGAAACGCCACCTCGTCGATTTGACGGGCTGGCGGAAGACGGGTGTTCAGATCGCAAATGCGGCGCGAACGCAAGCCTTTACGGAGTCCCAATCGCGCTGGCTGAGATGGCCGATCACCGTCAGTTCGGAGCGATGGGTGGTCAGCACATACGCTCTGAAACAAGACGCTGCGCGCAATCCGGCGGATTGCCAGTCCAACAGAACGTGGTCCGAGGATGCGAGTGTTCGGGGCAGCTTCGTGGTGAGAATTCCGAGCAGCACATCCGGGCGCTCCACAAGGTAAGTGCTGCTCGCGATCACGACGGCCGGACGCAGTTTGGTTTCAAGGGCTCCTGTCAGAATCCCAACCACCACATCGCCCGGTGTCGACCTGGGTCCTCTGATTCCTCCGCATCGAGGCGCCTGAGAGAGGCGGCCCTAAATTCCTTCAGATCTTCGTCAGACCACGAATCGGACCAGTCGATTTTCCGGTTCGGCGTCAGCCCTGCTAATCGCTCGGCGAGGGCAGACAGCTCCGCGGCCGCATCTGGAGGGAGGCGGCGGAAGGCCTCGACTAGCGACGCTTCTTGCGCGTTGAGCTGCATTTCCATCACCCTGTAATCAGTATAAGACCTCGCCAGCGGCGCAGACTTTGGCCGAGGGTTGGGGCGCGCGAAATCCGGAAACGGTCCGTCTGCCCCGAATCCCGTCCCCGTATCCCTCCGCCCGCGAGCCTGCACTATACTCAACACCATGCGCACCTCCACTCCCCAAATCCTCGAGCAACTGGAGGCATTCTACGGCGAGCAGGAGCCCAGTTGGCCGACGGACCCTTACCTCTTCCTGATTTGGTGGCACTGCGGGTACCCACAAAGCGGTTCCCGGTGCGCCAGAGGTTGGGAGTCACTCAAGGCCAGTGTCGGCGTAGAGCCGCAACGGCTCCTCGCGGCGTCGATGGCGGAATTGACGAAAGCCCTAACCCCAGGCGGCATGGTCCCCGAGGTCAGGGCTAGGCGGCTCAAGGAAGTTGCGTCGCGAGTTCAGGACGAGTTTGGCGGCGATTTGCGCAGGGCGCTCGCCGGACCACTACCGCAGGCTCGGAAAACGCTCAAGAAGTTTCCCAACATCGCCGATCCTGGCGCTGACCGCATTCTGCTCTTCGGTGGCGTGGCGCCCATCGCCGCCGTTCCCTCCAACTGTCCCCACGTGCTGGTCCGGATCCAGCGCGGCTTAGAACGAGAAAACTACGGCGTCACCTATCGGGAAGCGCAACAGGCCATCGAGAGTGAGGTCGCCCAGAACGTCTCCGCACGCACGCGCGCTTATCTGCTTTTGAAGCGGCACGGCCAGGAGCTCTGTAAAGGCGCCAATCCAAAATGCGACAAGTGTCCGGTCCGTTCGTGGTGTGCCTACCACGCAGGCAATCGCCGCGGCCGAGCGGTTCTGGCGTGACCGCCAAGGCCGATGGACGGCTGCTGAAAAAGTCATCGCCGAGGCGCGAAGCCGGCGGTGAACGTCACCATGACGCTGCGTCCGGGCAGCAGATTCAACAGATCGCTTGGATTCTGCACGTAAGGCACAGACGCCGTCGGGGCGATTGCGGGCGTGACTCCAACCAGGCTGTGGCTGTTGGCGAGGTTATTGACCGCAAGGCCAATCTTACTCCCGCGCAGCCAGGACCCACTTTTGACTGTGTAATTCACGAACACGTTCACGAGATTGAACGGATCGATCTTAATGGCCTGGTCAACCGGGTAGGGGATTGAGATTCCGTTGATCAGGTAGCCGAGCGTAGCGTTGTCGTTGTACAGCGTGCCGACTCGCTTGTCGACCAGACCGACGTCCCAGTCCCTGTGGCGCCACAGCAGGCTGACAGTCTCGACGTTGTTGGGCGTGTCGGCCACCCAGAGGCCGCCGTTGGGAAAGTAGCGGCCTGTCTGATACTTCGCCGAACCCAGAGTACCGTTGAGGTACACCGAGAATCCCTGGCCGATTATGACGTTGCTCTCCGCTTCAATACCCTTGGTATTGGTGGGCCCGGTCGCGA
>Ga0187888_1001071_pt1 | contig 26961 bp, 17 predicted proteins | sample June2016WEW_7_40_FD_132987 | JGI IMG/M metagenome (GOLD analysis project Ga0187888, IMG submission 132987) | Peatland microbial communities from SPRUCE experiment site at the Marcell Experimental Forest, Minnesota, USA - June2016WEW_7_40 | ecosystem: Environmental > Terrestrial > Soil > Wetlands...
ACCTGTCGCAACAGCCGCATTATTTTGAACCATATATTGTTTTATCGTATTTACACCAGTCAACACAGTCGCTGTTCCCGCCACAATCCCGTTAACAACACTCAACAATCCATTATTGTTTTGCTGACACGACGTCGGACATCCAATTGCATTAGTTCCCGTTGGTATTTGTGGCATGCATAAAGTAGAGTGAATATCACCTATTCCAAATGTATACATCGTTTGTGGTGCTTGTGGAGAACATCCATTATTATTCACTGTTTGTGCACATCCTGTTATATGTTGTATACTTAAACCACTTCCAATTGGAACACCATGATTAGCACATAAATTAAACGACACCGCACTCGAACTACCTATAGCCCAACAATTCTCACATTGCCCCTGATTCACTGTCACTGGCACACAAGAGGGAAACATTGTAAACAAATTAAAACTATTTGGAATCGCCACTGTGCTTGCTGTTGCGCCAAAATATAATGTATCATTGGGAGATTGAACAATGGCCTGTTGAAGTTCCATCGAAAAGGCATTTGGCTTTAATCCGAATGATGCTCCAGCCGCTGACATTGCTCGAAGAGTTTGTTGCTTTGTGAGTCTTCCGCCCAAATCAACACCATTCACTATCGTATTCTTAATTGCAAACGTTTCTAATAATATCCCCTGAGTCTGTTGCGTATTGGCAGAAAGAAGTGTTCCCAACATACTTGATATTGCATCAGCCACATCCTTTTCGTTGGAATACGTCTCACCAAACCCATCTTCCTCTGACGACGTTTCAATCACATCAAGAATCCCGACCGCCGTTCGAGAACTACTTAAGGAAACAACTGTTTGCGCCACACTAGACAGATTCGTATCAAGCGTCCCATCTGGGTTGTCGTCGGTGAACAGAAAATAGATGGAACCAACGGAGGGGACAATGTATCCGTTATAGGCACCAGGGTTATCGGCATATCTTGCTATAACCAAAACAGGAACATCAGATGTATTTACAATTGGAGAGGAAGCGGAAGAAGAAGCGGAAGATGTGACAACGATTTGATTTTGAACAAATTGTAATGCATCAGTGACGGACAAAGATTGGTCCACTATAATTACACTCTTGTTTTGAAGATAGGATTCGACAAATAATTGGGCCGCTGGATTCACTAGATACGAATTTCCAATTGCAAAGACATTCTTTATTGTGGGGACTGAACTGTTGGCGGGATTCAACACATCCTCTACAGTGCTATTCTGAACTTGATCCAATAATAACTGTAGATTGTATGGGAAATAATTATCTGTCGTTCTAGTCAATACGCCTTCAAACGGGAAAGCAAGCCACGGTTGAAAAGTCGATACGTAATAATTGGGCTGACCTAACGCAAAATACGGATTACAAAATCGCTGTGCATATATTGAAGGATTTCTCACATTTCCAGGAATCCTACCGTCGATGACAAACTGATTCACTTGAGCCATCACTTGCCCTGCTATATCATATTGAGTCAGAGAAGATGCATCCCAAAACAAATTGAGCGGATACGCCATCTGCACTCCCACCAACACATTATAGTAAAAATCAGCGGGGAGATTATCGTCATAATATATCGAAATAACCTCTAATAGGGCAGTGAAATAGGCGTCGCAAATGGCTAATGGTGTCAAAAGTTCCCCAGTTCTCACTTGGACATCAGTCAGTCCGTAAAAATCACACGTCGGCAATAAATATTGTTGTAATGCATTCCATCCAGCAGTGCTTCTTTCCAAACTTGCTGGAACTTGTAATAGAGAATAATCAAAATGACTTGGAGATGGTGTGCAACTTGCCGTCAGAGTTTGCATCAATGTCTGTATTGTCTGTAAATCTTCCGACTGTATAAATATTTGTTGTGACGTATTTACGAGTGATCCTCCAATTCCAGTGAGTCCTAGGGGTTTTTTTTCCTTATGATGGACAGAATTAAAAATAAAAATAGCAATGGCGACAACAAAGACAACAAATATAAAAAATAGAAAACAACCAAACATTTTATAATTATCATTTGGATCACTTTCATATATTAAAGGTTTATTACTACTACTACTACTACCACTAATCTTTTCTTTACGTTCTTTATCATCATCATCAATATCTTTATCTTTAATACTCTTATTACCTCTTGAACTCATTTTTTTTTCTTTTCTTTTAGAGAGACAAAAAGAAGTCGAGGAAAAAAAAAACCGTATATATATTATAATTTTTAATTTTTTTTTATTTGTGTCAATTCATTTTTAAGAATTAAACAACTTTGTAAAGTAATTTTGTGGACGAATTGAATAAGGAAGAAATAATAAAAATGCATATTTTTCATTCAAACTTTTCATTTTATCAAAATAATCTGCACCTGCATTTCTACGAAAAATTTCAATCATATTGATCATCTCCTTGCAAATAGAACTACAATTTTTGACTTTACCTTGACCAATCAAAGTATCATTGGGCACCACTGCATCATTTCCAGAAAGAAGACGCATGATATCAAAAGTAGAAAACCCAGAGGATTGTGCTCGAGAAAAAGTTCTCTGTAAAACATTTTCGTTTGTTACATTACCATCAAGAAATCCGCTTAACATCGATAAAAAAGAAAGAGACAAAGCCTGATAATCTGCTAATTCAGAAAATCCATAAAGAATTCGTATCTCTCTTGTATCACTTTCTTCATCTGTATACATGGTAAACCCAATCAAGGCATCGTCGACTTCAACTCCAAAACTTTGATGTTCTATTTTACGCAAATTTCGCCCCTTGAAAGCTGGAGTATAAAAAACATTGGTATGGATAGGTTCTCCAAGTAATTTATATTGATAAGGATATTTAGAATCTTCCAATTTATTTGATATTCCAAAATCAGTCAAAAAAACAATAATCTCATCATAATCCACACCGACAGTAATATTGTCATTAATGGTTTTGGGTCTTTGTAAAGTCCATACAAAATTTCCAGGCTTGACATCACAATGTAAAAAACTTTTGAATTCAGGACCACGATACTCGGTGTTATTGTGCATCGAATCCAATCCACCCAACATATCAAGTAAAAGTCGTTTACAGAAAATGTCGTAACTTGCTTTGGTTCCGATATCTTTAATACGAAGCCAAATTTTGCGCAAATTTCCACTGGCAGAATTAAAGGAAATATCAGCGAGTGAACCATACATAAGTGGACTTACAAAATTGATCAAAATCGTATTATCAATAGCATTCACCGAAACATAAATAAAATAAATGGGCAATATTCCATGTGTGACATTTCCTGGCATTTTGAAATTTTCGGGCAATCCTTGATTATCTCTACTGGCGGCACATCCGTGTCTTTTGAATTTTGGCATTTCAATATATTTCTCAAAATCTTCAGGATGAACATATTTTCCACCATGCAATTGCAACCATATATAAATCTCTGTGTTGACTGTTTCCTCTACAGAACTATATTGTGGAAGTGCATTGCCAATGTAATATTCAAAAGCATTTATAGTCTTTATTGCAACATCCCCCTTCCAAACGTTTGATCCCCCATTGTATTTACTAGAAATGGTCATTCTGCCTTGACTTACTTTACCGTAAGCTCCACTTGCAATGATTTTGCCTGTTTCGACTATGCTTATTCCATTGTCTTGACCATATTTTTCATAATTGTTTACAAGATCAGCATAGGGTTTAAAATCTGTTTCGGAAAAAAATTCTCCTGCTGTTTTACCACTTTGCACATTCTTGCGATTCGTAATTTTGGCTGTCACATGAACTAAATCATCTTTATCTTTTGTCACTTTTAAATCCACAACGCCAACGCCTCTATTCTTTACGACAGGATAATCGAATATAGCACAAAGACCATAAAAAACATCTTCGTTTATTAATTTATCTCTTTCGATTTCATCCATCTTTTCAGGTTCCAATACTCTGTTCATGAATAATTCATAAAAACGAAAGAAGTTTGTGATTGAATGTGGTGAATCATGTATCACGATCTCATGCATTTTAGTTCTCATCACCATTAACTTGAGAAAATGTAAAATATATCTGTCATATTTACTCAAATCTTTCAATTCTCGTCCTTTTGTTGTCACATATACTCCGTTTTTTTCCAATTTTGGAAATAAACACATATAAATAAAAAACTCGGACAATGATTCTTCGGTTGTTGTCTTTTCACCAATAGTTATTGATGCACTAGAGTCAAATGTTCCTACTTTACTTCGAAGTTTATTCTTAAATTCATTGAGCATTGTCAATTCATCACTATCAAAGTTTATTCTTTTAGAACCATCATTATCATCTTCTACTTCAACATCTTTTTTTTCATTCAATAACACCATTTTCAATACTTTACCAATATTTTCAATATCTTCATTTGGAATCTCTGATATAACTTTGGAAATTTTCTCACGAACCATCTCTTCTTCTTCCATCTTCTTCTTTTCTTCTTTATTCTTCCTTATTCTTTTATTTTGATATATATGTATATAAACTTTATTTTTTATTTGCTAATAAAAACACCGCGAAATGGATATGGCATAAAAAATTCTATTAAGAATCTGTCATATCTTTTTTTAATTATATATATATATATATAATCTAAACTTTATTTCATATCTGTTTGATCACGAAGTTGATATGGTATAAAATATTCTACCAAGAACTGATCGTAAGATTTGTCAATGGTTGATAAAAAAGCAGGTATATCTTTATGATATTTTTCGGCAAATTTAAACATCTCGCGACTTATAAAACTGCATCTTTGGGTATTTGGCAAAGGAGCATCATTTAATATTAATTTATCATTACCAACAAGAAGACGCATCAAATCAAAATGAGAAAAATGTCCATCTTCTGATTCTTTAAAATATTTATCTATCAAATCTTCTGGTGTGCGTGTCCCTGTGTATCTATCCAACAAATACAAATAACTGAGTCCTAAAGCCTGAAAATCTGCTATTTGGGAAAATCCGTAATACAATCTCAATTCCTCCGTCATTGGTGTCGCCAACAAGAGTCTATTATTCAAGGCATTGGAAATTTCAGAACCAAATTGATTTACGGCAATCTTTTCGAGGGTTCGTGGCTTTAAATCAGGCGTATAAAGACTACCAACATGAACAGCTTCTCCGACTATTTTGTATTGATTTGGAAATTTACTCTTTACCAATTTATTTGCCATTCCAAAATCTCCCATCAACACTATAATATCATTATTCTTTATTTGTTCATTGCTACCTTCAATTTGCATTGGTCTTCGTAAACACCATAGATAATTGGAAGGCTTTAAATCGCAATGCAGAAAACTTTTGTAGTCCATTCCATTGTATTCCGTGTTATTATGCATGGAATCTATCCCACACACCATTTGAGCAATAACATCCTTACAAAGATTCATGTAACCTTTCTGATCTTTCTTCTCAAAACGAGGGCGTATTTTATCGAATTTTGGTCTGCCTGTCGGATACCCAATATCTCCACAAGATCCACCCATCAACGGACTGACAAAATAGACACACACAAAATCGGAATTATTCCCCTCACCGCCCGCAACATAAATGAAATAGATGGGTAATATACAATGAGCCACATTTCCAGGTAAAACCAAATTCGGAACAGATGAAGTATGATCTCGATTATGACAACACAATTGTCTTTCCAACAATGTCATTCTGGCATAGGTCTCAAAATCCTCTGGATGCACATATTGATTTTTGTGTAATTGTAACCATGTGTAAATCTCTGTATTCATCCATGGATCACTTCCGTCATATTGTGGATTGATTTTATCTTTAAGAGGTATTTCTGTCTGAACTAATTTTATTGCAACATCTTCAATGTGAAATTCGTCTTTATTGTCGTAATTGTAGTTCTTTTTTGTGATGTTGATGTGTTTTCTTAAAATATTCATCTTTCCTTTATACACTTTTCCAAATCCACCTTGACCAAGAACTTCGTTTGTTTTCTCCACTCTTATTCTTTTCTGTCGTTGCAACCTCTTATGATCATTTACATAGTCCAATATTTGATTGAAATTGTTTTCTTTAAATGCGATACCTGCCGTTTCACCTCCTTTAATCATTTTTGCGGCTTTTACAATTGTCTTGTCTTCCGTCACAACGACAACCAAGGGAACCTCCACTTTTCTATTCTTGACTACACCGTATCCAAAAGTCTCACAGATGCCGTAAAAAATATCTTCATTTATAACTGGAGAATTGACAATAGCACTAAAACCATCGTCGCCTTCAAACAATTTATAAAATTTGGTAATGGAATTTGGGGAATCAACTATCTTGACTTCATTCAACATTGTTCGCATCAACAACAATCTAAGATAAAATAACACCTTCTTTTCACCATGATCCAATTCCGATATTTCCTTTCCATTAGTTGTTATTGTAATTCCATGAGGAAAACAACCCATAAAAAAGAAAAATAACATATTCCCAAATTCGGTTTTGGAACTGAAAAGACTTAATGGTAATGGACTAGTGGGTTGAGTCAATTCACATATTTGAAGTCTTTTTTTCAAATCATCCAATACTTTACAATCATATCCATCAAGTGAACTTACAGAACCTTCTTCAGATGTCAATCTTTCAAATATAGAATTTAAAACTAACATATCATTTTCGGGATAATTACCGATAATCTCTTTAATTTTATTATTCAAAACATTGATTTCCATCTTCCCTTTTTCCCTTTTTACTTTTACTTTTCTCTTTTACTTTTTTTAATATATAATCTAACCTTTTTATTTTTTAGTTATACCACGATATGAATATGGAACGAAGAATTCTATTAAAAACTTTTCATAATCAGATTCAACAGTCAATAAAAACGCAAATTTATACTTATATTTAGTTGCCAACTCAAACATCTCGGAAGATACAAAACTGCAATATCGACAATCTGGTATAACAGTATCATTTTTTGTCCAATGATCATTATCCACAAGAAGACGCATCAAATCATTTAAAGAATAACGATTTTCCTCTGATTCTGGAAACCATTTATCTCTCACGCTGTCTTTGGTAATATTAAAGTCTTGAAACCCACTTAACATATACAAATAAGCAAGTGCCAATCCTTGAAAATCTGCTATTTCTGAAAATCCATAAAGTAATCTCTTTTCTTCTGTGTTGTCCTCTTTTTTTGTGTGCATGACGTTTGAGATCATTGTATTTTCAATTTCGTTTCCAAGTTTATTTTGCTTAATCTTTATCATGGTTCTGGGCTTAAAAATCGGAGTGTAGAACTTATTAATATCAACATTTTCTCCGATTATTTTATATTGATTACGATATTTACTTTGGACCAATTTATTGCAGAATCCAAAATCACACACCAAAACAATGAAATCAACATTATTTATTTTTGTATCATTATTATCGTCGATTTTCAATGGTCGTCTCAAACACCACAAATAATTTAATACCTTCACGTCAGAATGTAGAAAACTTTTGTATTTCCCATCAGTGTATTCAGTATTATTGTGCATAGTATCAATACCACTGACCATATCTGCAAACAAATTCTTGCAAAGATCAATGTATCCTTCTAAATCTTGTTTTTTAAGACGATGGCGTATTTTTTTGAAATTACCGTAAGACCACTCAAATGAAAATTGTCCAACATCACCAGCCATAAGTGGACTTACAAAATTGACACACACCTTACCAGACATATCTTCTTTACCACCAGTAACATAAATAAGGTAAATGGGCAATATACCGTGACTGACATTTCCTGGTAAACGATATTGGGATGACGTTGAAACGTGATCTCGATTCAATCCACACATTTGTCTTTCTGGTAATTTCATTCTGGCATAGGTATCAAAATCTTCGGGATGCACATATTGATTTTTGTGTAATTGTAACCATGTATATATCTCCGTATTGATTGATGCGTTTTGTCCCTCATATTGTGGATTAGAGATATCTTTAATAGGTATATCTGTTTGAATCGTTTTTATTGCGACTTCTTCTGTGAAAAAATCATCTTCATTATCAAAGTCATAGTTAATGTTTGGAGCGTTATTTTTGTTTTTTCTCAAGATAGTAATTTTGCCCTTTACAACATAACCGTAACTACCTTGACCAAGGAATTCATCTGTTTTCTCCAATCTTATTCTTTTTTCTCTCTTTATTTTCTCGTAATCATTCACTAAATTCAATAATGGTCCAAAATCATCTTCATTAAAAAAAATTCCTGCCGTTTTATTCATTTCAATCACTTCTGGAAGTTTTACGATTGTTTCTTTATCTGCCACAGAAACTACTACCAACGCCACTTCGTCTATTCTATTTTTAATCACTCCGTAACCAAATGCACCACAAACACCGTAAAATATATCTTCATTTATAATTGGAACATTAACAATATCACCAAAGTCTTCTTCAAACAACTTGAAAAATTCAGTAATGGAATATGACGAATCAACTATCTTAACACGACTCAATTTTGTTCGCATCAATAACAATCTAAGATAAAATAACACATTCTTTTGTCCCTGATCTAAAGAAATAAATTCTTTTCCTTCAGTTGTTATTATAACACCGTCTTTTCTTCCATTTTGAAAACAACACATAAACAAGAAAAATAACATATTTCCCATTTCATTTTCGGAACTAAAAAGACTTAATGGTAATGGACTAGTTTGAATCAATTCACCTATTTCATTTTGAAGTCTTTTTTTAATTTCATATAATACTTTACAATCATTACCATTAAGTGGTCTTACTGTATATTCTTCTGATGACAATCTTTCAAATATAAAATTTAAAACTTTAATATCATCTTTTGAAGAATTACCAACAATCTCTTTAATTTTATTATTTAAAACATTGATTTCCATCACTTTTTTTATATTTTGTTTTTTTTAATCTCTTTTAATATGTATATATAATTTAAACTTTATTTTGGCTATTGTTTCTTATTATGGATTGTGTCACGAATTGAATATGGCATAAAAAATGGCATTAAAAACTTATCATAATCAGAATCAATGGTTGCCATGAAAGCAGATTTATCCTTTTTATATTCATCTTTCAATTTTAACATGTGGCGACTTACAAAACTGCACTTATTGGAATTTGGGATTTCTGTTTTATTTTTGATTTCTACATCAAGAAGAAGAAGACGCATCAAATCAGAAATAGAATAATGACCTGAATCAGTTTGTTTAAACCATTTATCTCTGTCATAAGTTGAAAGTGTATATCCAGTGCAATATCCACTTAAAAGAAACAAATAAGAAAGCGTCAAGGCTTGAAAATCTGCTACTTCAGAAAATCCGTAAAGTATTCTTTTCTCTTCTGTTCCATTTTCTGGGGCTGTTCTCATTTCATAATTCACCAAAGTAGCATCAATTTCTTTTCCAAAATTTGATGCTCTAATCTTTATCATGGTGCCAGGTCTAAATAAAGGACTGTAAAAATTCTTTAAATTAACAGTTTCTCCGATTATTTTATATTGATCCTGATATTTACTTTGGACCAATTTATTACTGTATCCAAAATCAGTTATCAACACTATAAAATCTGTGCTATCTACTTCTATATTATCATTATCAAGTTTCAATGGTCTTCTGAGACACCACAAATAATTACGAGGATTTAAATCAGAATGCAAAAAACTTTTGTATTGTCCACCAGTATATTCAGTGTTATTATGCATTGAATCCATTCCACTTACCATACCAATTAAAATATCTGGAAGCACATTCTTACTAATAATGCTATATTCTACCACATCACCATCTTTAATTCGATGTTCTGTTTTCTTAAAATTACCTTCTGTAATCCCATGAAAAAAATCAATAAGGTCTCCAGCCATAAGCGGACTGACAAAATTAATACATACTTTATCGGCCATATTCCCTTCTCCACCCGAAACGTAAATGAAATATATGGGCATTACACCGTGGTTAACATTTCCTGGTAAACGATCTCGATTAACTCCAAACATCTTTCTTTCTTGTAACGTCATTTTAGCATATTTATCAAAATCTTCTGGATGGACATATTGGTTTTGATGTAATTGCAACCATGTATAAATTTCAGTATTGACCCATTCTACACGTCCATCATATAGTGGACTAGACATACCACGAGTAAGCAAATCTGTTTGAAGTGTTTTTATTGCAACGTCTTCTGTGAAAAAATCATCTTCATTATCAAAGTTATAGCGAATGTTTGTAGCAAGGCTTTTATTTTTTCTTAAAATTGTAAATTTGCCTTTTTTGACTATTCCGAAAGAACCTTGACCAATAATGACATCTGACGGCTCTAATTTTATTCTCTTCTCTCTTTTTATCTTCTCATAATCATTAACGTAATGCAATATTTGATCAAAATCATCTTCATTAAAATGGATACCTGCCGTTTTATTTCCATCAATCACTTCTACAACTTTCACAATTGTTTCTTTATTTTCTAAAACTACTAACGGCACATCGCTTTTTCTATTCTTAACGACACCATATCCAAAAGCACTGCACACGCCGTAAAATATATCTTCGTTTATAGTCGGTCCTTTAATCACATCTCCCATATCAGATTCAAACAACTTGAAAAAATTACTAATAGAATGCGGAGAATCGATCAACTTGACTTTACTCAATAAAGTTCGCATCAATAATAATCTAAGATAAAACAACACATTCTTTTCGCCCTGATCTAAATCAGAAAATTCTTTTCCTTCAGTTGTTATTGTAACACCATCTTTTTCACCATTTTGAAAACATACCATAAACAAGAAAAATAACATATTTCCCATTTCATTTTTGGAACTAAAAAGACTTAATGACAATGGACTAGTTTGAATCAATTCGCCTATTTCATTTTTAATTTTTCTTTTAATCTCATATAAAACTTTACAATCACCTTCATCAAGTCTTCTCAAAATGTCTTCTTCCGATAACAATCTTTCAAATATAAAATTTAAAACTTTAATATCATCTTTTGAACAATTACCAACAATCTCTTTAATTTTATTATTTAAACCATTGATTTCCATTCTTTTTATCTCTTTTATCTCTTTTAATATGTATATATAATTTATAAACTTTATTTTTTTACCCCAAGAAATGCAAATTTTATAATTAAAAATCAAAATTTATATATAAAAAAAGCAAAAAGGAGAGAAAAGAGAGAAAGAGAGAGAAAGGGAGAGAGATTTTAATTATTGACTAAATTAATAACTTCTGACATTTGTGGACGTAAATCAAATGGAAGAATTAAAAAATAAATGTAGCGAATATATAAACTTTTTTCTTTCTTCATATTATTCATCCAAATTGCACTATCAGATTTATATAAATCACAAAAATCATTATAAAAGGAGACAAGATTTTCCTGATTAGTGATTACATTATCGTTTTGTCCAAAATTAGAAGCAAAACCAAACAACAAGTATCTTAATCGATATAAATCTGGACTATTTTGAGTTATTGGAATTTCATTTAACTTTAAAAGAGATGCAATTTGATTATTTTTAAAATAATAGAGACTAGAATCAATATTTAAAAAAACCATAAAACGTGCCATTGGTGTAAAATCCATTATGTTTGTGATTCCGTATTTCTTTTGACCTTCAATTAATGTTTTTTTAGATTCTTCAGTTTGATTTTTCAAAATTTTTAATTGATATCTTTTTTTTTCGGTATCATACTTTGTAAAGGGAAAATCTGGATTATTAGGATTAACTCTTTCCATATCTGTTAAAAATGCTGGTCGCATAGATGCATTATAAAGCCACAAATTTGAAAATGGTTCTATTACAAACATTTCGTCTTTATCTATTCCTGTTGCAAGTCCGAAATCAGCCAAGAAAAACGCAACAGTATCTAAATTTATTTTTTCTCCGACGACCTTGTATAAAATATTTCTTTCTGATAAATCCCCATGAATAAAACTCTTTTGATTTGGATGATAACGACCATTATTATGAATACGATCAAGTCCAGCAAAACAATAAAAAGAACACAGATCAATATATTTACTTCTTTCATTTCTATCAGATGGCAAATCTTTGTAAATTGGATAATCCATCCAACGACGAGCAATCTCATTTGGATTTACATTGACATTAACTTGTTTAGTTCCCTTATTAAATTCAATACATGATCCGTCCAAAAGAGGCATAACAAAATTAATATTGTAAATCGCTTTACCTTCTTCCGTAGAGACATTTTCAAAATATACATGATATAAAGGGATTATACCAATTGGAATTTTTGATTGCAATAATCTTTGTTGATGAGTTAAGGTTAAATATTCTTCAAAATCTTCAGGATCAATAAATTCTCCATTTTGAACAGAAAGCCAATAAACAATTTCCGACATAAATTGTCTTTCTCGCATTTTTGGTAAATGTGTTCTACTTAGAATTTGGGCTTTAATTTGTTTTAATGCACATTTTTTACCTTTAAATAAACATTTTTTAATAATTGCATGCATTCCTTCTCCAAATGATTCACTTAATATTGTTACATCATATTGTTTATCTTCTCCTCTTTTATTTATTTTTTTTATCAATTCATTTTCTTCTTCTTCATTAAATGGCATATTAAACCCATCTGATTCTTCTATTTCTATTATTTTTCCTTCTTTTTCCATTTTTTTCTTTTTCTCTTCTTCTTCTTCTAAAATAATAACAGTTAAAAAAGTTCCAAGCATTTATATTTTATTTTGAAAATTTTTTGTTTATAATTATGTATATGTTATATTTCTTATATTTTTTGTTTGTTTGTTTGTTTGTTTGTTGTTGTTTAAACAAAAGTTCTTTTTGATCCACCAAGACCATTATAACCTTGTGATGTAATGTTAGAAAAATAATGATCTACATCAGATTCAGTAACCATTTTATTCATATCTAAATCACTTATTAATCTTGGAATATGATATTGTATCCATTCATTTGCAAATTTTTCAAGTAAAGGATAAGCTTTTGCTTCAACTTGAAAACTATAAGTATCACCAGTAATTTTTTGAAGATTATTACTTGCTTTAGTTGCAAAATAATTAACATTAATCTTTTTCATTAATTTTTTATCAACATTATCATTATTATGATTAATACCATTTACTTTTTTAGTCTTTTTAACATCTAAAACTTTATTATCATCATCATCATCACCAACATTATCATTATTTTTTTTCATTTTTTTATTAACATGATTAATATCTTTTTCATCTTTATTTCCTTCTTTTTCATCTTTATTTCCTTCATTTTCCTCTTCTTCTCCCTCTTCATCATCTTCCTCATCTTCTTCGTCATCGTCATCATCTGAATCAAGTTCATCAGAATCATCATCATCGGAATAATCTTCGTCATCTTCCTCTTCCTCTTCTTTTTTCTCAGTTAAATCTTTTTCTTTTCCGTTTTCTTTTCCATTTTCTTTTACCTTTTCAGATTCCTTTGGAGTTTCAATTGGAGTTTCCTTTTCAATCTTATTTTCAGATTCATTTACTTTTTCTTTTTCCTTTTCTTTTTTATTTTCAGATTCATTTACCTTTCTTTTAGATTTTCCATTTTCAGTAGTTGATTGTTCAGATTTTTCTTGATCATTTCTTCCTCTAGTTAAAACCATCTTCTTTCCCTCTTTTTTTTCTTTAAAAGAATAATAAATAAATAATAATATACAAAATAATATACAAAATAATAATAATATAATTTATTTTCTTTTTCTTTTTATTTATTTAAAAAAAAATTCAAATCATATTTATTTTAACGATATATAATCTTGAAATTGCTAAATGTGCCAAAGTATTTATAACATTAGAATTATCCAAAACAGTAAAATCTTTTGTAATAAATAAAACATCAGAAAGAGGAGTTAAACGTTGTTTTCCAATAAAAAATAAATACTTATTTGTTGGATATATCTTATTAATCTCCATATTAGTATCAGTATTAGAACCAGAAAATGATAATTTATAATATAAATTTACAACACTAGTTCTAACATCTTCTATATCCATTTTTTCTTGTCTATTATATAATCCACTTATACTTTTTACATTCAAACTCTTTATAGTATCCTGAACACCTTTTATTGTTAAAACCATTTGTCCTACTTCAAATACAACATTATCAACTGAACTATTATTTTTTATCATCAAATTGAAATTATCAGTTAACGTAACGGTATATTCCCAAATATTCAAATCTTTCTTAATCTGACTTATAAATTCGAAGCATTTTTGACTTTCATTATTATTAAATTTCGGAGAATAAACACTAATATAAATCGACAAATCTTTCACATTTAAAAAAGAACTATGACTAAATGAGGATGATGTTTGTAAAGGTGGCGGTTGTAATAATCTATCAATATAAGGATGACATCCGAAATATCTTCTTGAAGAAAATAAACTACTATATTCGGAAAGTAAAGAAAACACACATAACTTTGTAAAACATGTATAAGAAGAAGAACCACTTAAATATATATTTTTTTTAGGAATATTCTTTAACAATTGAAATATTTGACCAAATGTAGAAAGAGTAAATAAATGAGATTCTAAGACAATTACTGTTCTTCTTGTAGCATCAACATCACTTCTAAAACTCATATCAACTTCTTCAGTCTTTGTATTTTGATCAATATATATTGCTGGTGTGTTATAAAATTGCATACATTCAAGAACCATTTCTTTATTTGGACAAAGAGCAACACGTGATCCACACATTAACGATACATTATTTTTATTCATAACATCTACGACATCTTTTAAATTACCGACTACTATACTAACTCCTTGATTTTCATTAACGTCATAAACAATCCAATGTAATAATTGTTTTAAAATAATATAAACCTCTTTAAACAAATAAATTGGAATTGAATTATCATTTTTTATTGGCATACTACCACTACCACTACCACCACCACCAGACAACCCTTCAGTATATAAAAAAATTGCTCTCATAACATTTGAAACATTTAATGATATAAAGGGAACAATCACTCTAACAATAGCACCTTTTTCTAATAATAATTGATTGATGATACTTTTTTCTTCTAGGAAATAGAATTTTCTTTCCCAATTCCACATATTAAAACAACGTTTATCAATATATTCACATATCTCAAGAGTTACCCAATCTGGAAATTTTACTATTTCTTCTTCACGAAATTTCCCACAATTTTGACCTCTTACAACGTGTTCGTAATAATAATTCCACCATAATCTAACAAATGAGACATCTGTTTTAAATCCAAGCCAATTTTCTTTCAAATACCTTATGGAATTAATGCATTGAGAATCGGAAAAATTATCTTTTAATTCCCATAAATCTTTAACTATTCCGTATAAAACATAAAAACGAGGATCACGAAATGCATGCTTCCAATAACGACAACATAAATTACGAACATAACCATCTTCAATAGTTGCAAAATCACCAACCCAACAATACACATTTTGTATTAATCCACTTTTAACATTTGCAATTGAAGTTCTATGATCTAATTTATTAACAGGAAAGAAACTAGAAAGATAATGATGAAAATCACGTGCAGATATTGAATAATTTTTTTTAATCATATTACTAGACATTCTTGGTCCAATAATATAAATTAATTTTTCTTCTTTTTCTTCTTTTTCTTTTTTCATTTCTTCATTTTCTTCTTCTTCTTTTCCTTCTTCTTTTCCTTCAACATTATAACTTATTTCTTTAAATTTTAATATTATTTCTTTTTCATTTAAAGATTCAATATTATTTTCTTTTTTTATGAAAAATTTAGTATAAATCCAAGGAACTGTTAATAAAAATCTACCATCTTTTTCATTTTTATCCAAAGATTTTATAATATCAAATTCAATTACATTACTCCCTTTCCCTTTTGTTTTTTCTTTTTCATTATAATAATCATCAGGGTCTTCACAAAATAATAACACTTTTAATTTTACTTTATTATCAATTAATAATTTATTAGGAATAAACCAACATGTATTTTCTTTATTATCATTTTGATTATTATTGTTATTCATTTTTTGGCGTTTGTTTATTTTTTATGAAAAAAAGAAAAAAGAAAAAAGAAAAATAAAATTATAATGCAAATTTTATTATTAATATCAATACTTTAATTAGTTTTTTTGCTTTTTAACCCTTTTTTTTAAACTTTCTTTTAATTATTATTATTATTTTTTTGATTCTTTCTAAAAAAAGAACCAGAACAATAACTTGCAACATCAAATTGTAAAGTTTTGCCTTGTTCAAGTCTTCTTTTTGGCTTTTGTGTGTAAATCAATGTAACAAGGTCTGTATTAATATTGTCTTCGCCACCAATAAAGACACGACCATCTGGAAGAAGAACTGAAAAATGATAACTTTTTCCGCTTACATCACTAGTAGGACCTTTATGGAATCTATCATTTTCTTTCTTATCTAAATTGACATAATCACTTGTAGAATTAGCATTATCGTCATCAGAATTTTCCCCGCCAAATATAAAAATTTCACCGTCTGGTAATGTAGTGGCTGTGTGTGCACGTCTAAGTGAAAGCATTGAAGGCCCTGAATTATTTTCACCAGTTTCAATGTCATATATCAAAGTATCTCCAAACAAATCAACTCCTTCTTCTCCTTCTTCCTCTGTTTCAACAAATCCACCAACTACAAAAACATTTTCATTTTCAAGCAAAGATACAGAATGTTCATAAACTTGGTTCTGTAACAATAATGGTGCAGCAGTCAATGTATTATTTTCAACATCAAATAAGAAACAGGAATCAGAAGCACCTTGCTCAATTTTACCTCCACAAATAAAAACTTTTCCATTTTTAAGAAGAACGGCAGCCATACTATATCCAAGTTTAAAGTCTTTGTCTTCATAAACCACTTTAAAACTATTATCATTTGGATCGTATTTTAAAATGTTGTTACAATAATCATCAGGGTCCTCCTCATGACATCCTCCAATAAACAAAACACATCCATCTGGAAGACTTACTGCTGCATGTTTATATCTTGATCTTTCTGTCATTTCATAACTTTCATAATCACCAGTATCCACATCATACAAGTAATATGTATCATTTCCTTTACCTCCATAAATGATTATTCCGCTATCAATTGGTCCTTTCTTTTCAACCTTTTCAAAAAATTGTCTTTCTTCTTTGGTTAATAATTTATTTTTTTCCTCTTCTTTTTCTTCTTCTTCTAAAGAACCACGAAAAGCATTTCTAATAAAATTTTCTCTTTGTATATTTTTTTCTTCTTTTTCTTCTTTTTCTTCTTCTTCAGAACCACGAAAAGCATTTTTAATAAAATTTTCTCTTTGTATATTTTTTTCTTCTTCTTTTTTTGTTTGTAATCTTTGTAATTTATTTTCATAATTCTTTACTTTTTGTTTCATTTCTTCTAATTCTTTTCTTGTCTTTTCAATTTCATCATCATCTTCTTCACTTACATTTCTCTTCATTTTCGTTTTTTTGTTTTTGTTTTTTTTTATAAAAAATGAATATATTTAAAATGATTTATTCTTTGTATGTGTGTTTGTTCTCTAAGTTTGTTTTTTATTTTATTTATTGTTTTAGGTTTTAATTATTGTTATTATTGATTGATTGACTCTTTCTAAAAAAAGAACCAGTGCAATATTTTGGAACTTTAAAAGGAAAATCTTTTCCTTCTGTAATAGAACGTGGATTATTTTTATATATCAAAGATTGATAATAATCTCCACCACCACCAATAAAAACAGTATCATCTGGAAGAAGAACTGCAAAATGATTTTTTTTGGGCTTTTCACAAACAGGACCCCATTGAAAATAACCACCTAAATCTGGATCAAAATATTCGCTTTGATAACGTTCATCACTATTTCTATAATAATTTTTTCCAGCAAACACAAAAATTTCACCATTTGATAATGTTGTAGAAGTATGACCAAATCTCTTCATCATAAGTTCACCTCCTTCAGATATTCTTTTTCTGTCAAATTGAACTTCATATATTTGCCTACTAACTTTTTTATTATTATCATTATATTCGTCCCGTTCGTTCTCTTCCCCTTCTGCTTTCAGATTAATTCCTCCGATAATTAAAGCATTTCCATTTGGAGCCAAACATGCAGAATGACCATAACAAGGTTCATCCAAATCTAACGAACGTGTTAACTCGTTGGTTTTAACATTAAAAATAAAAGATGATTTGCTGACACCATTTGCAGTCATACCACCACACAAAAATACGTCGCCACTTTCAAGAACTACGGCAGCCATACTATATCCAAGATTATTTTCGTTATCAGTATAAACTACTTTAAAAGTGTTATCATTTGGATTAAATTTTAAAATATTGTTGACATATGCACCAAAAAACCTTTCCCTAATTCCCCCAATAAGTAAAACTGATCCGTCATGAAGACTTACTGCAGTATGTTTATATCTTTTTCCTTCTTTCATTGGATAACTTTCATATTCACCAGTTTCAACATTATACAGATAATAAGTTTCGGCATTCATTTTTCCTCCAGCCAAATCATATTCGCCTTTTTCTTCATTGTATACGTAAAAAAAATCATCTTGTGATTCACCTCCATAAATCAATATTCCACTATCAAATCCAATTGAACTCTTTTTTTTCACTCTTTTCCCCCTTTTCCCCCTTTTCACTCTTTTCACTCTTTTCACTCTTTTGACTTCTTTCAACATTTTCAAAAAAAATTCTTTCATCTTTTGTCAACAATGACTTTTTTTCTTCTTCTTTTTTTTCTTCTTTTTCAAGTTTTTGTAATTTTACTTTATGTTCTTCTACTTTTCTTTTAAAATCTTCTAATTCTTTTCTAGTATTTTCCATTTCATCTTTTCTTTTCATTTCATTTTCATCATCATCATTTACATTTTTTAAAGTTCTTTTCATTTTCAGTTTTTCGTTTTTCTTTTCAGTTTTTTGCTTTCAAATTATTACTTTATATTTAAAATCTTTTATTTTTTTCGTATTAAAGGATAAGAAAAAAATAATATTAATAAAAAGAAGATGATGATCCATTTATTCTTGTTGATATCTCAAAAATTTCTTCAAATGTTTTACTTTTAGGATCAAATATTTCCATTTTAGTATCTTCAATATTATTTTTATCAATTCCACCACCAATTAATACTTTACCATCATTTAAAATACTGGAAAAATGTTTATATCTAGGACCACCAATTTTTATCATAAAATCACCTTGTTCAATTTCTCTTATAGGAAAATCAGGCCCAAAATCAAACCTATCTGAATTTGAATCGTAAATCTCAGTAGATGCATCAATTTCAAATCTTTTAACAATTTTCCGATCTTCATCTATAATTTTTTTATTCACACCACCACCACAAATAAATATATCACCATTCAAAAGTGTCGTTGCGGTATGAAATCTACGAGGTTTCTTCATACGTGTTATTTCTGCTCTAAATGTGTTATTATTTGGATCATATAATTCACATAAATTACAATGTTTATCATCGTCGTCAACATCAAAATCAATACCACCACAAATATACACTTTCCCATTTGGTAATAAAGATGCAGTGTGTCCATGTCGTTTATAAATCATAGAAGCACATGGAGTAAAAATATTTGTCTTTGGATCATAAATTTCACATGTATTAGTAGAAATAAATAAATTTCCATCTTTTTGATAATTACCACCACCACATATAAATACACGACCATCTAAAAGTAAAACAGCCGCTAAATGACATCTTTCAATATTCATCCCAACTTTTTCAATTTTATTTCCACCTCCTGATAAAATTTTAATAATTTCACATTCTTTCAATCCGCCACGTGAATTTCTTCCACCACATATAAAAATACTGCCATCTGAAAGTGTAACACATACATGTTCTGATCTTTCACTCATTTTTGGACCATCCATTATATTATAATTTTTATTATCATAGATAAAAGAAGTGGTCAAATATTTATCATCATTTCCTATTCCACCACAAATAAAAACAAATCTTTTAATTTCATTGTTGATATTTTTAAAATATTCATTTTCTTGTTTAGTCAAATAAGGATTATCGTTCATTTTCATCTTTTTTCTTTCATGTATTGCATCTTTAGTTTTTTTTAATAATTCTTCTAATTTTTCTTTTTCTTTTTCTAATTTCTTTAATTCTTTATCTTCATCATCATCCTCATCATCATCCTCAATATCAATAACTTTTCCTCTTTGCATCATTTTTTTGTTTTCTTTTTTCTTATTGTTTTAAATATATGTATCAAATTATTTATTTTTTATGTTTATCGGTTTGTTTTGTTTTTTTATTTTTTGTTTTTTGTTTTAAAAATATATATATAAAATTATTCATTTTTGTCAGTTAGTTTATATATTGCAAATTTATTAATTGATTTTTAGATTTTCAATAGTAAATTTACTTTTTTTCACATAAAATCAACACCTTGGGAAAATTTTTTTGTTGCTGGATCATAAATTTCAGTCTTATGAGAGCCACTTTCCCAATAAAAAATCAAAACTTTGCCATCTGAAAGAACTGTTGCAAAAGTATGACTCAATATATTAAGCAAATTTTTACCTAATTTAAAAAGTTTTGTATTTTGACTATATATTTCAGTTTTTAAAGAGTCTTTTCCACGCACGCCTCCAAAAATAAGCACATCTCCATCATTCAATAAAACTGACGTATGACCACTTCTTTCCTTAACCATGTCCCCGCCTCTACTCATAGAATCCGTATTTATATCGTATATTTGAACCATAGAAGATTTAGATATTACTTGATTCATATATTTAGTTAAATCTGAAAAAAAACCGCCCAAAATCATAACTTTGCCATCTTTTAACAAGACGAGAGAAGAATCAGCAGTCGCGACTAACATTTGGGCATTGCATAATTTAGATTCACGTGTTCTTGGATCAAAAATCTCGCATGTTCTATTAAAACCTTGACCTGCCTCACCATAACTTGAATACCCACCAGCAATAAAGATACGTCCATCAGACAATAAAATAGCACTTGAATTGTATCTTTGTTTTACCAAATTTCCAATAACTTCAAAAGTTTTTTTCTCAAAAGTGAATAAAACAATTTCAGTTGTAGGATCAAACCTATTTTTTCTGCCACCAATTAAAGCGACATCTCCATTTGGAAAATACACTATTGCATATTCTCTTCTTTTGTCCTCATGTTCCAATGGATATTTATGCGTTACTTTCTTTAAAGTTTCATTATAAACACATATATTCCCCTCTACAACCAATACAATTTCATCAAATTTCTTAACATTTCCTACGTTCATTCCAAGTTGTTGTTCTTGTCTAATTCTTTCATTTTCATTGTTATTATTGTTAACATTCAAAACTTCATATCTCTCTACCAATCGACTTAAATTATGTTTTTTTGATTCTTCTTTTTCCTTTTCAGTCATTTTCATTTTTTTTCGATTTATTTCTTCTTCAGTTTTTTTTAATAATTGTTGTAATCTTTGTTTATCTTTTTCTAATTTATTTAATTGTTCTTCATCATCGTCATCATCCTCAATATCAATAACATTTCCACTTTGCATCATTTTTTTGTTTTCTTTTTTTCTTATTGTTTTAAATATATGTATCAAATTATTTGTTTTTTTGTGTTTGTCGGTTTGTTTTGTTTTTTATTTTTTATTTTTTGTTTTTTGTTTTAAAATATATATGTAAAATTATTTGTTTTTTTTGTCAGTTTGTTTATATATTGCAAATTTATTAATTAAAGAGTGAGGTTTCAATAGTAAATTTACATTTCTACATTTCATTTTCAGATGTTTTTTGTTTAAATTTTTTTTCTTCTTTACTAAATTCATTAAAAGACCAGTCTTCACGTTTATTAGTTTTAATTTGTATAGGTTTATTTGGATTAATTTCCAAACTATCATAACGTTCTACTAATTGAGATAAATTACGTTTTTTTCTTTCTTCTTCCTCTTCATCGTCATCTTTTGCATATTCAACAAAAACATCTTTATCATCGTCTTCATCTTCTTCTTCCTCTTCCTCTTCTTCTTCTACCTCTTCTTCTTTTTCTTCTTCTTTTTCATCATCATAATTACCACTACCACCAAAAGATTTAAAAATAATTTTTTCTCTTTCAGACCTTTCTTTTTCAGCCATTTTTTTTTCTTACATCTTTTTTTTCCCTACTTTTTTTCTTAATATATAATAAAATTTTTGTTTTTAAAAGTTTTCTTTTTTTTATTTAATTTCTTTATATGTAACTTCTTTATATAATTATCTTTGTTTTATAATCATTCCTTTTTTTGGAAAAACACTTGTAACACTTTTTATTTTGTGTCATCAAGATTAAAAATTATATCTGGAAAATCTGAAATATCACTCCAAAGTTTAAAAGATTTATATCCAATAATTGCTCCTTTTCGTGGTCCTAATACACCCCTAACAGCACCTTCATTACCATTACCACTAATAAAGCAAAAAATCTTTAATAAATATGGTCTGTATTTTTGGATTGTTAAAGCAACAGATTCTGGAACAAAAATAATTTTATCAATAAAACTACTTTCATAAGTAGGAGAAGCAGAAGATGTTGTTGTAGACGATAAAGATGATGGTGGAATATTATTTACTGTATCATAATTACCAGATACAGAAACATCAACATTAATAAGATGAGACATATTATCAACCTGAAGTAATAATTTTTCCTTTTTTGGTGGAACTGAAGAAGCAAGAGATACAAATTTCTCTTTGGGGAAAGTATAAGAACCATCAAGAGTTTCTAAAGGAATAATTTTTTCATCTCCATCATCATAAAAAACAGCATTAGGAGCAGAAATAACCAAACTAGAAACATGATATTTATTTCTTTCATTTAAATCATCAATAGTAGCATCATTCCAATTAGATTGTTTATTATCATTAAATGCAAAAGAAGGATACATAGTAAAAGATTTAACACCAATCAATTTATTTCCTTCTTTAATACCATTAGCAAAAGTATCAGGACCAATAACATGTTTTCCAGTAGCACGATTAATCTCAGGAGCAGTTATAAAATTACCAAAAATAAGTTCAATATCATCAAGTCCAGATTCACTTGGTAATCCACTAATATCATCATAAGGAGTTCCAACAGAACAAGGAAGAGCAAGGCCATCACTAACTTGAACTCTATATTTAATAATATTTCCACTTTTATTATTAAGAACAACTTCTCTACCTTCAATATTAGGAATAATTTGAGGATTAATCAATAAAATACTTTTTTTATCAATATTATCTTTATCATTATCATTATTATTATTGTTTTCATTTTCATTTAAACGCGCTTTTTTATTATTAATTTCAACATAATCTTCAGCATAAGTAATAGGATGTTTATTTGTATTATATACTTTAAAAATAACTTTTTCACTCATTTTTTTTCTTTATTGTTTTCTTTATTTGTTTGTGTGTTTTGTTGAATAAAATAAAAAAAATGAAAAAGATAAAATAAATATAAAAAGATATAAAAAGAATGTAATTTAAATAATAAAAAAATAAAAGTTAATTAGAATATTTGCAATTTATAAAACTTGTTTTCTTTTTTTTATTTTTTTTTATTAAACACAAAAACACAAAAAAACAAAGAATGGATAACAATAATAATAATAATAATAATAACAATAATAACAAAAATGAAAATGAAAATGATAACAATTACCTTGGACAACTTGTTTCAATTAAAAATCATGATTGTAATTTTGCTGAAGATCATTTAAAATATCCAAAATTATCAGTAGAAAAAAAATTCTCTATAATGACAGAATTTTCAAAGAAAAAAGAAAAAAGAGTTCTTATATTTACATCATCAAAAAACAAATTAAAATGTGAAGCATCAAAGAAAGCAGTCTCTGAACTTTTACTTTCTGTTGGAATAAATGATGCTTATTTTTATGAATACGGTTATGAGGTTCAATCGGAAGTAGCAGAACAACCTAAATCTTGTGACGTCGCATATACTGGAGCATTTAATCGTTTGAGAAATGTTAAAAATCTTGCTGAATCAAAAGCATTATTCCCATCTTCACCTGATAATCTTGTGGTTTTTGTATCTTTGGAAAATGGTATTATGATGGAATCTTTACCAGAAAAAGAATTAAAAAATCCAAATGTATTTTCACAGACAAAACAAATTCCCTTTAATGGAAAATATATCGTATGGATTGATCGATGTATTTGTGTCTGTGAAATTTTTTTTGGTCAAGATTCTGCTCTTTGTTCTTCAATTTCAGAGGGAGTAACTACTCCTTTAGAAGAAGTTCAAAAATCAATCGATTCTGATTTCAAAGAGACTGCTGGATCATTTATTTCAAAAAAATACGGTTGGCCCTCTGCTGATTGGCATGGTAAAATTGCTGGAAAAAGTAGACAAGAAATAATGACTGAATGCATATCAACAACACTCAGCGTAAATTCTGCAAAGACAAATGCCATCGCTATTCAAACAAACATAAATCAAACCACTGGTCATTTACCTTATTATACTTTTAGTATGGATGTCTGCTTGCCTGAAATTGTTCGAAGAGTTGTAGAGTTTGAAATCAATCCACCGCAGAGTCAACGTGATAGAGATTGGGTAGAAGAAAACAGTTACTTGAGAGAAAGTTATAAATTAATACCACAACCAATAAAACGTGATAAAGACAACCATTTTCAACCAGCAGTCGATGAAAATAAAATTAAAATTCATAATAGTGGTCCAGTTTTAACTGAAGATATCATCGTATCATACTTTGATGGTGATAAATTATACATTGTTCTTGTGGCTTCAAAAGATACAATGGATACTTGGGCATTACCTGGAAAGAGAGATACCGCATATTCAACTACTAAACCTGATATTTCTATCATTGATGCAAATTATGCTTTGGTTGAAAAGGAAATCGGCGTTCCTCGTTCTGATGTTTTAATTAACAGACCAATACTCATTGTGGATGACAGAATCAGAGAAGAACGAATGAAGTCTATTAGTGTGGTCAGTTTTATATTGTTGAAAAAGAAACCGACATTAAATTTTGGTAATAGAGTAGGTGTTCCGATGAATATTTTTATTGATTTGGCAAATGAAAAAGTCAAAGTCCCAGAAACTCCAAATGGTGCTGGAAGAAAACTTGGTCGAAATCATGATTCGTTAATTGCTGCTTGTGTTAATACAGCAACTTTTTATGCATTAATGGAAGAAATTAAACGAATTTATGCAAGTTATAAAGAAACTGGTAGATTTGTTGGATTATCTGATTTTGATTCGGTATTTCAATGTCCAATCTGCACTTGTCTTTTGGTTAATTGTATGACAATGTGTTCTAATGGTCATCATGCTTGTTCAAATTGTGTGAAATTATTAAAAGATAACCAATGTCCAGATTGTCGAAATCCTTTAAATCCAATTAGAAATCTTGTAGTTGATTTAATCGTTCAACAAAAATATCCAAAAGAATATGCAGAAGCAACAAATAATACTGCAATTACTTGGCAAAATAATGATTTATTTAAAGGTCAATTTATTCAATATCAATAAGTGTGGGGAAAGTTGGCAAAAGTTTAAAGAGATTTTTTTTAGGAAGAAAAACAAATTTATTAATAAAAAACCAAAAGTTAATTATAATATTTGCAATTTATTGATTTTTTTATCTTATTTTTATTTATTCTTTTTTTTCTTTATGCAAGTTTTAAATATTCATTATATGTCATTCCAAATTCAGATGATTTATATCTTTTTAATTTTAAAGAATTAAATAAAGATGTATCAATAATTCCTCTAAATCCAGATTTTCTAATTAAATTCTCAATTGTTTCTTTTTGATTCCATTTTTGGTCAAATGCAACTTCAGGTAAATAAGTCGCATGATAATATTTTCCATCATATTCAAAATCTAAATTTATACCATGAGTTCCGATAATCCAATCTTTCCATTTATTTCCAATATCTTCAAAATCATGCAACAAAGAGATATCAATTGAAATATTTGGAAATTCTTCTTTAGTTAATGGATTAAATCTTGAATCTTTAAATGCACTATATTTAACATATTTTTTTAATCCATCTTTTAATTCGACTTGTTCAAATGTTCCAATACATCCTTTTAATTCATATTTATTGGAATTCTTTCTTTTAATCTTTAAAGTTACAAATAATGGACTATTAAATTTTTTTTATATATTTTGATTAATTCACCTCCCATTTAAATTATACATATAAAAAACATCAAAAATACCTTAAAATATTATTAAATAAAGGTAAAGGAATTTTAAAATTATCATCAAATTGATTCCTTAAAACATTAAAACAATATTTTAACATTTCAACTTTATCGTTCTTTTCACCCATTTTTATTATTAAAATATATGTTTAAATACAAAAAAAAAATCAAAAAAACTTTGTAATATCTTATATTTATTTTTTTTATTTTTTTCATTTTTTTTATTTTTTGAACACGTAATTAAAATGATGTCATTATTTGCTTTTTTTAAATTATTTGCTTTTTTTTAAAATTTGTAACTTGGGGGGTAGTTTTCCAAGAAGAGAAAAAAAGACCACAAGAAAAAGTGACCCTCTTTTTTCATATTTGTTTTCAGCGCATGAACACGTGTTCGTTAAAAAAAGGAAAAAATAGGGCCGAGGAAAAAAAATAAAAAATGTGAAAAAAAAGTAACCAGCTTTTTTTCAATGTACCCCCCTAATTTTTTTTGATGACAAAGCAAAAAAATCTGACGTCATTATTTGCTTTTTTTTAAATTATCTGCTTTTTATTTTTTCGGACACCAATTTATAGACGTTATAATTGTTGTAACTTGAGGGGTCATTAAAAAATAAAAAATAAAAATTGTTATCATCAATTTGTCAGACACATTTTTATGTTTTTATAAAATTTGTAACTTGGGGGGTAGTTTTCCAAGAAGAGAAAAAAAGCCCACAAGAAAAAGTGACCCTCTTTTTTCATATTTGTTTTCA
>Ga0187888_1001074_pt1 | contig 26900 bp, 27 predicted proteins | sample June2016WEW_7_40_FD_132987 | JGI IMG/M metagenome (GOLD analysis project Ga0187888, IMG submission 132987) | Peatland microbial communities from SPRUCE experiment site at the Marcell Experimental Forest, Minnesota, USA - June2016WEW_7_40 | ecosystem: Environmental > Terrestrial > Soil > Wetlands...
CTCAAGACATTGCTCACGTTGCGGAGGATCGTCCCCCCGCGCCCGTTTCAATGCCCTGAGTGCATTCTCCTTTGGCCGGTTTTCACCCGACCCTCATTGGCCGGTTTTGCCCGACCCCCGAGGATCGAGCGTCCTGCGTCCCACGGCGAATGCTAGGACCATCTTGGTATTGCGCTCAATGGCGACCCAGGTCCACACGTCGCCAACGGTTTCGTCTTGATATTCATCGGGCCGCTTATGGCCCTCCTTCTTTGCGATGTAGCCCCAGATTTCATCCGTTTGAACCTCGGTTGCCGGAACGTCCCTGATGAGCCGATCCATGAGCAATTCGCAGCGTTGGCCAGCAGCTAAGAGCAAGCGGAGGATCGCGTCACGATGCAGCCCAGTAAGCCTTTCGGCGCTTCGGACCGAGCAGCCTTCTAACAATAGCTTGACGGCCATCCGGCCTTGGTCGGTGAATAGATAGTTTTCGATGCGGAATGCGGGTTTATGCTCCTCTGTGAAAGTTTTGTTGCACGACAGGCAACGGAAGCGCTGTAGCCCATTTCGGTGACGCCCGAATCTTTTAGAAGCGCCTCCGCAGGATGAGCAAACAATCTCGGAAGTGGTTGCTGTCGTTTCCATGTTTAAAGTATACTGTACCCCCTACGGTATGTCAATAGAAAAGAGCCTTGTAATTCGCTAGGGGGTAGAGTATATTTGGGTCATGGCAAGAAAGCGGCTACCGGCGGACATACGAAAGTACTTTGCGGAGATGGGAAGGATCGGCGGACAGAAAGGCGTCGCCGCACGAATGGAGAAAGTAAGCCCAGAACGGCGCAAGGAAATCGCCCAGAAGGCTATCGCGGCAAGATGGGCCAAGAAGACTAGTTAGCGTCCCGACTCGGTGATTATCGTTAGGCCAGGTACTCTTGCAAAATGCTTGGCGTTGTTCGTCACGAGTGTCAATCCATGATGGACAGCGGACGCAGCGATCCACAGATCGTTAGGCGCTAGTGTTCGGTCGCTTCCATCAGGATTCTTAATGGAATATTTTAGTTTTCCGAAGGTTCGACAAATTCCGGCGTCATAGGGAACGACAGTCACGCTGACGAGCCGCGACTCTAACTCTTTGAGTCGGTCTTCTGGCCAGCTGCCTTTGTTAATCATCCTTTCGTATCCTGCGTACAGTTCTCCGACTGTGATAAATGACAACGCTATGAGATTTCCCTCAAGGTGGCGCTTGTAAGGAGTTCCGCGTCTCGGATTCGTGGCAATAGCGTACGAGTAGACATCCGTATCGACCATGAGCGTAGCCAATGCTGTCTCCTACGCTGTACGGTCCCGATAGATATTGGCGATGAAATCATCAATGTCTTCGTCGGGGATTGCCCCCGATAGGGATTCTAGCTTTTTAAGGGGCTGCGTCCCTTGCTCTGTGATTAGTTGATCGATTGTTTTCGACGCAAAAAAGTCGCTCTTTCCGAAGAGGCTCGATACCTCAATATCACGAAGCTTATGTGTCTTCTTGTGGAGTGTAGCTTTTACTGACTTTTGGGTTGCTTCAAGAACAGCGGTGGCCTGCTCCGATCCAAAGATAAACTGCGTCGGAGGGCCTACTGCCGGAACGATCTGGCCCTTACCTTCAGTTAGCTCTAATGTGCCCTCAAAAGAATCGAAAGGCAGCGTCCCTGGTGACTGCTGGGCCAGCGGGAGCGTCGGCTGTAATTGAGCTTTTAGCTTAGGTAGCACTTCGGCGTCGAACTTAGCACTAACCTTTCTGGTCCCGTTATGAGCGGGAACAATCCATTCTAGTTTCTCAACACCATGGGAAAACACCTCTCCCAAGCTAGATAGGGAGTCGAGAACAGCATTATCTGGTCGGGGTGCCTTTCTCCGCTTACTGGTAACGAACTTAAGGGCCCCGCTGACGCCGCTAACAGCGTCCTGGCCGATCAGCAGCATGGATTGCTGGTCAGCGGCGGGAACGAAGTCTAGCGTTGTGGAGCCTTTCTTTAATCCAACTAAATCAAGATTGCACTCTTGAACCACTTCCTTTGTGTGGCGTCCTGGTCCTAACGGCTTGCCTGCGAGCGCTTTTGCTTGACGGTTGATGGCTTTTTGGGCTTCGGTGCAGATTGTAAGCAGAAGAGGAATCGGAATGTGTCCCGGCCTTAGGGCCGGGCCAGTGACTTTGATCTTCAGGAGCGGCTTTTCTTTCGGCATGGGGGAGGGACAAAAGTATATCCCATCCACATAGCCGCGAACAACTAGCCGGATCTGGCCGTCGGTAGCCACTACGACGTAACCCCGCTACCGCTATTCTCGGGTTGAAACTCTGTTACGATCCTCCAGCAGCTTCGCCAGCGCCAAGGCCGTCTTGAGATTCTCCCGTGCGCTCTCCTGTCCTCCAGGCGGCATCGGATCGCTAGAAACGACCAGATAGGCCTGCTCGATGAGATTGCATAGGGCATGGAGATCCGCTTGGCTTGCCATGCTTCAAGCGTGACAGAATCGCCGGATTTCATCAATCTCAAAACGTCCTTGACAACTCGTGCTCATGTTGATCTAATCTTTGTAAAGCACTGATACTACAGGCTGAATACTTATTCATCGAAGTCAGCAACGCATGGCAGGACACCACCAGGTGCTCGGTAGTGTCACGCGCTGCGTTGCTGGCTAACAGCAAGCGCTTGAACAATGCTCGGATCGCTGTTACCGTTGAAACATGCCAAAGCGCTCTGATGCCCGCGCCCTCAAAAACCTGATTGACCAGGCCTATCGAATCGTCTCCTCAAAGCCGGTCTCGCCTGGCGGCATCGAGAGCCTGGAAGAAATTCTCTACTCAGCACGGATGCTCGCCAAAGAACTGCTCAGTAGCCCTACATCCGTTCCGGCGGCGACGTTAGGCAAGTTAGGCGGTGAGAAAACCGCAGAACGCGGGCCGGAGTATTTCCGCCAGATCGCGGCGATGAGAAAGACCCGAGCTGGCGGAAAGCCGCGCCGAGAAGAGCAGTAACCCCCCCTACACTACGAGGTTTCGCTTTCTTGGGGGTCGCTCTCCGATTCCGATTGTGCGATCAAGAAGCCGAGGGGATCAACGGTCTTGCCCTCGCTCGAAAACAGATATTCCCTCCACTGATCGCGGTGTGTAATTGCGTCCCTGGCGTCGTTCCTAGCGTGCGTAATGTGATCTTGCAGCTTCTTGATGGCATCCTCGAAATGATCTTGGTCCATATGCAGATTAGCGGCGTCGAGAATCATTTCTCCGGCTTGCCGGTCAATCAATTCGAGCAGTTGGGTGATAGCCTCCACGCGTGCCTGATCGATTCGGCCACTCTCGCCCGTGTTCCTCAACACGGCTATATGGCTTGCGCCCCCACAGCCATCGACATGCTCTTTCGCCTGGAGAAGAATATACGCCGCAAGGATGACACATTGATGCACGTCCAGTGTTCCGTCATACATTCTGGAGGCAAGGAAATCGGCCATGTAGTGTCCTTGGCCGCCAGAGTAGTAGTCATCAACGGGGTTGACCATCGGACCCACAGCGGAGAAGAGATGGCTTTCCCATTGCATCTTCACCCCGTACAGCAGTTCTGCCTGCAAATAGGTAGCTGCCTGGGCCTGATAAATGTCTTGGTACTCGCTATAGGTGTCTTTGATGCTTTTCTCGATGCAGTCACACGCCTCCTGGAGCGTTTCTGAGGATTTCGCTGCTTTCCATGCCTTCCGTGTTAGAAGATCGATGAAGGGGCCATAACCAGCTCCGCAAAACGCAACCGCAAGATCGGCTTCTTTGACGACTTTAGAGACGCTGGTCTGCCGTGGGTATACCTTCAGTTTCGCCACGTGACGCTTGGCAAACTCAATTGTCTCCTGTGTATCTGAACAAAGAACGACGCCCAGTGTAGACCGAAATCCGGCGATGATAGTCACAGTTCTCCTTTCGGGAAGCCGCACGCAGTTCTTATCGTGCGGCTTCGATAGCCCAATCATAATTACGCCTCTCCACACGTGATTGCGGCCTTCCGCACATTCTATTGAAAATCATCGCAGGTTTGAAGAAAGTTCTTGACGACAGCAAGCGCTTGCTGTAAGATTAAAGTATGACGGTGACCGTAGAAAACACTCCCGCGATTATCTGCCCCAAGTGCGGCTCTGAGTCCAGCAAATGCTTTGGCCGTCACCGGAACGGATTGCAGCGCTATCGCTGCCTTGCTTGCCGCGCGACGTTCACTGAAGATCATGCGCCGTCCTTCCGCACCGAAGACTACCTGAAAGAGAAACGTGGTCTCGCCGCACTTCGCATGCTACTCGAAGGTTGCTCTGTTCGCTCCGTTGAGCGCATGACCGGCATCCGGCGCGATACGATCATCGACCTGCTTTTGATCGCTGGTGAGCGCTGCGAGAAACTCATGGACCGCCTTGTACGCGACGTTCCGGCAACCGAAGTTCAAACGGACGAAATCTGGGGCTATTGCCGGAAGAAAGAAGGGCACAAGCGCCCGGACGAATATCAGGACGATACTATCGGCGACGTGTGGACCTGGGTAGCCCTGGAACGCAATACTAAGCTCATCTTGGCCTTTGCGGTGGGTCGGAGGACTCTGGAGAAAGCCTTTGAGCTAACCTTCAAGTTGCGCCGCGCAACAAATCCGAATGTGCGGTTTCAGCTAACCAGCGACGGCCTCCGGGCTTACCGTACTGCCGTTGATGAGATGCTGGCGGATCGCTGCGATTTCGCGCAGCTTATAAAGTTCTATTCCATGCCGCAGATGAACGAAATCCGCTATTCTCCGGCCCGCATGATTGAAGCCATGCCGGTGCCGATGAGCGGTGATCCTGATCCTGCGAGAATATGCACTTCGCATGTCGAGCGCCAAAACCTTACGATGCGGATGCAAATCCGTCGCCTTACCCGGCTCACCAATGGTTTCTCAAAGAAGCTAGAGAGCCACAAAGCGGCAATCGCGCTGCACGTGGCCTACTACAACTTCTGCCGGTTACATGGCTCGATCCGCGTGACGCCCGCAATGGAAGCGGGAATAGCGGATCATATGTGGAATTTGCGGGAGTTACTTGACGCCGCCTAGCTCCGAGCCGAGTGGCTTTTCGATGGCGTCCGTGAGCAGCCGAATATCAAGCTTGGATCTGACCACTTCCTTGTAGAGCGATTGGTACGCCTCAAGAACCTGTGCCAGTGGGTAGAGGTTACTTCCACAGCTCGGGCAAGCGGCACCCTTGAAGGCTGCGGTTTTCACGTCGAAGAGTAGCTCCGTCTTGCACTGGGAACATCGACAGCTTAGCCGGTTTAATTCAGTGATTCGGAATAGCTCCTGGATCTCCGACATGCCAGTTTCTTTGAGCTTACCATTCGATTTTGGACGGTGTATGATGTTCGGATGCTGAAGCGCGTATCCTGCCTCGTGCTTCTGATTGCGCTGGCGTCCTGCCAATCGAGACCCGGTGAATCCAAGAAAGAGCCAACGATGGGCGTCATGACCTCTTCCGATGACTGCCCCAGAGATGACAACGAAATCGTCAGCCTGAGACCGGGCGACCGTGTGGAGATGTATCAGAGCATCGTTCCCAGCGATCCCCAGTCTACTAACCTTCCTGCCGACAGTCCTTTGAGCAAAAAGCTGAATCTCACATACGTTAAGATTATGAGCGGTTCGCACATCGGGGAATACTGCTGGGCTTCGACCGCGAACATCGGCCAAGATCGGTAATGTCAGGGACATCCCTTTAGCCTGGCGCGTTCCCGAATTTCCTTGACAACCGCCCCTACTTTTGATCTACACGCGGCAATCTGCTCATTCCACTCGCAGAATAGTTATTCATGAAATCCAGCAACGCAGCGCGTGACACTACCAGGTGCTCGGTAGTGTTGACAACCGGCGCCCCGATGTGTAATTATTCATTAGAGTGAATAAACATTCACTCACGACACTGAAGGGAGCCTCACCAAAACCATGTCGTCCGTTGGAACGCTTAAACCGGTCAAGAGAATGCCAGCGCCCAGAACGCTTCCCAAGATTGCTGCCAACGACTTTACGCGTGACCTGGATATCTCTCAGGATGAGCTGCTTGCGCTCGTGGACCTCACTCAACAGTTGAAGGCGAGTCCTGCTCGTTTTGCCAAGGCTTTGGCTGGCCGATACATCACGTTGCTGTTTGAAAAGCCCTCCCTCCGGACCCGGTTCACCTTTGAGCTGGCCATCAAGCAACTGGGTGGCGACGCCGTTCTGAGCGTCGGACCCATCGGCGATCGCGAGCCCTTGAAGGATGTAGCGCGCAATTTTGACCGCTGGACCAATGCGATTGTGGCGCGCACTTTTTCGCAAAACACCATCGACGACTTGGCGCACTGGTCGAGCGTGCCGGTGATCAACGCGCTCAGCGATCGCTTCCATCCTTGCCAAGCGCTGGCCGATGTCTTCACGTTGCAGGAACGATTCGGCGACGTGCGCGGCCTGAAGCTCGCGTTTGTCGGCGATGGAAACAATGTCGCCCATTCGCTGATGCTGGCTTCGCTGCGGTTGGGCATGAACTTTTCGCTCGCTACGCCGGTTGGCTATGAGCCCGATGCAGAGATCGTGGCGCAGGCAGAAGCGCTCGCTGCGGTGGCGGGCGGCCAGCTGGTCATCACCAACGATGCTTCCGAGGCGGTGGCCGGGGCGCAGGCAATCTACACCGACGTGTGGGCCAGCATGGGCCAGGAGCACGAGAAGGAAAAACGGCTCGCCGACTTCGCGCCTTACCAAGTGAACGCGGCGCTGTTCGAGCAGGCCGCTCCCGAAGCCATCTTCCTGCACTGCTTGCCAGCCAAGCGCGGCGAAGAGGTGGTTGACGAAGTCATCGAATCTTCACAATCGGCCGTCTTCGATCAAGCGGAAAATCGCCTGCACGTACAGAAGGCGTTACTATTGATGCTCCTCGGCTAATCCCAAATCCCAAATGACCAAACCCAAAAAGGTAGCCTTGGCCTACTCGGGAGGCCTTGATACGTCCATCATTATTCCCTGGCTCAAGGAGCATTACCAATGCGAAGTGGTCGCGGTGTGCGGCGACATCGGCCAGGGGGAAGATGAGTTGAAAGGCCTGGAAGAGAAGGCGCTGAAGACGGGCGCGTCGGAAGTCCATGTGGCCGACATGCGCGAGGAGTTCGTCACCGAATACTTGTGGCGCATGGTGCGCGCGGGCGGCGTCTACGAGCACAAATATTTGCTCGGTACTTCCATCGCGCGTCCGTTGCTCGCCAAGCGGCAAGTGGAAGTCGCGCTCGCCACCGGATGCGACGGTTTGGCGCACGGCTGCACGGGGAAGGGAAACGACCAGGTCCGTTTTGAGCTGACCTACAAAGCGCTGGCGCCGCAACTCGCCGTGATCGCGCCCTGGCGCGAGTGGGATATCGTTTCGCGCGAGGACGCCATCCAGTACGCGGCCAAGCACAATGTGCCCATTTCGCAGACCACCACGAAAATATACAGCCGCGATCGCAATATCTGGCACATTTCGCACGAAGGCGGCGCGCTCGAAGATCCGGCCAACTCAGCGCCGGACGAAATATGGATGCTGACGCGCAGCCCCAAAGACGCGCCCGACAAGCCGGTGGAAGTAACCATTGGCTTTGAGAAGGGCCGCCCGGTTTCCGTGAACGGCCAGCGCGGATCGGCGGTAAGCCTGCTTGAAACGCTGAACAAAATTGGCGGCGAGTACGGCATCGGCCGCATCGATCTGGTGGAGAACCGCTTCGTCGGCATGAAATCGCGCGGCTGCTATGAAACACCGGGCGGCACGCTGATCATGTACGCGCATCGCGAGTTGGAATCGCTCACGCTCGACAAAAACACGCTGCACTACAAGCAAAAGCTGGCACTCGATTACGCCGAGATGGTGTACAACGGCCTGTGGTTCGTGCCGCTGCGCGAGGCGCTGGACGCATTCTTTGAAAAGACCAGCGAGACCACAACCGGCGAAGTGACGCTACGTCTCTACAAAGGCAATATCGAGCCCGTCAGCCGCAAGTCGCCGTATTCGCTTTATTCGCTCAACATCGCGAGCTTCACCATGGGCGCCGAGTACAACCAGAAGGACGCGCTGGGCTTCATCAATCTGATCGGTCTGCCGATCAAGGTGCGCGCCCAGGCTGCGGCCGCCGCGAAACAATCGTAGGTCGCCGTGGCTGAGCTAAAACTCTGGGGTGGTCGATTCGAGGGCGGACCCTCGGAGGTCTTCGAGCGCTTCTCCGGTTCGCTGCATTTTGACAAAAGACTGCTGGACGCCGATTGCCGCGGATCGCAGGCTTTTGCCCGTGCCTTGGAGCGCGCCGGCATCCTGACCGCCGACGATCGCGAGCGCTTGGTGGCTGCGTTCGAACAGATCCGCAACGAAGCGAAACTGCCATCATTCTTGGAAGGCGCCACGGACGAAGATATCCACACCTTCGTCATTCGCAAACTAAAAGACAAAGTCGGCGGCCTGGCCGACAAGATTCATACCGGCCGCAGCCGGAATGAACAGGTATCGTTGGACGTCCGGCTGTGGCTGCGCGAGCAGATCGACGTGCATCTCGCGCTGCTCGTAAACTTGATGGCCATGCTCGTCGGCATGGCTCGCAAGTATCCGCATGCCATTGTTCCCGGCTACACCCATCTTCGGCGTGCTCAAGCGGTGCCGTGGGCGCATTACCTGTTGGCTTATTTCGAAATGTTCGCGCGCGATCATGAACGGCTGAGCCAGGCCCGCGTGCGGGTGGACGTAATGCCGCTCGGATCGGGCGCGCTGGCAGGCAGCGGCTTTCCTTTCGATCGCGAGCAAATCGCGCGGGATCTGGGCTTCGCGGCCATCACACGCAACAGCATGGATGTTTCGGGCGATCGCGATTTCGCCCTGGATTTTCTCTACGCGGCGTCAATCACCATGCTGCACTTGAGCCGCCTGGCCGAGGACTGGATTCTCTATTCGAGCGAGGAGTTCGGCTGGCTGGAATTGGGGGATGGCGTCACCAGTGGTTCCAGTCTGATGCCGCAAAAGAAAAATCCCGATTCGCTCGAGCTGGTGCGCGGCAAGAGCGGCCGGGTGTTCGGCGACTTCACGTCTCTGTTTGTCACCATGAAGGGTCTTCCGATGACCTACAATCGCGACATGCAGGAAGACAAAGAGCCGCTGTTCGATGCTGCCGCGCAGTTGGCTGCGTCGCTCGAGATGATGGCAGCCGTAGTGGAATCCACGCGCCTGCATCAGGGCAAGCCGGCCGAAGCCGCTCGCGAGAGCTGGGTAGTGGCCACCGATCTGGCGGAAGCCTTGGCGCGAGCCGGAACGCCGTTTCATCGCGCCCATCAAATTGTTGGCAAACTCGTGCTGGAGAGCATCCAGCAAGGAAAACAACCATCCGATTGGACCGCCGATCAGTTAACCGCCTTCGCGCCGGAATTCGCCGCCGATATGGTGCGCTTGCTCGATCCCGCTGAAGGGATGAAGACCCGCGAACTGCCGGGCGGCGCTGGACCCGCGGCCGTCGCCAAGGCGCTCGACGACGCCGAAGTGCGGCTCCGTAACTGGCGGCACTAATGTTCAGATCATGAATAAATCCTTCCGCCAAGGTCAGATTCTCAAGCTGATTCGCAGTAAACGAATCCCCACGCAGGACGACTTGGCGCGCGAGCTCAAGGACGGCTATGGCATCGAAACCACGCAGGTGACGCTGTCGCGCGATGTTCGCGAGCTTGGATTGCTGAAGACGCCCGAAGGGTATCGTCAGATGGAAGCCGGGTCATCGTCGGGATCCGAGCTCGCCGCGGTGGCGGCTGAACTGCTGCGGGACGCGCGGGTGGCGCAGAATCTTTTGGTGCTGCACACCTCACCCGGCAACGCCAACGCGCTGGCGGTCGCGCTCGATAAGCAAGACTGGCCTGACATTGTAGGAACCATCGCCGGCGACGACACCATTTTAGTGGTAGCGCCCGACGCAACCGCCGCAGGCAAGCTCCGGGCGAAGCTGCTCTCCTACGTCCAGCCCGAATAGCCTCGGCCTTCCTTCGCCGGCGCGTGCTGCGGCTCGCGCGTAGTTTGTCCAAAGAAACGCCGGTTCATATCGGTAAGCACGCCTAGACCGGGCAGCGCATGTTCCAGCCGCAAGCGAGCCTTATGGCGCGAGCGTTCTGGAACGCAATACAGCACTTCTCCCAGCATCAGCCAATTCGGGGCTTGTACCCGCACGGCCGTTCCCGCGGCTAGGTGCCGATTGAGAACCAATTCCATGTCCGTGCCAGTGAGCGTGAGAATGTGCCCGTCCATCGTCGCTGTGGCGCCCACCAGAGGCGTCACTTGAATTGGTTGAAAGGACTGGATTTGAAATCGCACCCGCTCTAGGTCCACATGGACCTTATCGGTGCGGCAGAGGACTATCTCGCGCTAAACAGCAGCCAGACGGCAACGCCAATGGCGGCGGGGAGCAGAAATTCGGCCCACTCCTGGCTCAGACGGGCCCATGCGATGGGCTGCCGCTCGGCGGGAGAGTTGTCGTCGCGTAGAGGTGTAGACAGCTTCGATCGCAGGTTGGAGGGCAAACCGCGAATGGCTCGCACGATCTCTTCCTTGCCTTTGCGATCGGCGATCAGGATGGTTGCTGAGTTGATGCCGTTGGTGGACTGCTCCAGCTTTTTACGCAGCGAAGGCGGAACATCGGCGACCGACCGGTAGACTTCCGTCTTGTTTCCGACGGAAATGAAAATCGTAGAACTCTTCAGCGTGACGCGGGACATAACGCGTTCCCTCTCCGGAGCATTTCCTAACGAGCCTCAGGAAGAGACTACCTCCGGGTGCGTGGACCGATCCGCACCGGGAATCTCATTCCCCGCATGTTCCAATATAACCTGAATGAAGCCCAGCGCGGCTTTTGAAAGCGCTTTATCTTTGCGATAGATCAAACCCACCTTGCGAAGCATCGGTTCGGGTCCCAGCGACACGGCCGATAATTTCCCGGAGGCCACCTCTTCGTGGCAGTTGGAGGCCGCCAGGAACGAATAGCCCAACCCCGCCATTACAAAGCGTTTGATCATTTCGGTGGAATCGAGTTCCATGGAAATATGAATCTGATCTTCCACCGGTTCGAGCCATGAATTCAAGCGCGTGCGCGTGGTGCCCGACTTAGGCAGCAGCAGCGGCTGGTCCATCAGGTCTCGGGCTGTCACGTAGCGTTTACTCGCCAAAGGATGCCGGCCGGGTAGCAGCAAAATAATCTCATCGGAGTGGATGCGCGCCACTTGAAGCTTTTTTTCCTGCACCGGGAGTTGCGTAATGCCGAAATCGGCCAAGTTTTCCAGCACCGCTTCCACCACGCGCGATCCGTAGGCGCGATCCACCGAAAGCTGGACATTCGGAAACTTCTTAATGTACTCGGAAAATACCGAAGGCAGCACGTAGATGCAGGTGGCTTCATTGGCCGCGATCACCAGTTCGCCGCGCGGCACCCGGTCCAGTTCGTTGATGGTGTCCTGGGCGCGCCGGCGCAGATCCAGGATCTGTTCGGCGAATTCGGCGAAGATCTTGCCCGCCGTGGTGAGGGAGATCTTGGTGCCCAGCCGCTCAAAGAGGGTGGTATTGAGATCCTGCTCGAGCTGGCGCACTTGCGCGCTGATAGCTGGCTGCGTGCGATAACACGTCTGCGCCGCTTTCGAGAAACTCTTCAAGCGGACAATTTCCAGAAACGTGTGGAGCTGATCCAAATCCATGGCGCGCTCGACCGGTACCCTTGCCCGGTCCGGTGGGGGAGTGAATCAATTGTATCAACAAAAGTTCGATTGTAATCGAGAGCATCCGGCCGGCGTCCAACAGGGCGACGGCGTGTATGAAAAGCGATAGCCTAAACCGTTGAAGGCAAAAGGGGAGATCATGAAGGTGACTGCTCTCAGAAACGTGTCTTGGGATGACGGACGAGAGCCCGCGGTCCGTTTGTGGAATCAGGCCCGGAATACCGGCGAAGATTTCCTGTATCAGCTCAACCGCAAAGTTCGGCGCCACCCCTGGAAGGCGGTGGCAGTCGCGCTGGTAGCGGGAACGATAGTGGGATGTTTGGTTTCACGAACTGGTAAGACGTGATACGTAGCTCGAAACTAAGGTCTTTCGCCGCTGGTGTGGGTCATATTCTGCGCTTAGCATGAGATGAGGGGAAATGCGATGCTACCGTTCAGAGTTGTAACACGCCTTGGAGTTATTGTTGTGCTCGGCGCGAGTTTGTCCCTGAAACATGCGGCGGCTCAGGATTCGTCTGAGGCCCCGGCGTCTGGGACGGCGCAATCAAAGGCAACCGTCTCAGGGAAGAAGCATCCCGGTAGTGCTATGGATTCGCTCTTCGAGAACGGGCCGGATAGGCCGAATGCGCTGGCGGCGGCCCGACAGGAAGCGGCAGCAAGAAAACAAAAAACAGAAACTCCGGCCGGCTCTCCGCTCCCGGTTCAACCAACTCCTGCGCCCGCGCCGCCGGTTCTTCCCACCGTTCAATGGGTTCCACCAGGCCCTCCCCAGAAAAACCTTACCGGCGAGGAATTCGGGCTCATCCGTGTTGGTTCCTCTCAAAAGGAAGTGCTCGCGACGCTTGGTCCTCCGTCGTCCCGCGTGGTAGTTCCCGACGACGACGGGCATTTACGCGAAACGCTCCAGTATCGGGTGAACGGCAACCCGATGGGAATCGTTCGCCTGGACAACGGCCGTGTAGTACAAATCGAGACTAAGCCGAAGTAATCGGCTTAGTCTCGTTAGTGTGTCCGCTCCCTAGTGGCTCAAGCGCAAAATCTGCGACGAAATCGCCAGGAACGCCTGGCCAAGCTGTGCCGAAGTAGGTGCGTAGATGAATTGGCCTTGCGGCTGGCTGGCGTAACTGATGCAAGTCGGTTCGGTAGAGCAAGCCGGGTACACGGCGGGGTTGTTGAACTGGTCCGCATTGGGATCGTTTGCCATCCGCTGTAGCAAGACGGGATCCGGAGGATTTCCATGATTGCCGCCTAACCCTATGGTAAAGATGTAGGCAGGCAGTGTGGCATTGGCACGAGCGTTGTACGCCGCATTGTCGGTGCCGTTCAAGGCCGCCGCGTGGGTGTTGGGCCAGTCGGTGTTCGCATTGTTCGTGAGTACAAGGTGGTTGCTGCCATTCAAAGTGAGTGATTGATATTCATTGGCCGGCGCAATTTGGTTCCCAAAGACATCCTGGCTCGGAAGCCATGCGAAATCGGAATAGTCCGTGGTGGTGCTTCCATTAAATGCGCAGTTATTGGCGTTGGAGATAGCGACGCTGTCACTGTTGCCGCTGCTGTCGCTCGTTTGCCTGGGATCGAACAGGACAATATGGTAGGGAACGCCGCCATTCTGAACGACTTGTGAAGGATCGGCCGCATAAAATCCCCCGATGGAACCGTTCGAGATGTCCGACATGAATCCAGTGCCGTTGGTATTCATGGAAATTCCGCCGGGAATCCAGCCGCGCATCGATGCCTGAGTTTTCCATCCACCTTGAGCGACAGTTTTGTTGTTCGCGTCCGTACAGTTACTTCCGTCGGCTCCTGCCTGGATCGCCGCGCTGCTACCATCCCAGAAGTTGTAGACCAGCGTATTGGGCAGACCGTCTGTCTCGAGCATGAGAATGTTCATCGCACCCGGCTCGGAAAGCTTGTACAGTTCGTTGTAGGCCATAGAAACTGCCGCGGCGGTGCCGGTGCCTCCCGCGCAGGTGATGTTGTCTATCGCTCCGGCGCCGGAACTGGACGCATTTGAATAGCCCAGCAGGGTCTGAAAATTTGTCGTCGGTTTCGAATCCAAGTAATAACCGTCGGCAAACGTGAGCATGCCGATCTGATCTCGCCCGGCTGCGAACGCGCCAGTAAAGTTTTTGGCCGCTGTAATCATGGAGGCGCACGGGGTTCCATCGTTTGCTCCGCAGGGGGGATTGGGGACGCCTCCGTTGATGGAGCACATCGATCCGGAACGGTCTAGCACCAGCATTGCTACCACGTCCCGGCGTGAAGCCTGGCCGGTGACGGTGAGGGCCGTGGATGTGAATCCCACGTACCTCATAAACCACGCGGGAACGTTGGTGCTGGCCGTGACCGTGACTTGACGGAGATTGGCTTGATTGGGAGAATCGACGACACTGACATGCGCATCGGATGTGTCCATCAGGGTACCGGTGGTTGACCAGTTTCCAGGCGGAAAATTGGCATAGAACCAGTTGACCGCATTCTGCTTGGCTGAAGTAGCCTGTTCCGCTGTCGTTTGGCCGAGGTTCAGGGCCCGCGCCGCCGCCAGAGCCGCGCCATCAACGGCGGCTTGCAGGCGTGCCTTCGCCGAGTAAAGAATTCCGAGATCGACGAATAGGCCCATCATCGGGATCACCACCCACACTAATCCGGCGATGGCCACAAAGAGGGAAGCACCCTTCTCACGATTTCTGCGCTTGCGGATTTGCACGAACATGCCCTCCTAAAAAAAATACCGCGAGTAAACGCCATTGCCGGACAAGGCTCCGACGCTCAGGTCTGGGGATTGGAAATATGTTTCCACAATGTACATTACCTGCTGGTCGGTGAGTGCCGTCGCGGTGCCACCTGTTACTTCAGCGCTTGTTTGCCAGAGGTTTTTCATGTTGGTCTGCGCGCTGCCAGAAAGTGCCGCGCGCGAATCGGTAATGAAGTTTTGAACAACGCCAGAGTTGTTCATAACCGCGGAAGGGCACGTTCCAACGGTGACGGTACTCGAGTTAGCGAGCGTTCCGTTGCCAAACTGAATCTGCTGGGTGTAAACGAAGCTGTCGTGGTTGGTGCAATTGGCAGCCCCCACGGCGACGCAACTGGTTGACGTTGTGGAACCGATGTACATGATCTGCGTGACCGTTACTATTCCGTTGCCGCCGTTGCCGGTGTTCGCTTGCTCATTTCCGGCGAACGAAGCCCCGATCTGGAGGTTTAAGCCTTGCGCCAATCGCTGTGCCTCTTGCTGCAGCGGGTAGGTGGAAAAATCGCCGCCATGGATGTACATGTCGTCCAGATCCCGGCACACCTGATTACATTGAATGCTGCGAATCAGATTCATTCCGACAATGAACGCACCCAAGAACATTGGCATGAACAGTACCGCCACCAAAGCGAACTCCAGGATCTCCTGGCCGCCCTGCGTCTTTTTTCTCCTCGCTGTCGCCATGTTTATTCAGTCACCGAATTCACGCCCGCCGGGAAACCGCCGAGTATATCGGACGAATAAATGTTCAGAGTAATTGGTGTCGTACTGCGGAAAAAGGGAACACTACCTCCATAGCTGCCGCTGAGTGGTGCGATCCACGACCACGAAACTCCCTGCACCGATACTTCGACGATGTTGCCCGGCACATTTCCACCTGACGCAATGGCTGTGGTCAAATTTCCGGGAGCGTAATACTTCACAAAGATATCCTGTGGATTGTCCGATGTGCTTACAATTCCCATCGCATACTGCTGCACAATTGCTTCAATGGAAGCGTCCTGTCCCTTACCGCTCGCGGTTTGAAACGTAATGGCGTATCGGCAACCCTCGCGAACGGCGTTCTGCAACGTCGCCCAACGAAATAGCAGCAAGCCGAAGTCGACGAAGGCGAAGAGTAGTGCAAAGGTCGGTAGGATCGTGAAGGCACCTTCGAGCAGAGCGTTGCCGGAACGGCGGCGATTTCTCGGGCTTAAAGGTTTTCTTTGGATTTGTTTTGCGGAATCAGCCATTTGTGTTCCCCGGCGAGGGTGGCCCAGGCCTTCTATCGAGGTTCTGAAAACGTCGCGGAATGATCTCATAGTCCCAAGTACAAGCGTGGCTTCCAACTGGAAGCCGCCCTACTTATACTTTGATAACTATGAACAAGATCGGAAATTAGGCGAAACCACTATAGGGCATCTCAAAGATGCGTAGTACGTACCCTTAGGTACCAGCCGGGAATAGAGGCCTTCCCGCCTAATCCCTCGGTAGCGCGCCTGACACAAAGAATGTGGTCCATTGTGGCGCGTGGCCACGCCCCCCAGGGCTGGGACGCGTGATGTGGAACGCCACCGCATCGCCTGGCTTCAGGGTGCTCTGGATTCTCTTGACGTCGTCCACGCTGGCGACAGCCTGCCGGTTGATGGATAGAATCACGTCCTTTTCCATCAGGCCGATGTCTTCGGCGAAAGAGTCCGCATCCACGCTCTGGACCAACAGGCCGCCTTTGGCGTCCAGCTCCATGGAGCTTCGTTCGCTGTCTGTGAGCGCGTGCAGCTTGATGCCGAACTTGTATTGAGGCGCTTCCTCGGGCTTGGCTGGCTCGGCCTCCGCCTGCGGCTCCCGCAACTCGGCAAATTCGGGCCGGTCTTTAAAGACCTCGGCGCGATCGAGCACCGTCAGATTGAAATCCATGTGCTTGCTATCGCGATCCACAGTCACGTTGATGGTCGAATTCACGGGAGTCTCGGAAACCCGCGACACCAGATCTTCGCCGTTCTTGACGGGCTTGCCTCCCATGGCAATGATGATGTCGTCTGCCTTCAGGCCGGCCTTATCGGCAGGTCCGCCCTTTTGCACCTTGCTGATCAGGACGCCCGAGCTGGTTCCCAGCGCTTTGAACAGCTCCGGCTTGTCGTCCGCCTTGGACCATTCGATACCAATCGACCCGCGCGTCACCCGGCCGGTTCGGATAATGTCGTTGTAAACTCGCGCCACCATGTTGATGGGCAGGGCGAACCCAATGCCTTGGTATCCTCCGCTTTGCGTCGCGATCATGGTGTTGACGCCGATTACCTCGCCGCGAATGTTGAGCAGCGGTCCGCCGCTGTTGCCTGGATTGATGGCGGCGTCGGTTTGAATGAAGCGCTGCAATTGGAGCGCGCCGCCGATGTCGCGGCCCAGAGCGCTTACGATGCCCGCCGTTACCGAAGCTTCCAGACCAAAGGGCGACCCGATGGCAACCGCCCAATCGCCCACCTGCACCGCGTCCGAGTTGCCGATATTTACCGGAACCAGCGGGCTGCGAGGATCGATCTTAATCACCGCCAAATCCGTTTCCGGATCGATGCCCACTACACGGGCGCGGTATTCGGTGCTGTCATCGCCATGCAGCTTCACCTTGATGTGATCCACTTTAGCGATTACGTGATGGTTGGTGATGATGTATCCGTTCTTGTCGACCACGAAGCCGGTTCCGGACTGCTCCTGTTTGAACGCCCTCTGCGGGAGTTCGGGGCCCGACGGGTTATTGCGAAAGAATCTCTTGAACAGATCCAGCCCGTCGTCGTTGCCATTGCCTTCGCCCTGGTCTTCATCGCCATGGGCGTGCGGATTCTCGGTGACCTTCGGCGTGTAGTCGGCGGTAATGTAAACCACGGACGGTTCCAGCTTCTTGGCCAGCTTGGTAAACTCGTTCCCGAGTTGGACGGCGTTCGGAACCACCAGAGGTGAAGCGTCCGGCGAGCTGGCTTGCCCGCGCGCGGCGTGGACCCCGGTGTTGACGAGCGTTCCGATGACGATCCCGATCGACAGAGTGACGAGCAGTAGACTTAAAGACAGCAGCTTCTGCTGTCGCATCACCTTATACCACCGCATGGCCTTGGTTACGCCTTTCTTTGGTCAGGTTCAGAGAACCCTGGTACCCACTATATCTGAATCGGCAGAAAGGGTGCGAGTACTTAAGTCAAAAGCGCAAAGGGCGCGGCGCCCACTACCCAACAGCAGAAACCAGCCGGCGCTACGGTCCGTTTTGCGCGAAGAACTCGCTATGACAGATGTGGCTGGAGGCGGAAGGGTTTCAATTCAACCATCAAAATGCCTGCTAAGATCAGGGCCGCTCCCACGCCGGCGCGCCGGGAAAGCACCTCGCCCAACAGGAGGAACGACGTAATCCAGGCAAATACCGGTTCCAGGGCGAAGATCAGCGCGGTGCGAGTGGGGCTGGTCCAGCGCTGCGCCCAGGTTTGGATGGAGAACGCGAGCGCGGTGGCAAACAGGCTGGTGACGGCGAGCGCGGTTATCAATGGCACGCTCCACTGGATGCGAACCGGTTCCGCCCACCAAAACGTGGCTGCACCCACGGCGGCCCCGGTCGCGATCTGCGCCACCAGGAAAACGCCTATGTTCACTTCGCTGGCAAAGCGCCCCGTAACTAAGATGTGCAGCGCATACGCAACTGCGCATCCGGAAACGATCAGATCGCCAATTCCGATCTGGAACCGGGCGCTCGGAATGGTCATCAGCGCCATGCCGAGAAATGCCACTGCGACTCCGAGCATTTCGATCATTTGCGGCGCTCTGCGGTAAACGATGCTGCTGAGCACCGCGACCATCGGAGTGGTGAACCCGGTGAGAAACGCGGCTTTCGACGCCGTGGTGTACCGCAGGCCGACGGTCTGGAACGCATAGCCGCCAAACAGGCAGAGGCCGCCCAGCGCGCCCGCGCGGAGGCTCGCGGCAATTTTGCCAGCCCGAAAGTTTTTCCTGAAAATGAGCGCCAGAACAAATGCCGCGGCCGCGAATCGGATGGTGAGGAAAAGCAGTGTCGAGGAGTCCGCCAGCGCGCGCTTCACCAGCACAAAGGTCGCGCCCCAGATGAAGGTCATCAGGACCAGGCTGCCGTCCACCAGCCAGGCGGCAGGACGCCGCTCGGTCATCCTTGGTCCAGGTCGCGGAGCAGCAGAAACAATGTCAGCAGAATCCGTTTGAGACCCTGCTCGCGGCCTTCCGGATGGAACCACTCCTGCGGAGTGTGCGCGCCGCCGCCGTGTCCGCCCGCGCCGATGGAGATGGCCGGAAGACCCATGGACAGGGGAACGTTGGCGTCGGTGGAAGCACAGTCCAGATGGGAGCGAATGCCCAAGTGCGCATCCACGGCGCGCACCGCTTGCAGGATATACGCGTCGTCGCGCAGCCGCCCGCCAGGCCGCGATCCGATCTCCTTGATCTTGGCCGTCACCTTGGCGCCGGTAGCGCGGTCATTCTCCGCCTCGAGCGCCCGCTCGACGGCGTTGGTCAACAGCGCGGCGATTTCATCCAGTTTGGCCGGGCTTTCCGAGCGAATATCCACTTTGGCGCGCGCATGCGTCGGAATGGAGTTAATGCTCGATCCGCCTTCGATGATTCCGAAGTTGTAGGACGACCGGGGGCTGCCGTTGGTCGGCAACCGCTGTTCGGTGAAAGAAGTAATGACGCGGGCCAGCGCATGCACAGGGTTGGCGAATCCGTAGTCGCTCCAGCTGTGCCCGCCCGGACCGCTGATGGTCACATCGAAGCGGCGGCTGGCGAGAGCTTGCGACGTGACGTGATCGATATTCGGCCCATCGAGAATCAGGAACGATCGAATGCGGCCACCGGTGCTCGATTGACGGCACAGGTAGCGCATGCCGCTCAAGTTGCCCTCACCCTCCTCGCCCACATTGGCGATGAACACCAGGTTGCGGAATTCGTCGGCCAAGTCGGGGAACGATTGAAGCGCGCGAGCGATGGCCAGCAGCGCCACTAAACCCGCCCCGTTATCGGCGACACCGGGCCCATGCAATCGCCCATCCGGCGCGACGTAGACTTCTTCGTCTTTGCGTGGCGCAAGCACGGTATCCAGATGCGCGGTCAGCGCGACGTAAGGGCCGGTGCGATTGTCCACCGGATGCGCGACCACGTTGCCGCCGCGATCGATACGCGCGACGCACCCCAGCGCCCGAAATTGGCCGAGCATCCACTCCGCGCGGCGCTGCTCAAAGAATGTCGAGGCCGCCACGCGGCAAAGCTGCAAATGCTGCTCGTTGATCCACTGCTTCTGCCGGACGAACCATTGCAGTGCATCTCGTAGAGGCGCGGAATCGGCCAAATTCCCCGCCACTTTTGAAAGCGGCGGGTCCGGTGGAAGCGCAACGGTTTTGATCGAGGCCGCCAAATGCCAGTTTAGCAGGGGTTTCAATGGCTCACGGTTTTTAATCTTCCGCCGCTCTCAAACTTTTGGCGGATAATCGCTGGAGGAGGATTTCATTTCATGAAAAACTTCTGCCACATCTGCTGCATCGCGATGGCCACGGTTTCCATTCTCGCCGCTGCCGATGCCCCCTTCATGGGCAAGTGGAAACTCAATCTCGCCAAAAGCCGGCTGACCGGCGAGACGCTGAGTATTGAACAGACCTCCTCGGGCGGTATGAAGTACGTTACCGCCGAGATTTCCTACGATTTTAAGCCGGAAAAGAGTACCCCACGCCTCGCGGAGCCACCACGGCTTGGAAGGAAGAAAGTCCCAATACCTGGACGATCACGAATCGGAAGAATGGACAGCTGGCCGTGACCTTCCATCTGATGGTGAACGGAGACACCTTGATGGTGATGGCCGAGCGCAAGACGCCCGACGCAGGAATTATCAAGGACAGTTCGAAATTTACGCGCGTGTCTGGCGGGCCTGGCATCGTGGGCAAGTGGAAGAGCACGGAAGTGAAGGCTGCGGCCGCCAGCATGGAACTGGCTCCCAACCGAGCCGACGGACTGACGTTAAAACATCTGGATTTTGGAGTCGATTGCGCCGCGAAATTCGATGGCAAGGACTACCCTCTTACCGGGCCCCAGGCGCCGTCAAAAACCACGCTTTCCTTCAAGAAGACTGGGCCCCACTCATTTGAGATGACCGAGAAAATTGAGGGGAAGGCAGTTTACATGGATGTCTTTACTCTTTCGCCCGACGGGAAAACGCTGACCGACGACGGCAATCCGGTCAGTGTGAAGGAGCCGACTCAAGCGGTTTACGATCGCGAGTAATTCTGGTGGCCGGCGCTGGCTGTCCAACGCCGGCCTTCCTTTCAATGGTCACTTACAGGTGTTGCGTAGCTCGTTGGGGGCGCCGGCGGGCGGCGTGCTCGTTGTGTTGTCGATGCACGGGATCGCGCTTAGATACTCGTAGATGGCCTGGATGTCATGGTCGGTCAGGTACGAAAACCCTGGCCATGGCATGATCTGGAGAAGATTACCGTCTGGCGTGTTGCCGGGGGAAGTGGGAATGCAAACGGGGAACGGAGGGGTTCCGGTTTCAATCGTTGCAATCTGTCCCGCGGTGCAGGTCGGATGGATGTGATCGAAATCGATGCCGGTCCTAAAGATCTGCATGAACTGAGCCAGCGTGTGGCCCCCTTCCGGCAACCCATCCTTGTTCGGTGTCAAATTTCGAGTGATGATGTTTGGACCTGCGTACCCGGATGGCCCGGTTGGAGTCCCCACGGTGAAGAAGTTCGTGCCCCCATCCAGGTAAGTCTTCGGGTCGACAATCTGCGGCTGGTTGAAGTATGGGTTTCTGCCGGGGAGGTAGGGGTAAACGAAGGTTGGAGGCACCCCGCTGGAGTGGCAACCATTGCAGTCGCCCGTAGTGTTGACCAGATAGCTTCCGAGTCCGACCAGGTTGATATCTCTTCCGTTGAGATTCAGAGGAACGGGCGAGATCGCGAGGCCCTGTAGAACTCTGGGGCCGGTTGGATCGGTCTGCGCGCACAACGTGGAAGTGCCAGCGATCATTGTCACAAACCCGATTGCCGCAACGGCAACGAGTCCAGCGGTCGCTTTGGAAAAATACGATCTCATTCGAGGTCTCCTTTTTTTGCTTGTTGATGGGTGCTCGGTTCCGGCAACCGAAGAAGAGAGGCGAAAAACTCTATCAAGCATTGCAGCTTTTCCCATCAAAGCAGCGGCAAAATTGTTGGGTTTAGTCCTGTGAGTACGGCATCAGGAACCCTCGAGCAGCGAACGCTCCAGCGCATCGCCCAGTGCGAGCAAGAGGTCCTCTTCCAGCGGGCGCGCGATCATTTGCAGACCGATCGGCAGCCCGGCGGGCGAAGTGCCGCATGGAATCGATAGAGCGGGGAAGCCCAGCACGTTGATGCCGCGGGCGAAGCGCGTCGTCAAAATTCGTGTGTCGAATGGCGCGCCATGGAGCGTTATCTCGGTCTGTCCAATCCGGGGCGCGGTGATCGGCGTGGCAGGCGTGAACAGACAATCGATGGCTTGGAACAGCGCATGAAATTCGTTCAGCAACTGCTTTCGTTGCCGCTGTGCATTCACGTAATCGGTAGCCGGAATGAGCGAGCCTTGGTCCAGCAGCGCCAGCACATCGGATCCGAAATCGATGCGGCGGTGGAGATTGGATTGGTGGACCGCGGCAGCTTCCGCCAGCAGAATCACCAGGCCGGCGGTGTTGAGCGTTTCAATGTCCGGTACGCGGACCGGGATCACACGAGTGCCTAATGTTTCGGCTCGCTGGGCCGCTTGGAGAACCGCCGCCTTTACCTCTGGCGCCACCGTTTCCAGATAGAAATTTTCGGGCATCCCCACTCGGATCTCCCGGATCGACGCAGGCGCCGGCTTGCGCTGCGCGGGCCCTGACATAGCCTCCAGCGCCAACCACACGTCGCCTACCGTCCGTGCGAGCGGCCCCACATGATCCAGGCTCAGGCCGAGTGGCTGGACGCCACTGCGGTCAATCAATCCGTAAGTTGGTTTCAATCCGGCCACGCCGCAAAACGATGCAGGAACACGGATGGAGCCGCCGGTGTCCGTTCCAGTTGCAATGAACGCCATCCCGGTGGCAACCGCAACTCCCGAGCCTCCACTCGATCCGCCCGGCGAATGTTCCGGATTGCGCGGATTGCGAATGGTCCCGAAATGCGGATTGTCCGATGTGATGCCGTAGGCCAGCTCGTGCAATCCCGTTTTTCCGAGCATCACTACGCCGGCTTCGTTCAGCTTCTCCACAACTGCCGCATCGCGATCGGGCACGAAATCCGCAAAGATCTTCGATCCGGATGTTGTCCGCAGGCCCTTGGTCCACATCAGGTCTTTGTGTGCGACCGGAATGCCGTGCAGCGGGCCGCGGTCGGTGCCTTGCGCCAGTTCGCCATCCAACTGCTCAGCGCGAGCCAGCGCCGAATCGGCCGTGACGGTGATGAACGCGTTCAGGACAGGATTGAGCTTTTCGATTTGATCCAGGCAATGCTTGGTCAGTTCCACCGAAGAAATTCGCCGGGAGCGCAGCGCATGAGCAGCTTCCGCGATTGTCATTCCGGCTGCGCCTCGTCGGGCCGGAACGTGAGCGCCGAATCGGCATCGGGCGAAAGTCGCTCAGTCTTGCGTCGCAGAGCCTCCAAGAGTTGATCCACCCTGGCCTGGGCGCGCTCCAGTTGATCGGCCGGAATGTCAGATTTCACCCTCTTAGCGTACGATGCCGCTTACCGTGTCTTCATCACCACGTCGAAACTGTCTTTCAACTCCACCGTCAAATTCTCGACCTCCGGATTCTCGACGCGATACATGTCTCCATGCAGGCGGTCTTTCTCGACGGTGAGCTTCACGTAGTGATAGTTCGGGAACAGTATGCTCTTGTAAAGATCTTCGGGCGTGCGCTCCACGAAATAAGGCGGCGCGCCACCACCGCCGGACACCAGATACGTGACTCCCTCCACGACATTCCGTTCGTAATTGTGGGTGTGTCCCGCGCTCACCAGAAAACTCGCGTGGCAACTTCGGGCCGCCTTCGATAGGAAATCCCGCAGCGCAATCTCATTCGGCCTCGGATTGTGATCCACCTCGATGTGCTGTTGAATGTCGGCCACTGGCGGATGGTGCAGAGTCACGATCACGAAATCGATGGAGGCTGGCAGGCCGTCGATCTGCTTCTCGATCCAGCGCGCCTGGTCGCTGCCTGGCAGTAGCGACGTATCGCTGTCCAATGCGATCAGGTAAATCCGCGAACCCACCTGCGCCGAATACCAGCGCCGGTTGCGCATCGCCGGGAAGGCGTTCCACCAGTTCTCCAGGGCCGCCTGGGGAGCGCCGCGAAATTCGTGATTCCCGAGCGTCGGGAAGACGTGCAGTTGCAAATCGCGCCAAACTTTGGTCTCAGCTTGAAACACCGTGTAATCGTTCGCCACCTCGCCCGCCAGCGGTACGTCGCCATTCATAATCACGGCGGCGGGATGCTCTTTGGCGATCTGATTCACCAGCCACTGCCGAATTCGCGGATTGGTCTGGCGCGTGTTTGCCGGATCTGTGAATCGTTGGTCGCCGTACGCGATGAGCGTCAGCGGGTTAGGCAGTTGATCATCGGCGATCCGGAACGTCGGTCCGGCTTCGCTCAGCAGCCGATCGGTAGGCAGAGTGGCTGCGGTCGGAGGCTGAGCAAATGCTAGCGGAGCGGCCAAAAGCAAAACCGCGAGTCGGGTCATCGTGATCGTCTCGGCTATCGTTTTGGCGCGTACCCCAGCGTCAGCGTCGCCATGGTGCTGCGCCCCGGCAGCAAGTTCAACTGGTCGCCCGCGTTCGGAGCATAAGCCACGGTCGCCGTCGCGGGATTCAGGGGCGTTATTCCGACCACGTTATGACTGTTCATAAGATTCGTCACCGCGAACCCGAGCTTGCTTCCTCTCATCCACGACGCATTTTTCACTGTGTAGTTTACATAGAGGTCGGTGACGTCGAACGGATTGAGAGAAATCGCCTGATCCACTGGATACGGAATCGATATTCCGTTTATCAGATAGTTCAAGGTCCCGTTGTCGTTGTACATTGTGCCAACACGCTTGTTGTCGATACCAACATCCCAATTGAGGTGTTGCCAAAATATGCCGATTGCCTCGGTGTCCCTGGGCGTGTTCGCTACCCACAGGCCTCCGTTGGGGATGTTTGCGCCTTCTTGATATTTTGCCGAACCCGCCGACCCGTTCAGATACAGGCTGAGGCCATGACCGAGCGCGATATTGCTCTCAAACTCAGCGCCCTTTGTATTGGATGGGCCCGTCGCGACAAAGACCGGTTCATTGTCGGTGGGGTCGACGTAAGAGTCGTAGCCGTTCTGAAAATGAACGTAGTAGGCGTCGAAATCCAAAGTCCAGCGGTTAAACTTCAACACTGATCCCGTCTGGTAGGTCTTAGTCAGCGTCGGTTTAGGCGGGGTGGCTACCACTGCGTTCGGAACATCGAACACGTTACTGGGCGGAATCACGCTGCCTTCGGCGAACTGACCATATACCGACCAGTTTTTCCATACTCGATAGCGGGCCGTCAGAGTTGGCAGCACGTTGTTGTAATTCACAGTGTTCAGCGCAAACGGCGGACCGCTCAGGCAGATGGGTGCACCCGTCACAGGATCCTTGCCCGCTTTTCCGCCGAGCAAACAACCTACGGTCTTGCCGTTGTCCTGGAACTGTTTCAGGTGCATGTTGTAGTAGGCATCCTTGATTCCGGCGGTGATCACCAGTTTCTGTGTCGCGTGCCATTCGTACTCGATAAACGGATGCAGCGCCTCCGTCCAGAAATGTTCATGGAAGTTGCCCAACGGCGTGTCGACGCCCGTCAAGATATTGGTTGGAATTTGATAACGGTCCGTATAAGCCCAGTCATACCAAAAGCCGGTTCGAAAGATGCCGTACTTGGATTCCTTGCTAATCGTTGTCGTGTCGCCGATATGGCGATACCCGTTTAGTTTGTCCACCCCACTGGGCTTGGCCTCGCTGAGGCTGACGGTCGGGCCGTTCTGATAGTTTTGCTTGTTCCAATAGCGGGTGGTATACAGCTTGTCGTCGACTCGCCAGCCATTACCGAGGTCGGAATTCAGGTCGATATATTCAAAATCCGTTTGCACATGGTAATAGTTGTATCCGTAGTAATAAGGGTTGGGAGCGGTAGGCGTGCCCGGATCGCTGCTCAACAAGAAGTCGTCTCCGAATGCCGCCACTTGGGCGCGCGTCGGATTCGTGGTGTTCGGCGTATTGGTCCACAGGTCCACCAAGCCGCCAAACACAGTGACGACGGTCTTCGGAGAAAACTTGTACTGATACTTGAGCGAACCTGCGTCGCGCTTCTGATAGTTGAATGTTTGGTAACCGTCCGATAACAGTTGATGTATGTCGGCCGACAGGCTGTTTCTATCGCCAGGGCCGAACTGCCCGGAGTCGATATCCAATTGAAGCAGGCGCGTATCAAAGGAGCCATAAGAGCCGGTCACCCGGAAATCGGGGCCTTGAGGTACGTCCGGCGACAACAGGTTGATGGATCCGCCGAAATTGGTGGGGCCGAAATTCGAAGCCTGGCCTGGGCTGCGGTCGAAATCTACTCCTCCAATCCACTGCGCTGGAAAATTCGCCCAGGAATGGTGCGTGGGGCTGTTAGTGTCCTCGAACGGGATGCCGTCAAAAGTGATCGTGTACTGGCCGTCCTGAAAGCCGCGGAAATACGTTTTACCTTGACCGAGGCCTATGCCGTTCGGATTGAGGCTGAATGTTCCCGGCGCGAGATTCACCAACTCCGCAAAATCCGAGACTGGCGATGTGAAGTTTCTGATGAACTCGCCGCTGATTTCCGTTTTCGCCGAAGTTGCATCTAACGTGTTTCCAGCCGGCGCAAGCTGCGCCGCAACAGAGGCTACGGCCTGTACTGTCACCGCCTGATTCAATGGCGCGACGTTCATAGAAATGGAGACTTCCTTGGTCGCCCCTGGGACCAACTGCTGGCCGGCAACGCCGCCGGGTGCGAAGCCATTGGCCGACACGTCGACGCTATAGCTGCCCGCCGGCAGACCGTCCGCCGAGAAACGTCCACCTTCATCGGTTTGGATGGTGCGCGACAATCCCGTCTGATTCTTCACCACCACCGATGCATTCTGGATGGGATTCCCGCCCGGATCTAAAATGGTTCCGGCGAGCGTTGCGTTCCCGGCACTCTGCTGCGCGAATCCAACCGCACAGGAAAGCAGAATCACGGTGAATACACGACTCCACCGACCGGCGACAGCTTGCATGTCAAGCTCCTCTAGCAGGCTGCTGAAAAGCATAGCCGAAATTGTTCCAGCGACATTTTTTGAGTTTGAGAACAGCTTTCGCGCGGCGGATGAGGGTTCCGCGAGTAGATTCACGACCTCGAAGTGGGCGTGA
>Ga0187888_1001087_pt1 | contig 26769 bp, 16 predicted proteins | sample June2016WEW_7_40_FD_132987 | JGI IMG/M metagenome (GOLD analysis project Ga0187888, IMG submission 132987) | Peatland microbial communities from SPRUCE experiment site at the Marcell Experimental Forest, Minnesota, USA - June2016WEW_7_40 | ecosystem: Environmental > Terrestrial > Soil > Wetlands...
AGAGTTTCCCTCATTGCTGCCGTGACGAAAGACCTCACTGCAAAGCTCGACGCCGGCAAGATCGTGAAGCAGGCGGCGGCGTATGTGGAAGGCTCCGGCGGCGGCCGCAAAGACCTGGCGGAAGCCGGCGGTAAGAACCCCGCGAAGCTTGACGAATCCATCCAAGCCGTCCCGGGCATCATCGAGCAGATGCTTTAGCCAGGATTTTCCCCGACGTAAGACAATCGGATGGGTTGTCCCTCCGCAATTGATGCGGCCGTCATCGCGACAAAGACGAAAACAAAAGACGAGGAGCGTTGTGCCTGAGCGCGCGCGGTTGTATATTACTGCCGTCCCGAATCATCAGGTAAGCGAAATGAAAATTGACCAAAGGGGTCGGCAATGCGGCGAATTCGCGTAGCTCTGATTTTATCGATATTGCTCGTGGGTAGCAGCGACGCCGCAGCGCAAACTCCGATGACTTTTCGGGTTTTGTGTGGCGTCACAGATGCGACCCCGACGCGCTGGGACGGGTCGCTGAAGATCAAGAACGCGGGCACCTACACTGTAGAGGGCTGGCGTTTTGAAGCCGACGATAGCATGACCGGTAATCACTTTCATTTCTCCACCCGCGCTGAGCGCAGGTTTGGCGAATCCGAGGGGAGAACCATTGCTGCCAACGGCCTCATCATTACCGCCAGCGCGGTGACGGAAAATAGCGAGTTTGACTTCAAGACTGCACAAGGGGGATTCAGTTTCAGTGCCTCGGAAATTCCCTACGCCCAGGGGATGTATGAGCTGGATAGACGGGTCTATGTGGATCGAATCCCTGTGGCAGCGCGCCTGACGCATACTCGAGAGGAGGAAGATTATCCCTCCATCGCTTCCGGCCCCAATGGCGACGTGTGGCTCGCCTACATGCAGTTTCATCATAGCCCCGATGCGGACAAACTCCGGGCGGCGATTTCCGAGCAGCCCAAAGATTTCAAGCAGTATGCCGAGCCCGCGGGCGGCGACCAGATCTGGGCGCGAAAATATTCGGCAGGGAACTGGGCGGAACCGATCGCTATAACGCCATCTGGGGGTGACCTCTATAAAACCGCCGTCGCGGTGGACGGGCGCGGACGGGCGTGGGTTTTCTGGTCACAAAACGACAATGGTAATTTCGACATTTTCGCGCGCGTCGTGGACGCCGCGGGAGCAAAGGAGCAAGTGCGGATATCGAAGGAGGCCGGTGCGGATATTGATCCCGTGGCCACGACGGACGCAAGCGGCAGCGTGTGGGTGGCGTGGCAAGGATGGCGCGATGGCGTCGCCGCAATTTACGTGGCCCACCAGGAGGGCAGGGGATTCTCCCAGCCGGTAAAGATTTCCAATTCGAGCAAGAATGATTGGGACCCCTCGATCGCTGCGGACAAGACGGGTCGCGTGGCGGTGGCCTGGGATTCCTACCGCAACGGCAACTATGACGTTTATGCTCGCACTGATTCCGGCGGCGCGTGGGGCGATGATATTCCTGTTGCGGCCACGGCACGATACGAAGCATATCCTTCTATTGCGTATGATCCCGGTGGACGATTATGGATTGCTTACGAAGAGGGCGGAAGAGGCTGGGGGAAAGACTTTGGCGCGTATGCCACCGCGGGCATTTCGCTTTACCAGGGGCGGCGGATTGCGCTGCGAGGGATGGAGCCCGACGGCCGCTTGGTGGCGCCCGATGTTTCCTTTGAATCAAAGTTGGTGGGGGCACCGAGTTCCCGCCCCGACCTCCCTGGCCACCAGAGTGACACGGCGGCTTTGGATCCTGACATTGGCAACGCCAGGCACCGGGCCGACAGCGATGGGGTCGCGAACTACTACGCAACGGCGAAGAATACCCTGCCGCGCTTGGTGGTGGATGGCGCGGGGCGTATGTGGCTCGCGTTCCGCTCTCCCCATCCCTCTTGGTGGAATCCGATTGGGACGGTGTGGACCGAGTACCTGGTTTCCTTTAATGGCAAGGAATGGACCCGGCCGATCTTCCTAAATCACACCGATAACATTCTGGACAACCGCCCCGCGTTGGCGGCGGTCGCGAATGGCGAGCTGCTGATTGTGAACTCGTCCGATGGGCGGCGAAGCCTTAAGCCGTCCGAGGGGAATTCAAATCAATATAGCCTGACGCAGAGCCCTTTCGCGGACCCATACGAAAATGATCTTTGGAGCAACGAAATTAGGTTGGGGCCGATGGCCAAGGAGATTTCGGTCGTAACTGCGGGCCTTGGGTCCAGGCCGGAACCGCCGACGATTGATGCCCCCAATGTGGCGGCCATCCAGGCCATCCACGAGTACCGGGGCGGGGCGGAAGGAAATCTGCGCATCGTGCGCGGAGAGTTCCATCGTCATAGCGAGATTTCGATGGACGGTGGAGACGACGGCACGCTCATCGATCAATGGCGCTATGTTCTGGACGCCGCGGCGATGGATTGGGTCGGCTGCTGCGATCACGACAACGGCGCCGGACGGGAATACTCCTGGTGGATTACGCAGAAGCTCACCGACATTTTCTATTCGCCAGGCAGGTTCGTTCCGATGTTTTCCTATGAACGCAGCGTCGGATATCCGGAAGGCCACCGGAACGTGATTTTCGTGCAGCGGGGGATTCGCCCTCTTCCGCGCTATAAGAGTTCCACCATCTCAAGCGCGCCCAAGAGCGACCAGCCGGCACACGCGGTCGACACGCAGATGCTTTACATGTACCTGAAGCAGTTTGACGGCATTACGGCTTCGCACACCAGCGCTACCGGAATGGGCACGGATTGGCGCGACAATGACTCGAGCGCCGAGCCCGTGGTGGAGATCTATCAAGGCGATCGCCAGAATTACGAAATGCCCGATGCCCCTCGTGCCCCCCGAGCGCAGGACTCCATTGGAGGCTGGCGGCCGAAGGGTTTCATTAACCTCGCTTTGGACAAGGGTTACCGGCTGGGGTTTGAGGCAAGCTCCGACCACGTTTCCACCCACCTCAGCTATGCGAACCTCTACGTCAAAGATCTGACGCGCGAGTCGGTTCTGGATGCCCTCAAGAAACGCCACGTTTACGCCTCGACCGATGACATCCTTGCCGACGTCGAATGCGGAACGCACATGATGGGCGATGAATTCTCTACGGCGGATCCGCCTACCCTGAAGATCAAGCTCCGCGGCACTTCCCAATTCGCCAAAGTGACCATCGTTCGCGACGGCAAGTTTGTGTACTCGGCTTCACCCAATACCCAGGAGGTGGAGTTCTCCTGGCGAGATAACCAACCCAATAAAAATCAAATGAGTTATTACTACGTGCGGGGCGAGCAAGACAACGGCGAACTGGTTTGGGCTTCCCCAATGTGGATTAAGTACACAGGCCAGTAAATTATGAATTATGAATTATGAATGATGAAATGATTGCGGTGCACGCCTTGATCCCACTGAGCACAAGATGGACGAGAGCCGCCGGGGGGCAAGTTCTTTCAATTCATAATTCATAATTCAGAATTCATAATTATGAAAGATGCCTGGAAAGAGCGAATTGTTTATTACGGTTTCGCGGCCGCAGTGGGCGCGCTTCTGTTGCTCAATTTTCTGGGGATCTTCAGGACCTTTTTCGGGATTGACACTGCAATTCTGATTGCGCTCCTGGCGGGCTACAAAACTTTCTACAACTCTCTTTCCGCTTTGCTGGAGAAACGAATTTCCGCGGACCTGGCGATTTGCGTCGCGGTGGTTGCTGCCTTGTGCGTGGGCCAGAATCTTGCCGCCGCTGAGGCCATGTTCATTGTGCTGGTTGGCGAGGGGCTGGAATCGTACGCGGCCGGCCGCACCACGGACGCCATCGAGCGCTTTGTGGAGCAAATGCCTCGGACGGCCACACTCCTCCGCAACGGGCGTGAGGAAACCATTGCGGCGGAGCTGCTGATACCCGGCGACTTGGTGCTGGTGCGTAGCGGCGAGCGCATCCCCGCCGATGGCGTGATTGACTCCGGCGTGTCCACCATCGATGAAAGCTCGGTGACGGGTGAGCCTTTGCCGCAGGACAAAGCCCCGGGCGACGAGGTGTTTTCCGGCACGCTCAACGGAAATGCGCTCCTGCGGATTCGCGTCGCACGCAGCGGGGCGAATACGACGCTGGCGCGTGTCATTGAGTTGGTAAAGGAGGCGCAGCAGCGGCGCTCGGCGGTGGAACGTCTGGCAGACCGCTATGCCAGATTCTTCCTCCCCGCGCTGCTCGTGGCGGCCGGGCTCACCTTTTTCTTTACGCGCGACTGGCTGCGTACCGTGGCCGTGCTCATCGTCGCCTGCCCGTGCGCGCTCATCCTTGCCACTCCCACCGCGATGGTGGCAGCGATGGGCGGACTGGCACGGCGAGGTATCCTAGTCCGCGGCGCAGCGGTGCTGGAGCGTGCGGCCAAGACCAATATGGTGGTCTTCGACAAAACGGGAACGATCACGGAAGGCCGCTTCGCCATCCTCCGGATTCTCCCGCTGGCATGTTCTGAAGAGGAGGTGCTGGTTCTGGCGGCCGCGGCGGAGCGAGCTTCCAGCCACCCGTTGGCGCGAGCGATTGTGGAAGAGGCCGCGCACCGCAATCTGGCGGTACCTGAGCCGGATGGGGCGGGAATTGTTCCCGGCCGCGGTGCGACGTGCAAATTGGGTGACCGGGAGATTCGCGCCGGCAACGCCGCATTCCTCGCCGAGGCTGGAATAGAGGGGGCGGGACCGCTGCTCGAAGAAGCCGATGCGGCGGGCGCCACGGCCATCCTGGTCGCGGACGGACAGCACTTGGCCGGCGCAATTCTTCTGCGCGACCAAATCCGCCGCGGAGTGGCGGAAGCACTGGCAGGCCTGCGCGAGCTGGGCCTCGCGGATCAGATCATCCTAACGGGCGACCGCAAGCGCGCGGCAGAGGTGATTGCACGCGAGGTTGGTATTTCGCACGTGGAAGCGGAGTTGCTGCCCGCGCAAAAGCTCGAACGCATCCAAGCTCTTACCTCTTCCGGCCGCCATCCGGCGATGGTGGGTGATGGCGTGAATGACGCGCCGGCGCTCGCCAGCGCCACCGTGGGCATCGCGGTCTCCGGCGCGAGCGACATCACGGCCCAGGCCGCGGACGCCGTATATCTGCCCCAATCTTTGGAGATCCTTCCGGAATTCTTTCGCGTCAGCCGCCGCGCGGTGAGGACTGCGTGGCAGAACATCATTCTGTTTGCCGCGATCTTTAACGCCGCCGCGGTGGTTCTGGCGGCCACTGCCGTAATTGGCCCGGTGGGAGCGGCGGTAACGCATCAGCTTTCTTCCTTCCTGGTCATGATGAATTCACTGCGGCTGCTCCGCTCGCCCTCGGGCGGAGAGTCGAGCTTGCGCTGCTGGTGGTCGCGCCTTCTTGCCTCCCTACAGCTTCCGCATCGTGTGGCCGCCGTGCGGGAGACGGCTAGCCGATTTGAATTCGGGATCCTCATGGGTTGGCTCATTGCCAATTGGCCGCGCATGCGCAAACGGCTGGTGCTAGCGGTCCTGGCCCTTTACGTTGGCAGCGGGTTCTACATTCTGAGCCCCGATGAGAGCGGCGTGATTGAACGGTTCGGGCGCAAGATGGTTCCTTATCGCGAACCCGGCCTGCATTACAAGCTGCCATGGCCCGTGGATTCTCTCACGCGAATCAAGGCGCGACGTGTGCGTGTGGTGGAGATCGGATTCCGGACGGTTGCCACGACGGCGGAAAACGAGCCGACGACCTATGAGTGGAATGCGCAACATAGTACCGGCCGCTACCAGAAAGTGCCGGAGGAATCCGCCATGCTGACCGGGGATCAGAACATGATCGAGCTTTACGCCACGGTCCATTACGTCCCCTTGCATCCGGATGATTTTCTCTTTCGCCAGTTGGACGGCGACGGGACGGTGCGAACGGCGGGGGAATCGGTGATTCAATCGGTCGTCACGTCATCGTCGCTCGACGCGGTGCTCACCGAGGGCCGCCGCGAGCTTGAGCAGCGAGCGCGGACCGAATTGCAGCGCTGCCTTGATCAATATGAAGCGGGGGTCCAGGTTTTGGAGGTGAAGCTCGAAGACGTGCATCCGGCGCTGGAAGTTGTGGATGCGTTTCGCGAGGTTTCCGACGCTTTCGAAGAGAAGAACCGCCTGATTAACGAAGCAGAGGGCTACCGCAACGAACAGGTTGCCCTGGCGCAAGGAAACGCCAAGGCGGGGCTGGAAAACGCCCGTGGTTACAGCCTCGGACGTAAGACTCGCGCCGAAGGTGACGCCCGCCACTTCCTGTCTGCGGAAGCAGCTTATCGCGCGGCGCCGGAAGCCACGCAGTCGCGCTTGTATTTGGAAACGATGGAAGAAGTATTGCCCGGAAAGAAGAAACTGATTATTGACACGAGGGCTGGCCGTCGGCAGTTGATGCTGCTGCGCGACGGAATCGCCTTGCCCAACGGGCTGCGCCCTCTGCCGGAGTAGGAAATGATGATTCAACAACGGAAGATTCAGATCGCGGCCGTGGCCGGTGGGCTGCTCCTTGTTTACCTCACGTTTTATACCACGCGGGAGACAGAGTTCGCCCTGATCACACAATTCGGGCGTCCTGTGCGAACCGTGGTGAACGCGGGTTTGCACGTGAAATGGCCGTTCCAATCCATCCTGCACTTTGACCGCCGGCTGCGAGTTTACGATCCCCGGCCATCGGAGTTCCTCACCCGCGACAAGAAGAATCTGGTGATTGAAAACTACGTCGCATGGCGCATTGAGGACCCGGACCTCTTCGTGAAAAGTGTTGGCGACACTGCCTCAGCGGAAATGCGCCTGCACGACATCATTTGGTCCGGCCTTTCCGCCGCGCTCGGCACGCTTGACCTGGAATCACTGGTCTCCGCGTCGGTGGACAAAGTGCAGGCGGCATCGATGCTCGATCTGCTGACCACACGAGCCGATCGCACTGCCCTGGCGCAATATGGTATCCGCGTCGTGGACGTTCGCATTAAGCGATTGAACCTTCCGGAACAGAACAAGCAGAGCGTGTTCGCGCGTATGCGGGCCGAACGCGAGCGCATCGCCATGCAGTACCGCGCAGAGGGTGAAGAGCAGGCGCTGGTGATTCGCGCAGGCACCGACCGGGAGAAAGAGGCGATTCTTTCCGCTGCCTACAAGGACGCCGAAACGATTCGGGGCGAGGGCGACGCCGAGGCCACACGCATTTACGGGGAAGCCTATTCCAAGAATCCTCGCTTCTATAAATTGGTTCGAACCCTCGAATCCTACAAGAAGGTGCTCGACGATAAGACGACGATCATTCTGAATTCGGATTCCGCGCTGCTGAAGGTCTTGACGCAAGGCGAGGCTGGGGTGAAGTAGGGCCGATCGGCGTTCGGTCCTTTGCTGGCTTCAGGCAGGAGTGACATGAGTTCGGTATTGCTGGCTGCTCCCGAAAAGGTCAAGGAGGCCCCGAGGTTTTCGCGCGGGCGCCGCTGGGCGCTGGGGTTCCTTGGCGCTTGGCTGCTTACGGGTATCTTTCTCGTGGCCCCAGAACAGCAAGCCGTCGTGACGACGTGGGGAGCGGTGACTTCGCCGCGAGTTCTGCCCGGCCTGCACTACGCGCTGCCTTGGCCAATCCAGGAGGTGTATAAACTCAAAGTTCATCAGCTTCGCCGCACGATGATTGGCGGCGACGCGGCGGATATCCCTCTCGGACGCATGCAGCCTGGCGCCTCCGAGTTCCTGAGCGGGGACCAGAACCTACTCAACGTACGTGTAGTCGCCCAGTATTCGGTCAGCGAGCCGCGCGACTATCTTTTTCAAACCGCCGACGTCGACCGGGTGGTGAGCGCGGCAGTGGAGTCGGAGTTGGCCCGACGCCTGGCGCACACCGCCGTAGACAACATCATGACCACGGATAAGGTGGCGATTCAAAATGATGTGTTGGCGGCCGCGCAGAAATGTTTGGAGGATTACCGGGTCGGTGTTTCGCTTTCCAGCATCAATATCGAAAGCGTGGCTCCGCCGCCCGACGCTGCGGATGCCTTCCGCGATGTGGCAGGGGCGCGTGCTGACGCCTTGCGCTTGGTCAATGAGGCGCAGGGGTACGCGAACGACCTCCTGCCCCGCGCCCACGGCGAAGCGGCGCAGATGGAGCAGGCAGCTCAGGCTTACAAGGAAGGGAAGGTCAACAGGGCGATGGGTGACGCAGCGAGGTTTGACGCCGTGGCGGCCGAATACACTAAGGCCCCGGAAGTTACCAGCACGCGCGTTTACGTCGAGGCGATGGAGAAAATCCTTCCCCAGTTGCGTAAATTGATTGTTGATTCGAGCGGTAATTTTGACTTATCGATCGTCGGAAAAGATGAAAGCCCCGGAACCCCGGCAAAATGATCCGCCGAAAAGACGCAAAGACCATCCTCACCGTGACCGTGCTGCTGGGTGTTTTCGCCGTCACCCTGCTGCGCTCGAACCACTGGCAGATGCCGTCTTCGTGGAAGGCGTGGAGGGCCGGCACGGCGAAGCCCGCCCCTTCGAGCCCGGAGGACGGAATTTACGCGATGTTTGACGCCGCTCGCACCGGTGACGCGCAAGCTTACCTCGACTGCTTTTCCGGTACGCTCCGCGACCAGTTGGCGGCCACCGCCAGGGAGGGCGCAAAGTTCAAAGAGTATTTGATCAGCCAGAATTCGGCCGTGCAGGGCATGGCCGTCACCCTAACCGACCGGCCCAATGCCGATGAAGCCCGGGCGCGGGTGGAGTACGTCTACAGCGATCACAACGAGGTGCAGAACGTCCGTCTGAAGAGGGAAGGCCCGCGCTGGAAGATCACCAATATCGACGGAGCGCAACCCATCCAGCCCATTGTACCTTACGGGGCCAAGGCGACGGATTGAGTCGCGATCTCGTTCGGCCATGCAGGCGAAGGGTTCGCGGAGCCAAATAGGGTTAGGACAGTAAGACGCAAAACGCGTGGTCCACCTGTGGACTCCGATATGGACTCGCTGTTGACTGGTTCGGTTCACAGCATAGGGGGGCATTATAATTCGGCACGGATGAACGAAGAGGGCCTTCTTCCACACCTCGCATAGGTGCGGTTCTTGGTAATCTTGACCCGACATAAACCCACGAAGGCGAAGTGTGTCCAAGATTCCAATACAGATTGCCACTAGAATCCAGGTCGGAGTTTGTTTGTATCAGTGAGGAAGCTGTCGAGACGAGGAGGTTGTCGCGGAAGATTTTGGCGGCACTGGGAGCGACATCGGCCCCGTTTACGATCGCAGCGGTATTGACCGGAGGGTCCCAATAGATGGTGTTGCCATAGATTTCTACGCCGTCATGGGAATATCAAAGAGAGAGTCAGCCGCGGGGGCCACGACGCGGTCGGTGATTTTGCACGCCAATCCCAAGTGCGTGGCAAAGTCAGACGAGCGCGCCATCCAACCAGTTGACGACTGCCTCCTCCATGGAGGGGGTAAAGGAATTGAACGCCAAGGGCATTTGCAACTGGAGCGCGTCTTCATTCCCCAGGCGGGTGTAAACCTTTCTGGATTGTTCTACCTCGAACTGCACATCGGCGACCGGCGCATAGCGATCCAGGGTGGGGGCGACGATCAAGGTACGCCGGGGTGCAATGGCAGCCAGCACCTCATCAAAGTCAAAGGGCAAGCGACTTTCCTGCCCAACAAAGAATCCGAGACGAGGGAGCAGCCCATGCAGGTGAGAATAATGCTGCACGCCTTCAGTTCCTTTCTCCGCCCTGCTCAGGCGCAAGGGATCGACGCCGCAGACCGCTGCGACGCCCTTGACGCGCTCATCCAATGCGGCGGTTACGAGTCCCACCTTGGCGCCCAGGGCATACCCCACCAGGTAAATGCGCGACGAATCCACTGCCTCGAGCGCGGCAACGGCATCCACTGCGGCACGAGTGTCGGTAACCATTTTTCCCAGCAAGGACCATTTCGGGTAGCGCTGGCAGAAAAAGCGCGCATCGCGCACGCGAGTGCCGAAGCCAATCTGGTCAAAGGCCAGAACCGCAAAACCCCGCTGGATCAAGGAAGCAAAAAACGGCTGGGTGTCGCGCGAATAACCGGTCGGATACGAGTAAGGGTGCATCCAAACCACCACGGGCCAGTGGCTCCCGCGCGGTGATCCGTCCGCGTCGATGGGGAAATAGAAGTCGGCCTTTAAATCGTCGCCGTAGCCCAAACCCACGGCTCCCATCAATGGGTTCTTGAAGGGCCGGCCCAGCACGAGGGATACCCATCCCCCGTCCGCCATAACCGCACCTTGGAGCTCGTGGCGGACGGGAAAGCGAACCCCCGGGGGCTCGTCTCCCATCGCCCAATTGATCTTCTGAAGGATGGCTTGCCTGGTCGCGTCACTCCAATGCGCGGCGAGATCGCGTTGATCTGCCGAGGGAAACTTCGAAAGGTTAAGCGTCTCGGTCTTCTTCCACTGCTCAAAAGTGTAGCCGTTCACCCACACTTCGCGCCGCGGGTAAGTCTGGCGGCCGAAGAGGGTGTCGAGGAAATCACAGAAAATTCCGATGTCTTCCGCCGTGGTGGAGTGTTCACCTTCGCGCAGATTCATCCAAACCTTATCTTCGTGGCCAAGAAACCGATAGACCTTCTCGACGTGGGGAAAGGCGTGTTCAAAGCCAAAAGAATTCCCTTCTTGCTCCGTGTAAGCCGAGTACATAAAAAGACCGCGTGGTGCCACCATTGCCATCAGGGCATGCTGGTCCACGGGAAGCTTATGTTCCCTGCCCGCGAAGAAACGCAGTCGCGGATGAAACCAATGCGGGAAGACACCGGTGATCTGCTCGATACTTTCGTTCACGAACATGTCGGTGGTGTAGCGCCAGGGATCGCACTCACCGGTGTTGCCGCTGGACGCGATGACGGCAGCGATGCGGTCGTCGAATGCCGCCGCCAGCAGAGCTTGTTTGCCATTGCGTGAGTGGCCGGCGATGGCGATCTTCTGTTTATCGACCTCGGGAAGCGTTTGCAAATAGTCGACGGCGCGCATGCCGGCCCATGCCCAGCGTGCCATGCACGAAAAGTCAAACTCCGGGTAGACGTCGATGAATCGATCCGAGTCATCAGTCGGGCCGAAAATTGGATCGCCGGCAAAGTAGATGCAGCCCATATAGCCACGCCGGACTGCGGTGGCCACCCACGGCCAGGTGCGCGGATGGTTGGTGAGGAAAACGGGAAACGGCCCTTTCCCAGGAGGGATGATTAACTGCACGCGCAAGGTTCCGCGGTGGTCAGGACCAAACTCCAGGCGAACATCCCGGATGGTCAGCTTCCCGTCAGTCTCGCTTTCCGTAATCACACTGCGAAGATTGTCAGGCTGCGGCGGCATCTTTCCAAAAACCCACTGCTCAAATTGCGCCCGAATTTCCTGGCGCTTTTGCTTCCATTGTCCCCGAGTCTGGACGCCTTCGAGCGGGTCGACGAGGAAAGGTGTGGACGGCATGGCATCGAAATCCGGCGGGAGCTCGCCCGTGCGCTTAAGCCAGTCTTCCCAAGATTTGTCGTGGGCATTCATCCTTCCGGTGATTTCCACTTGGCGACGCGGAAGAATCTTGAGGAGTACATCGAGTGCCTCCCGCCGCTTGTCCGTCGCATCCACGGCAGCCGTAGCGGGTTGGGGATGGGCGTGGGCGTCCGTCGCGAGTGTCGAAGCGCCGGCCGCCAACGTGGCGGTCTGGGCGATGAAATCTCGACGTGTGATTTTTTTCATATATTTACCATCTCTTCCAAACTCGAATCTCGCTTTCTCCGGCATGCGATCCAGGACTTCCATTCTGGCATCCCGAGCCACTTCAGTATATAGCCGTGTGTCATCAAAGAAACTCCCACGAGAAGACGTGTGCCGCGCACAACTGCCAAGGCTGTGACCGGATACGATACTGCGGAGCTTCCCACGATTGATGGCCTCCTCTCCTGCGTGTGGAAGGACGACTTCCCAGGGACAAACTCCTCTTAACGCGTTACACTTCCATACATGACCGGCAAGCGCCGTTTTGAAGAGCAACTCGCTGCTTTGGAGCAACTCCGTGTCGAGCCGCCTCAGGCGTCGATCGAACCGCTACGCAAGGCACTCACCCATCGCAGCAATTACATTGTCGCCAAGGCTGCTGATTTGGTCCGCGAATTCCGCCTGCCCGAGTTGATCCCCGAGTTACTTGTCGCCTTCGACCGTTGCTTCGGAAATCCCATCAAGACTGACCCCCAGTGCTGGGCAAAGAACGCGATAAGCCGCGCCCTGGCCGCGCTCGAGTTTCAGGACGCATCGATCTTCCTTCGCGGTATGCGTCACATACAGCTTGAGCCCGTTTGGGGCGGGCATTCCGATACCGCCGCCACCTTGCGGGCGACGTGCGCCCTCGCTCTAGTACCATGCCGCAGTCTCCCGGAATCGGATCTGCTGACTTATCTCATCGAACTCTTCGCCGACAAGGATAAGTCCGTCCGTGTGGAGGCGATCCGCGCTGTCGAGCAGGTCGGCTCACCCTCCGCGGCACTTCTGCTGCGCCTTAGGGCGACTCTTGCCGGCGACGAACCGGAAGTCCTCGGAGCGTGCTACAACGGCATCCTGCGCTTGGACGGCACGGCGGCGATTCCCTGGATCAGTCGCTTCCTCGCTACTGCCGATGACGCTGCGGCGGAAGCAGCCTTGGCCATTGCCGCCGACCGCTCCCCTCAGGCGTTTGCTGCCTTACGCGAACGTTTCCTTCAGGAACACGACCCTTGGTTCCAGGCCGTCCTGCTTTCCGCCATCGGTCTAACCCGGCAGCAGACGGGACTTGATTTCCTGCTCCACCTTGTCCGGACGGAATCTCCCCATGCGGAGGCTGCTATCGAGGCCATTTTCCGTTCAATGCCCTCCGCGGAAATCACCAGCCAACTTGAATCGATGGTTTCCGGCAATCCACGCCTCGCTCGCGCCTTTGCCGCGCATCGAGCCGCATCCTCTTGACCTGCGCCTGCCTTGAGGCAAATTCCTTTCCGTTTACGCTATCTGAGTAGTGGCCCCCGGGGACGAATGCGAGGAGTCAGCCCCGGACACGCGTCGGCGAAGAATCCGACCCGAGCTACGACAAGTGGCTCGAAAAGGAGTATTATCGCGGCTTTCAATCCGGCAAGAATTTATCGGGTTAGCGCCACAGGGAGAACTTATATGAAGAAAGAATCAGGATCGGCTTCTCACGGGACGGTTTTCAAGGTAGCAGTAGTTTTAATTGTCCTTTTTGGGCTGGTCGTTCTTCGGCATGGACTATCCAGAAGGAACGTCCGGCCCACTGAGACTTTGGACCCCGGCACCACACCTGCTGACACTTCCGAGACGGGTAACACACCCGATGATCCTTCCGAGGCGGACGCCCGGCCCACACAGCGCGCGTCGAGGGCTTCCCGTGCCGCTCCGGTCAGGGTCCAACCGTTCCGCGGTCAATACTGCGCATCCGTCGGACCTCCGGGCTGGGCCGTTATTGACGAAAACCCTCAACGGTCGAGCTTCGGTGCGGATCTCGCGAGTGGGGACCGGCTGGCATTTGCCGCCTATTCTATATTCCCAGCCGGCTCGATCGCTCCTCCCGGCTTTGAGACGCCCAGCCGCGCGGTGACCAGTACGCTGACGAATTTCGGCACCATTCAAGTCCGATTCGGTAGCCACCGGCAACTGGCGCCGAACGTCTTTCTGCTCGATTATGTGAGTGCCACGAACCATGGTGTGGCTTTCTATCAGGTGATTCCCGCCGGCGCTGACGGGTACATGATCGTGATGCGCATGGCCGGTACGGGAACCTCGCCTGGGCAGTGGGAGAAGCGGGGGGCCGAAGCGATGGCGGTGGCGCGCTCGCTGGTGTGCCAGGTGCCCATTGTTCCCGCCGGGCCCGACCCCCCGGGGCTGAATGCGAAGACTGAAGGCGGGTCAAACAACGGCGACGAATCCGACACCCTCTACAATACGTGGCTTGAACGGGAGTACTATCACAATCCCCAAAACGGCGAGAATTATTGGGTGAGCCCCAGCGAGAATTATTCCCAAACCGGACCCGATGGCCCTGGTTACTATGCGACTTACGGGGGCAACCTCATTAAGCTCGCTCCTGGCTACGCCCAATAGGGCTGCGGAACAGGCTACAGGGAACAGGAAAGCGTCTTCTAGCACCGGAGGGCGGCAGGAGAGGCGAGCAATATGCGCGGAGGCTGGTGGAGGTGGGTGGTTTTGGCAGGAATGGTCTGGCTCAGTATGAGCTACGGGTGGGCGCAGACCAAGGTCATGACGGTGTCGCTGAAACCGTATGGGTGGATGTCTCAGGAGGAGCTTTCCGTACAACACCCCGACCCCGAGCGCCAAGGATGGACAACCTCCGGACCGCCGGGCGGCATGGCTTGGCGCGGAGTGGGAGAGGTGGCGGTGGATGGGCGGGGCCACGTCTATGTCGGGCTGCCGATTTGGGCAAGCGGAGCAGCGCCGATGAGTGCGGCGCGGGGAGTGGGAGACAAGCTCCGCGTATTGGTGCTGAACGCCCGGGTTAAAGGCGCCGTGGAACGTACGATGGACTTCCCCACCCGCTCGCTCGACAGGCTTGACCTGCGGCTGGCTGCGGATGGGACGCTGCTGCTGGTCGCAGACGACAAGCTGATGCGGGTGGGCGCGGACGGACGGCCGACTCTCGAGTTGGCACTGCCCAATGCGGAGAAAGAATACGAACCGTGGTACCTCGAGAGTTCTACCACCGGGCGCACAGTGCGCGTTCGGTTCAATTCGAAGACCTCCATGCTGGTGGATACTCAGACCCTGACGGTGCTGAAACGCTGCCAGGAGTCGGACGACATGAACGATACCGGCGGGATGACGGATGACCTGGAACTCGCATCCCAGGTGGAAACGACGCAACCCGACCTGACGTACGGGCTGGAACGGGAGGTGTTCTGCGAGAAAAGGGAGCGTCTGCGGCAGTTTGGGGACATCGCCTTTTGGCCGTCGGTGTTGGATGATGAGCGCTTTCTGGCGATTGGGACCGAAACGATCGCACTGCGGAAACTGAGCGGAGAAACGCTATGGACCAGCCGGGCTCCCGCCGGACGGATGCTGGATGGGGACCGGTTGAGCCGGGATGGTAGCCGGGTGGCGGCGCGGTTGTTGCGCGGCGTGCTCTACCACGAGCCGGTGAATTGGGACGGAAATGGGACGCCGACGAATGTCTTCAAGCTGGTGCAGTTCAGCCGGCCGAGGACGAGGACAGTGGAGGTAGAGGATTCCATAGCCGTCTGGGAGGTGGCAACCGGGCGGCTGGTGGGGCACGCGCCGGTGCAGAGTGAGCCGGGGGGTGGGTACTTTAAGCAGAACTCGTCATTTGCCTTGAGCCCGGACGGGCGGCTATTGGCGGTGCTCCAGGATGGATTAGTGATCCTGTGGAGGATGTGACCGGATGTGGCGATAGAGGGCGTGCTGCGCGCGTGGTGCGGAGGTGGGACAACGTGCGGCGGCCCTCGCCCACGGGGTTCTTCCTCTTACCCTGGCGGTTGTTCACGGGCAGATCGTCCCCCTCTTCGTAGCGCCTTCAGCAAGCTTTGCGGGCAGAAATCCCCTTACTGCCCCTGTTGGCGACCGGTAACCAACGACGGCGAGTCGATGCGAATTTCCGCGAGTTCCTTGATCAAGTCCGCCGCCCACCGGTAAATATTGAATTCCCGGATCGCCTGCCGCATGCGTCGCATCCGCGCCTTTTTTTCTTCGGGATCCATTTCCAGGGCGAAGCGCATGGCCTCAGCCAACTGTTCGACGTCGTAAGGGTTCACCACCAGGGCATCGCGCAACTCACCGCTCGCGCCGGCAAAACGGCTAAGGATGAGAACGCCTTCGTCGTCTTCGCGCGCGGCAACGAATTCCTTGGCCACCAGATTCATGCCGTCGTGGAGAGAAGTCACCAGGCACAGGTCGGCGGCTCGATAATATTGTTCGATCTCGCGGTGCGTGTGGTGCCGCTTGATAAAAACGATCGGGCGCCAGTTGCCCCGCTGCCAGCGCCAGTTGATTCGATCCACCTCGGATTCAACTTCCCCCATCAAGTCCTGGTAGCGTTTGATGTGCGTGCGGCTGGGCGCGCCGATCTGCACAAACGTAAACTGCCCCTGATAGACGGGATATTTTTCCAGGAAGCGTTCGATGCCGCGAAGACGCTCCACAATTCCTTTCGTGTAGTCCACACGGTCAACGCCAACACCCATGAACGTGGCTTCCACACCCAAATCCTTGAACAATGCGGCGCGTTCCCGATAGACCGACCCGGCGGGCGCTCGGGAATCGCTTCCGGATTCCGAGAGGGCAACGCTGATCGGAAACGGCCGCACCCGGGTGAGGTGGCCGCCCCGGTTGACGGTGAAGCGTTCCCAATCCACGCGCGCCTCCAGCGCGCCGTCCACGGTTTCCAAAAAGAAATTGCAGTGCGCCTGAATATGAAAGCCGACGAGATCGGCGCCTAACAACCCTTCCAACAGGTCTCGTTGCCAGGGGCAAATTCCGAATGCCTGCGGGTTAGGCCAAGGTATGTGCCAGAAGATGGCCACGCGAACATCCGGCCGCCGCTCTTTGATGAGGCGAGGCACCAAGGCAAAATGATAATCCTGCACGAGCACCGCGGGTTCCACGGTCCCTTCCATTTCCTCCAGGAGAGCATCAGCAAACTTACGGTTCACCTGTTGATAGTCTTGCCAGTCCGAACTCCGGAACGTGGGGCGTGTGTGGGCGATGTGACAGAGCGGCCACAGCCCCTCGTTGGCGAAGCCATAGTAGTAGCCTTCTTCTTGTTCCTTGGAAAGCCAAACGCGGCGCAGCGTGTACCGAGGCTCGTCGGGAGGTACGCGCAGACGGTCATGCTCCATCAAGGCCTCGCGGTCCGCATCGCCGGACCCATGGGCCACCCAGGTTCCGTCACAGGCGCAGAGAATTGGTTCGAGCGCGGTCACCAAACCGCTGGCGGGGACAATCACTGCCACTTCTTTCCCTCGCCGAATGTGCATGTAGGGCTCGCGATTGGAGACCACAAACAAACGTCTTTCCTGGAGCGTCGTTTTGACATGCACGTGCAGCCGTTCCGGCGTCCAGAGCGATTCCCCCGCGGCCCGCAGGCGCGCCTCTTCCTCGGCCGCGGCGCGCGCTGTCTCCAGACTCTTCGCCAAATGCGTTACTTCCCGTGCTAAAGGCTTGAATTCATCCTGTGCGGGTAGGCTGAGACTCTCCATCGGCCTCCCCGCGCGTAGCTCGTGTATCCATTGGGCAGTCTTGGCAATAGGCCCAGTAACGCTCCAGCGGATGATCAGTAGAGTTGCCAGCGCAATGAAGAGAGTCTGAACCAGGACCCCGAGGAAGGATGAACGCCAGAGCCGGGCGCCCTGGGTATCAATAAAACTTGTGTTGTGGAAGATAGCCAGCGCCCCTATTACGTGCTCATCGAGATGCAGGGGAACCACACAGATGTAAATCGGCGTCTTGCCCAGAAGGAAGAATTCACCCACACTTTGGTTCTGGCTGATCGCCTGGGTCACAACACCGGGAGGGCTTGCCGAGCCGCCGGCCAACCCCGAAGTCATTGCCAGGGGCTGCTGCTTGGCGTCGTAAACCACCACCCCCGCCAACCGCTCCCGGTTCCCAAACCGGTCCACGAGAACTTGCAGGTCCTTCCGCGCGTGATGTTGCAGCAGGAGTTCAACACTCTGGGCCAAGCTATCGGCCAGCAGCCGCGCTCGATTTTGAAGATCGTTCCTCAGGGCACGCTTCTGCGCCTTAGCCTGGAAATAGGCCAGAAGCAGCGCGACCAAGGCCACGCCCAGAATCAACGAAATGATCAAACGAAGGCTGATTCTCATCGACGTGAATTCATAGCTGCTTTCTCGCCTCGCTATGTCGACATGGGGCTTCGCCTGCTGCTGATTTCTCTCACCGGCTGCTTGAACCAACCCCAGCAGGAGGTGATCGACTGCCTGCTGGAAGAGATGGTATTTGTTCTTTCTTTCCACTGTCTGTCGTGTTTTGCTCATTCCACTGGTCAAAATGACTCATTACCTATGACGGCAGAGATCGAGACCATGCCCAACGGGCGGATCACAGAAGATGAGTCTGGCGCCGATAGAGGTGGACCGATTCAGTGCCGCCACCAGTTGGGCAGCAGCCAGCAGGAAAGCCCAGTGCGACAAACTCGCACGCTGGGTTTGAGGTGGCGGAAGATGGAAACGCGATGCGAAGCAATGGCGCCTGTTCCCGACCCTAGCGGGAGTCCCTGGGATGAAAAAATGCTTGTGCATAGCCGCCGAAGGGATAAGACTTGCCATGAAGGACTGGCGTTTTTATGATGGGCCGAGATGAAAGCGGGATGAAAGGAAGTCGCGACGTAATTCGGACCCGGCGAGCGTTCTTCCTTCCCGCCCTTTTGGCCCTGTGGATGTCTGGTGCGTGCCGGTGCCAAGCCGCGCAATTTTCGGATACAACCCAGAAGATCCAGCAACTGCTGCAAACGGGGGACACTGCCACTGCTCAAGCATTACTCTCGCAGGCGTTACGAGAATCGCCGGGCGACGGAGGGCTCTACAATCTGCAAGGTGTCATCAAGGCTCAAGCGGGCGACTTCGCCTCGGCGGAGTCGAACTTCCAAAAGGCCATCGCGCTTGCGCCGCACCTGGAGGGCGCTTATCTGAATCTCGGCCGTCTTTACCAGGAACATGCCCCAAAAGACCCGGGCGCACGCGAAAAGGCTTTGGGCGTCTATGCCGAATTGCTCCGCTTCGCCCCTGACCATTTGGAGGCCAACTACCAGAGCGCTGTGCTCCTGATGCAGAAGAGACTTTATGCGGAGTCGCTCCAACACTTGGCCAGGCTCCCCGCCGAGGACCAAGACCATTCTCAAGCAATGTCGGTGTATTGCGCCGACTTTGCCGGATTAGGCCAACGCGATAAGGCCGAAGCGGCGGCTGACCGGATGCTGCGCAGCTCCGATCTGGCGGAGGCCGACGTCACGAGCATCCTGCCCATCTTGGCATCCCGCCAGGAAACCTCGCTGGCCCTCAAGCTCCTTCAGGGGCTCGAGGCACGTCGCCTTGCTTCTTTTGATTCTCTGCACAGCCTGGGGTTGCTGTCTAGGAGTGCGGGGCGACTCGCGGAGGCGCGCCAGGCGCTAGAGGCAGCCGCGCAACTCCAGCCGAACTCCGTCCCCGTGTTGCTCGACCTGGCGCGGGTGGCAGACGATCAGCAGGACTACACGGGGGCCCTGGGATACTTGGCCCACGCGCGCGAGCTCGAGCCGAACAACGGGTCGATTCATTTCTTCTGGGGAATCATTTGCATTGAGCAGGATCTTGCCGAGGAGGCCTACCAATCGCTGAAGAAAGCGGTCGCACTCGACCCCCAGAACGCCTATTACAATTACGCCTTGGGAGTCGTGACCATGCAGCGCGAGGATGCGAATGAATCCATACCCTATCTCAAGGAGTACTGTGAACTGAAACCGCACGATCCCCGTGGGCGGCTCGCCTTGGGGGCCGCCTATTTCAACAGCCGCGACGACGAATCAGCCCAGAAGGTCCTCGCAACTATAGCCCACGACCCCCAGACTGCCGCTGGAGCCAACTTCTACCTGGGAAGAATTGATAACCGGGAGGGCAGGTATCCCGAAGCCCTTCGTCACCTCAGCCTGGCGCTCCAGGCCCGCCCCAACTATGCTGACGCTTACGCGGAATTGGGGCTTGTCCATCTGAAGCAAAGAGAGTATCCCCCGGCGGAGGAGGCTCTTGAGAAAGCGCTCAAGCTAAGGCCCGATAATTACACTGCCAATTTGAATCTCATGATTTTGTATCAGCGAACCAGGAACCCAAAGGCGGAAGAGCAGTCAAAGCGGTTTGAGCAGCTCAAAGAGGATAGGGCGCAGCGAGCCAAGGAGTTTCTGCGCACGATTGAGGTGAGGCCATAATGGGTGCCATTTTGCTCGCGCTGATGTGCTGGGCAGGACTAGCCTCTGGCCAGCAGTTGCACCTCGACGAGGCCCCTTCCACCGAGCCAACCGCTGACGCTATTCAACGGCTACCGATGGACGATGCCGAGCGCGAGAGTCTTCGCGAGGCCTTAAAGGCGCACGATTACGGGCGCGCCGAGACCCTTCTTGCCGGAGAGATCGAGCGCAACCCTAACTCGCAGTTGCTGCTGACCACGGTGGCCAGCATCTTCTTCCTGGATGGCAAGTTCTTGAACTGTGCTGTGGCCCTGAAGAAGGCCGAGGCGCTGGCCCCCCTCGCCGACCCGGACCGGTTCACGTTGGCACTAAGCTACATCATTATGAACCATCGGGATTGGGCGCGGCCGGAATTGGAAAAGCTTGCCGCGGCGGACCCGCGCAGCCCGCTCTATCCTTACTGGCTTGGGCGCATCGACTACGACGCGATGCAGTTTAAGGCCGCCGAAGCGAACCTCCAGAAATCGTTGAGATTGGATCCAAAGTTCATGAAAGCCTACGACAACCTGGGGCTCACTTACGAAGCTTTGGGCCAATACGACGATGCCACCCGGATCTACCAACAGGCGATCCTGATGAACCGTTCCGAACGGGCTCCTTCGCCGTGGCCTCCTCTGAATCTTGGCACGTTGCTGGTGAAACTCGACAGACTGCCCGAGGCCGAGGTCTACTTAGATGAGTCTCTGAAGTACGACCCACACTTCCCCAAAGCCCACTTTCAAATGGGCCTACTGCTCGAGAAGGAGAAGAAAGACGAACAAGCCTGTAAGGAGCTTCTCGAGGCTGCCCACAATGACCCATCCTATCCCGAACCTCACTATCTCCTGGGCCGGATTTACACCCGGCAAGGTGACAAGCTCAAGGCCAATGTCGAGTGGCAGACCTTTCAGAAACTGAAGCAGGAAAGCCCGCAAGACCGCCCCCATTAGTCCATTCCCCGAAGCCCCGAGTCGCATTTCACACCCATTTCGCACTGCCGGGAACCCGTGGTTGTTCTCCCGGCGGTTATGAGATTCCATGAGGATCTTTCGGAAAAGTTTCCTGAAAAGTTTGCTATTGACACGGCTTCATGGCGAGCGTACATTGCCTGCAAAATGGAAACGAGTCGAAATGAATCGTACTAAAGTAAAATCGGTTTGCGCAGCTAAATCAAAGCGATGGACCTCCACCCGTAGATAGTCGCCAAGACGAGGCGAAACGATGAAAGGCTCTCCCAAAACTCCCGGCAGCGTCTGATGGGCTTACGCGTTTCGGAAGAGGCGGCTTCACGCGTCGGTCGAAGGTCCAAAGGGGGCTTTAAATGGAAAAGAGGCGGATTGGGGCCTTGGGACTTCTGTGTCTATTCGCTCTACTCCTTCCCGGTTTGCTCAGAGGGCAGAGCACGAATGCAACGCTTAGCGGGACGGTTACAGACCCCACCGGTGCGGCCGTCCCAAAGGTTCAGATGACACTCACCTCCGTGGCCACGGGAACAGTGAACAAGACTGCTTCCGGATCCGATGGCCTTTACTCCTTCCCTAACCTGCGGCCAGGCATCTACGAACTCAAGGCCAGTGCGCAGGGGTTCAAAGAGTACGTGCAAGCCGGCATCGAGTTGACGATGAATGCCTTGGCCCGGCAGGACATAAAACTTGAAGTGGGTAAAGAGATTCAAACCGTGGAGGTCAAAGCCAACGCCTCTCCCCTCAACACAACCGATGCGCAAGTAAAGGGAAGCGTTACGCCGGAAATTCTCAAGGACCTGCCGCTGGAGGTCTCCGGCACGATCCGCACCGCGGCCAATTTCGCCATTCTCATGCCCGGCGTGAGCACCGGAAGCGGCGGCAATGCCTTCGACGCGCGCATCAACGGCGGCTTGCAATCGGGCGACGAGGCGGTCCTGGACGGGGTCAGTTTGCAGGAAGGGCTGATGAGCCAGAGTGGCATGGTGTCTATCCAAACCGACTTCCCCACCTCGCCGGACATGGTGGGTGAATTGAGCGTGCTGACTTCAAGTTACGAGCCCCAGTATGGGTCCAGCCTTTCCGGGCAGGTTATCCTGGAGACCAAGTCGGGCACGAGTCAATACCATGGGGCCGCTTTCGAATATCTCCGCAACACGGTGCTCAATGCGCGGCAGTACGGGGTGGACCAGCGGCCCGCCAACCTGCAAAACGAATTCGGCGCGACGTTTGGGGGACCTGTCTGGATTCCCCATCTGTTCCCCAAAAGTCGCAAGACGTTTTTCTTCCTGGACCTGGAGGGCTACCGTACGGGTGGCGCGCTCGAGCGCCCCATCTTGAGTGTGCCCACCATGCAGGAACGGCAGGGGGATTTCAGCGACTGGGTGGACTCCAACGGCAATCTTATCCCCGTTTATGATCCGGACACGCTGCGGGCTAACCCCAACTTCGATCCCACTCAAAACGTGGGGGCAAACAACCTGCCCTATCTGCGCGATCAATTCATGGGATGTGGCGGCGGCGCCCCGAATGTCATTTGCCCTCAGGATCCTCGGCTGACCAGCTCACTGGCGCCGGCCTGGTTCAAGTATCTGCCTCCGCCGAACCGGGCGGGAATCCTCAATAACTATGTGGTGCCGAAACCCCGCCCCGAGGAATTGCTCTTCCACACCAATTACTTCGACCTGCGATTGGATCAGTACATTCGTGATTCCGATCACATCTCGGCCTCGATCTACTATCAGGGCGCGCACGCCAACTCCGTATCCACTCTCCCCGTGCAAATCAGCAATGAGAACGACGCGGCTCCCGAGTATGCCTTCGTGGATCGGATGAACTGGGACCACACCTTCTCCCCCACACTGCTCAGCCACGCCGCCATCGGATATCACAACCGGATGGAAGGCTATGGCTCGCTCGATTACAAATACGCCAGCGATTTTCCTCAAATTCCCGGCGTCGCCACGAAGGCGTACCCGCCGGTCATGGGTCTGGGCCTATTGACCCTAGGGGATAACTACGGTGGTCCAAACATCAAGAACGTAACGGCCCGTCCCGATTTCACGGGAAACGATTTGGTTACATGGGTCAGAAACAAGCACACCATCAAGTTTGGCGGAGAGTTTCGTTGGCTGGCCGAAAACAACCGTGGCAATTACAACAGCTTTGCTTCCCCGGCCGGAAACTTCCAGTTCTCTTCTGGGGAGACGGGACTGGCGGGCATTCTCAGTGGAAGCCCCATTGCGAGTTTCCTGCTCGGCCAAGTTGATTCCGGATCCGCCACTTTCTTCAATGTCGCTTCCAATTATCCGCGCGCGGCGGCTTACATCCTGCACGTCGGAGACACCTGGAAAGCCACCAAAAAGCTGAGCATCAACTACGGGCTACGCTGGGATACCTTTACGCCCGCTCAGGAGAAGCACGATCAGCAGTCCTTCCTTGATCCCACGCGACCGAACCCTGATGCCGGTGGGCTCCCTGGCAGTCTGGTCTTCGCTGGAACCAAGTGGGGGACGGCGAGCTTCGGACGCCGCACCCCTGAACTGGTTTGGAAAAAGGGTTTTGCCCCCCGGCTGGGAATTGCCTATTCGGTGACGCCCAAGACCGTCGTGCGAACCGGCTACGGCATCTTCCTTACTCAGATGTTCTACCCAGGCTGGGGCGGCGGCGTAGCGCAGGATGGTTTCTATGCCATACCTTCCTTCGGCAGCTCGAACGACGGGCTGACTCCGGCATTCCTGCTTCAGAACGGTTTGCCCCAGGATTTCAATCGTCCACCGTTCATTGACCCCGGTTATTTGAATGGGCAGGGGGGGCCCAATTACCGTCCCTTCAATTCCAACCGCCGGCCGTATGCACAACAGTGGAACCTCACGATCGAGCGCCAACTTAACAACAACTCTTACTTCAACGTCTCCTACGTCGGGAACAAGGGGACCCGCTTGCCCTCGCAAACGGTTCCCATTAACGCCGTTGACCCCAAGTATTTGTCGATGGGGCAGCAACTGTACGACGAGTTTGGTCCGACCGACACGGAAGTGGACGGCGTTCCCGCCCCTTACCCCGGATGGGCCAGTCAAATGCAGGCCTGCGCGCCCACCGTTGCCCAAGCCCTCGCACCCTACCCCCAATATTGTGACAACCTCTTCGGTCTGACGGAAAACGCCGGCAACTCCACCTATCATGCCTTGCAAGCGAAGATGGAGAAGCGCTTCTCGACGGGGCTTTGGGCGCTCACCTCCTATACTTGGTCCAAGACCATCGATGACACGGATAACACTCAAGTGACGAATGACCGCGGTACCGTGCACGGAGTGATCAGCCCCTTCCAGCGGGAGCGCAACAAAGCTTTGGCCATTGATGATGTCCCGCAGTTACTCTCCCAGTCGCTGGTCTATGACCTTCCCTTCGGGAAGGGAAAACGTTGGGGCGCCCACGTACCGGCAATCGTCAACGGCTTCCTGGGAGGGTGGTCTGTCAGCAGCGTCTTGCGAATTTCGTCGGGAGTCCCTTTGTACTTCCGGTCCGGCTATTGCAATATTCCGGGAGAGTTCGCGGAGGGTTGCCTCCCGGGGATCATACCTGGGGCCAACCCGTGGGCGCAGAGCAAGAGCCACTTTGACCCCAACCTCCCTCTCTTCAACCAGAGCGCCTTCGAGGACTACAATAACTTCAACTTCTATGCGGGGGTGGGCCCGCGCGTTTCCAACCTGCGGACCTTCGGTTACCACAACCACGATGTGGGACTCATTAAAGACATTAAGATCAAGGAGAAGGTGACCTTCGAATTGCGGGGGGAGTTCTTCAACGTCTGGAATTGGCATACGTTCAATTGCTCGACCCAATGCTTCGGCAGCAGCGCTTTTGACACCGGCGTGGGCGATACACTCTTTGGCCTCTGGAACGGCTCTGTGACCGACCCGCGGAACGTGCAAGTGGTGGGGCGACTGACTTTCTAGCCCTAGCAAACACCGCTTTCTGGTGGTCCCAGGGTTTGCTGGATTGGGAACGACCGCCCATCCAGAATTGAATTCAGCGCAGGAGGTAACCCAGTCGATGGGTGGGCGACTTACCCTGTCCTCTAGCGCGTTCTTTTCGTCTGGCCGACCCTCCATGCAGGGCGGGTCTAACTCGGGCTCGGGCTCAGGATTGCCAGCTCCGCCATCGTGGGGGCTTAATGTCGGCTGGAGGCCAGCGCCCAATCCAAAATTACGACGGCTCATACTTCGCAAATGGGTCGTATTATGCACGAGGAAACCTGTGAAAAACCGAATCGATCTGACTAATTGTCGTCGCAAAGCGGCGGTTTTCTGCAAAATTGGTGTCGGTTAGACGTAAATGTCCGAATCTAATACATAAATGTCCGACTTTTTTCCGGGCATTGTGTCCGAGATTTGTTTGTTTTCATACACATTCCGGCTTCGTTCGTATTTTTTTAACATCTTTTTTTCATGCCCTGGCGGAAAATGGGCCACGGCGGGGTTGACTCCGCTCTCCCTCACCAGGCTTGTGACTTCGCTCTAAGTTATTGTTTTTCATAAACATTCAAGGCTCCCGAGAGTTTCGCCAATCTTGTTCCACGTGCCATCGGCGTCTAAGTTCGTGTTCAAATTGACGTAGCGGCGGGTTTATCCCGCCATCGATCAGTTGATTTCGCCGTACGATGGCGGGATAAACCCGCCGCTACGTCAGAGAACCAGCATCCTAAGTTCGGGAACAGGTTGTTCACGTGCGGGACGTCCCCAAAGCTTGGGCACCCGGGGCTTAGGTGTCGGATTACCGAGCCTTCCTCGGTAGCCGGCCGCCTCCCTCAAGACCCCTCTCTCCGGTGCGCCATTTTACCCACACGACAATACTCCGCTAGATATGTAGCACGATGGCGACCAGAGGCTAGGGGGATAAGGACAAATTTTCCGACGGGAGGGGATTTCTGTTGAATTTATATCGAACCTCGGAGGGCACCCCTCGTGTGTGCCCAATCTGACAGCCATTCTCTCTTTCTTCCTCGTCACCACCGTAGGGCGACAGACGGAAGCGTTACGTGTATGATGACCGTTTGTGATCGCTCATGAGAATCGACGACCTTGAATGGACGCTTGAACGCGTCGACCATATCGCTCAACATGCCGTCACGCCGGAAGACGTCGAAGAAGTGTTCAGCTCCGCTCCGGTCTTCAAGCGGGGTCGAGGTGGAGTTTACGAAGCTTGGGGACAAACCGAATCCGGGCGATACTTGCTGGTAATCTTTCGCTATCTGGGACATAATCGAGCGTGGCCCATTACGGCCCGCGACATGGATGAAAATGAAAAAAGATTCCTCCGCAAAAAATAATGAACCTCGCGCCCGCAAGAAGCTGGTCTACGTTAAGTCCGCGGCGGAAATCCCGGATTTCAAGTCGGAGGATGAGGTTGCCGCGTGGTACCAGAACCACAGCACGGTCCTGATCCAGGACCAGCTTGAAACGCTGCCCGCCCGGGTGGGCGGCAAACTGCGCGCGCGCCTCGCCGCCCGTCGCGGCACGGGGAACCCTCTGCCCAGAGGCCAGCGTCGCACCCGCTCTGCCCAGTCCACCTGATCCCCTTTAAAAAGAGTTTACAGTTGACAGTCGACAGTTAACAGTCACGGCGTTTTCGATTCAAGCGGTGAACTGTGGACTCTGGACTGTGACTAGGTTTTTCAGGATTCTTACTGTGAGCTGTCAACTGTGGACTGTGAACTAGTCCGTTGGGAGACCCCCCGGCTCTGCCGGGGAGGCAGCAAAAGTTTGACAACTCCCGCAGTACCCGGGGCGTAAATTTACCGTGATGCAGGACGTCGAATGCGAGGGTTCGGTAAAC
>Ga0187888_1001089_pt1 | contig 26743 bp, 16 predicted proteins | sample June2016WEW_7_40_FD_132987 | JGI IMG/M metagenome (GOLD analysis project Ga0187888, IMG submission 132987) | Peatland microbial communities from SPRUCE experiment site at the Marcell Experimental Forest, Minnesota, USA - June2016WEW_7_40 | ecosystem: Environmental > Terrestrial > Soil > Wetlands...
GCGCATTTCGGGATTACCTCACCAAAAGTTAGGTTATCCCGAAACGTCAGGAAGCTGCCGAACGCCCTGTCAACCCAGCACTGCGACCAAAACCCCCGCCCGGAATGCGCCGGATCCAGGTAACAAGGATATAAGAAGTACGTTGGAGGCGGTCACCACTGATGAGTTCTGGTGGTTGAATAACGGCGTAACCATACTCGCGCGGGAATGTCCGATCTCGGGCAATACGTTGACGATAACAAATCCAGAGGTTGTAAACGGCTTACAGACGTCTTATGAGATATGCCAATTTTTCCGAGATTGCCCTGCGAATCTTGTGACAGACACCAGGAGCCTTGTGCTCAGGGTTATAATTCCCCCGAATGAGCATGTCAGCAGCAAGATCATCAAGGCGACCAATTTCCAAACAGAAGTAAAAGGCATGTCCCTTCATGCAACGGAGCAAATTCACTTCGACATTGAAGATAAGCTGGGATTAGTTGGATTGTGGTACGACCGCAAGAAAGGGAAATATAAACGCCTACGGAAGCCCATATCTGACATAATCAGCGTCGTGGATTTGGCGCGTTGCGTTATTGCTATTCTCCTTATGCGACCGGATGACGCACGCGGAAGGCCACAGTCGTTGCTCGCTGATGATAGGACATATCTAGAGATATTTAGCCGGTCATACGATTGTGCCGTCTACGTGTTCTGTATCCGTCTAGATCGCAGAATAGCCGCGTTTCTCGAATCCGGTCAGAAGTATACTACCGAAGAACAGAGAGACATCAGATACTACTTAGATCTGTGGGCGGCCTGTGCGCTTGTGAACTCCGCGCAGCCAAGTGCTTCAACGTTACCTGCCGCGATTCCAAAACTTGATACTATCTCAGACGACGAAATCGCTAGATACGCTGCGAAGATTCGCCGATCTTACCGCAGGATGGGCGGAGAACAAATTGCAAAAAGCCAGCGCTTCTCGGCGGCTATCAAAAGGCGCCTTAGGCACGATTTCCCAGTTACGGTGACGCCGTAGCATTATAAAGTCAAATGAAACAGTCAGACGGCGCTGGGGGCCTGGGGACAGCCCGCGTGTTTCCTTGCATCGGTGGACACCACCAGGCGCATCCGGGACGTCCTGAGGCGTCTGGACTGTCCCAACCCGGGCCCGATTCCGGGATTAGTCGCTGCTGACCGCTCCGGAACGCCCTCGATCAGTTTGAAGACGACGATTCGCAACGACGTGCATTCACCTTCCTGAACTCCTTCGCAAGGTTCATGGGTTTACTCATTGTCTCGTAGGCCCGTGGCTATGTAGATGGCTTGGCCGCGTGGCCCGGGTGGCGGCAAACAAAACGGAGCGCTGGCGGAAAAGAGCATAATTTTGTGATACGGGTGTTACGACGGTGCGTAATCCGGGTGAGCAGGTAATGCCGCATATTTTTGTGTCGGTGGCGCACGCGCACAAGTTGTAGGGCGGACCTCCCATAGCGCTAACTTAACGTGGCGTACGCACTCGTGCGTGCCGCGTCGAGACTTTCTCGACGCCGACTCCTGGCGATTTCGATGAGAACGTCGCTGGGACGCACCGGATAACCGTTTTGACAAAGAGAATCGCACGATCGCTGGGTTCGGAATCAGAGCGTGAAGATTCGAGCAGATTGAAGCCAGCCCGGCTGAAGCCTGGCTAATCGGCAATGCCGTTCACTTAGGCCGTGCCGCAGGTCGCCAGTAGGAGGCGCGCGGACAAGCCGGCCCGGCGACTGGAAAGAAAAGCCGAGAAGAATCTCGGCTCAGCAGGCTTGACAGCCCGCGCCACGAGTTAAGTGGGGACGCGCGGGACAGACTGAAGCGACACCCACCGAAATCTCACTTTGGGACGGAGCCGTGTGTCCCATTCCAGAATTTCTGCCCTGCGGCGCCCGGCTTTTCCCCGATGCGCCGGCTCGCTGGCTCCGCCGCAAGGGCGAGGAAGGCCGCCGAAGCGGCATTCCGCGGAAAGCGGCCCTCCGATGAGTCCAGGGCCGGCGTTAGCGCGGCAAGAGCGACCCGCCGCGGCGGGCACTTGCTCAAAACGACGCCGTCGTGCCGAAAAGTCCCTCCAGGGACGCACCCGACCGTCCCCAAATCGCATTCCAGCCAGTGTCGCTTCAGTCTGTCCCTCGCAGCTCCTCGCAGCTCACTCATGGTAGGCTGGCGCTTTGAGGGCACCATGCTATTCGATTTTTCCGTCATCCCGCCTAGAGAACGCTACAAACTGTTCGTATCGACGATTGTTCCGCGGCCGATTGCCTGGGTGGTAAGCCAGGATCTGAGCGGGCGGTTGAATGCCGCGCCATTCTCTTTCTTCAACGCCTTTGCGGGCGATCCTCCGGTGGTGGGGATCGGGATCGGCAGCCACGAGCCGGGCCGGCCAAAGGACACGCGCTTGAATATCCGCGACACCAAGCAATTCGTGGTGAACCTGGTTCCCGAAGAAGTCGCCGAAGCCATGAACGTTACGGCCATCGATTTCGAGCCCGGCGTCAACGAGCTGGCTCAGGCCGGGCTCACCGCCATCCCGAGCGCGTACGTCAAGCCGCCGCGCATCGCCGAGAGCCCGGTGTCGATGGAGTGCGAGCTGATGCAGATTGTGGAACTGGGAACGGAATCGGGATTGGTGCTTGGCCGCGTGCTGGCGATGCACGTGCGCGAAGATCTCGTGCTCGACGCTGGCAAACACTACATCGACACGCCCAAGCTGAAGCTCATCGGCCGCATGCACGGCGCGGGGTGGTATGCCCGCACCTCGGATCTGTTTCTGATGGAACGGATCGCGCGCAGCGCGTGGAAGGGGCGGGAGGGGTGAGAGTGAGATTTTGAAACCTATTATAGTACGTGGTTTCGGAAGTTCGGTTAACGCATTCGAGTGCAACCGCTCCCTAAGATGCTGTGAAATAATCGATTTCCGGCCAGTTTTGCACGGCCCAAGTCTCTCAAAACATTGGATGGCAAAAATGGTTTGGCCGATTATTTCACACCTTCTAACGGTCGCGGCTCTGACTCGCGGCTCCTTCGCCAACTCGGGCGGCCTTCGACACCGCGCCAGCGATCTTCTTGGTTCCGGCTTGTCCAGGTCAGGGAGCGGTGGGCTGATAAGATATTCCTGGACTGCGCCGGTTGGCCATGCCTGCCGCACAGCCCACCAGAACAGGAACAGGGAGGTCGAGATGAATCGCCGATTTCCGGTAGTGGCGCTTACGGCAGCGCTGGGATCCATGATTTTCCAGGCACAGGGGCAAACGCCTCCACCGAGTGCGGACCCCTATGCGAACAACGCCGCTGCGGGAAAGACCCAGTTCCCCCTGGCGGCGCCCGCCGGCAAGGACTCCGGCGCCATCACGAAAGCGCCTCCCGGCGCGGTCAATCAGGGAATGCTCGATCCGGCCAAATGGAAATACGGGCCGGCATACGACGCGCCGGCGAATGCCAAGATCTGGAATCCGGTAATGATCAAGATGATGAAGGGCGAGAAAGTGACCGGCGGCACCGTGTTCAGCTCCGATAGCCCGGAAACGTATTGCGCGATGGCCAATGCCGGCTACGACTTCATCTGGACAGAGATGCAGCACGACTCGCGCGACTGGGAAGCGGTGGGACGGATGTGGAAGGCGTGTCCGCACGCCAAGGCCGTCCCCGGCGTGCGTGTGGCCTATACCGACGAACGCGAAATCCAGCACGCGATGGATCTGGGCGCGCTGGTGATCGTGATTCCCACGGTGCGCTCGGTGGAAGAAGGGAAAGCCGCGCGGGATTGGACCATGTTCCCACCCGTGGGCAAGCGCAGCCTGGGTGGCGGCCAGGCTTTCGCTCCCGATATGTGGGGCAGCGTCCCGGGCGGGTATCGCAACACGATCAACGACAACGTGGTGCTGATCGAGATGATCGAGACGCTGGACGGGGTGGCGGCGGCGCGCGAAATCGCCGCGATTCCGGGCGTGACGGCGATCTTTGCGGCCAGCGGAGATCTAGGCAACTTCTCGGGCTACAAGCAAGGCACACCCGACTACGAGCGGCTGATCAACGCCGTGCACGACGCGGCGCTGGGCGCGGGAAAGCGGCTGTGCGGTCCGTTCTCCTGGCGCGACCGGCCCGACTTCACCTGTTTCCAGAACGCCAGTGAGATCGTTGCCATCACCCGCGGCGTGGCCGACGAGCTTGGGCCGCTCAAGGACACGCAAGGCAAGCCCGAGGTTGGACCCTACGCCCCGAAGAAGTAGGCGTCGCCGGCCGGATCGCATACCCGTTTCGCGAAGGTGCATTGGCGCGATAATAGCGGCGTGACGAAACGCTCATTCCCACGGCCAGGAGCCATGGTTCGGACCGCGCTGGCTTTCTGTTCGTTCGCGGCCGCCGTTGGGACCGGCCAAGAAACTTCCGCCGCTCAGACTTCCGCCCCCGACCTGGTGCTCGAGGGCGTGGTTCGCGGCCCGCAGAATCATACCTACATTCAAGTGCCGTTTGCCGTGCCTGCCGGCGCCGAGCGGGTTACGCTGACTTTTGCCTACACGGGCAAGGAGCAGCACACGGCGCTCGACCTGGGGTTGCTCGACCCCGCCCAGCTTCGCTGCTGGAGCGGCGGCAACAAATCCCTGCTTACCGTGGGGCTTTCCGACGCGACGCCCTCGTGCCTTCCAGGTCCCATTCCTCCGGGTGAGTGGCATGTGCTGATCGGCGTGCCGAACATTCGCCCGAACGAGGAATCGCACTATACCGTGGATCTGTACTTCTCGTCCGGCGGCACGGTTGCGGGCGAGCCCGCCATATTGCGCGCGCCACTGGGCGCGGGGCCGGGGTGGTTTCGCGGCGACCTCCATTTGCACACGTCGCACAGCGATGGGCAATGCCCCAGCCAGACGGGGAAGATGGTACCGTGCCCGGTCTACTTTACGGTGGAAGCCGCTGCCCGCCGCGGCCTGGATTTCGCCGCCATCACCGACCATAACGCGACTTCGCAATATGAGGCCATGCGGGAGCTACAACCTTACTTCGATAAGGTTCTGCTGATTCCAGGCCGCGAGATCACCACCTTTGAGGGGCACCTGAATTTTCTCGGCACCACCGATTTCCTGGATTTCCGTCTCGGCGGCAAGACCGTGCCCAATGTGAACAGCTTATTGCAGGACGCCAATCGGCTGGGCGGGCTAACCTCCATCAATCACGCGTCCGCTCCGAACGGCGAGATTTGCATGGGCTGCGGATGGAAGCCGGTTTCCGCGGTGGATATGCGCCTGCTGACCGCCGTCGAAGCGGTGAACGGCGGCAGCGAAAGGTCGGGTATTTCCGATATCCCCTTTTGGAACAAGCAGTTGGACCGAGGCTGCCGGCTCACGGGAGTTGCTGGGAGCGATAATCACCAGCCCATGCAGCCGCTCGACCAAATCGGCTCGGTAGGAAGCCCGACGACCGTGGTTTATGCCGCGGAGCTTTCGACGCCGGCCATTCTTGCCGGCATCCGCGCGGGGCATGTCTTCATCGATCTGGCGGGAACCCGGAATCATCTGCTCGAAGTGACCGCGCGCGCCCAGGACCACGTCGCCCACATGGGAGATCTTCTCGACGCGGGGAAGGGCGAAGCTGTGGACTTCGATTTGCACGTGGCCGCCGCGGCCGGAGGAAAGCTCCGTTGGCTGGAGGACGGCCGGGAGATGCCTCTCACGGGCGGAGCGAATATTTCCTCCCCCGATCAAACTTTTCCTTTGGCTTTTCCTTTATTATGGGTGAGCGACGGTCAAAGCCATTGGTTTCGCGCGGAAGTGCGGGGCCCCGACGGAAAACTGTGGCTGCTGGGCAACCCCGTTTACGTCAACTGGGGCGCTTCCAATCAATGCCGCGACCGGTGAACGACTATGGCGGAGTCCCGCTCAGGCAACGGCATCATCCTCCTCTTGGACTCAGATACCGTCACGCGGGCAGTTCTCCGCGACGCGCTTCAGGACGCCGGTTACCTGGTCGCAACGGCAAGCGACCTTGGTGTGGCCGTCGATCGCCTCAAGGAGATGCCGCCCGATTTGTTGATCGTTCGTCCTTACATCAACAGCATGCCGGGGCATCTTGCCGCCGATTACCTGCGCAGCAAGCAGCCCGGGCTGCCGGTTCTGATCGTGGCGGGGTTTCCGGACGATGACCGGCTCAACAACAGGAACGAAGTCGAGAAGTTTCACACTTTTCCGCGGCCGTTTCGTCGCGATGAGCTGCTGGCCAAGGTCAGGGACGTGTTGGATATCGTTCTAAGGAAGGGGTAGGGATTATTTTCACAGACGTCCCTGGTAAAGTGGGACAGACCATCGCGTTCCGTGGTCTGTCAGGCCCTCGCCCGGCCGACTGCTCGACAGACGACAAGAAACGATCGTCTGTCCCACTTGGGCCCGTGCTCGTGGCTGGAAGACCGGCCTGGATGTCGAGCGCGGGCAAGGTGTTACCTTGAGGCTTTGGAATCAGTCATAATAAGGTGGCTTTCACCTTTGCAACAGGCTTCTGAATGGCAACCAGCACAAACCCCCACGAATTACCGCCGGCAGTGGAACTGCCCGGCCATCATGAACCAACGCCGCCGAGCTCCGGAAGATCAAGAAAACGCGGCTTAATTTGGCTCGTATTTCTGCTGATCATCGCGGGCGTCGCGGGCTATGCGGTCTGGCGCGCGGGCCAGCCCGTGACCAATACCAAGGGCCAGGGCGGTGGTGGCTTTGGCGGAGGAGGCGGACGGGGCGGTGCTGCTCTGGGCCCGGTGCCGGTAGTCGTCACGAAAGTCGCGCGCTCCAGTATCCCCGTCTATCTAAACGGGTTGGGCAACGTCAACCCTTACTACACGGTAACCGTCAAGTCGCGGGTCGACGGCCAGTTGATGAAAGTGGATTTCAACGAAGGGGATTTGGTAAAGGCGGGCCAAACCCTGATCGAGATTGACCCTCGGCCGTATCAGGCTGCACTCGATCTGGCGCAAGCTACCCTGGAGCACGACCAGGCTCTGCTGGCCAACGCCAAGGTGGATCTCGAGCGTTATCAAGGCTTGGTGAAGACGCATTCCATTCCGAGCCAGCAACTGGATACGCAAGCCGCACTGGTTGCGCAGTACCAAGCCACCATCAAGCAGGATCAAGCCAGCATCGAGAACGCGCAGCTCCAATTGACGTATTCCAAGATCACGGCCCCCATTACGGGCGTCCTGGGTCTGCGCCTGGTGGATCCGGGCAACATCGTCCACGCCTCCGACTCAAGCGGTATGGTCACGATCACCCAACTCCAGCCGATCGCCGTGCTGTTCACTATCCCCGAGGACAGCCTTCCCCAGGTCACGCAAAAGCTGCGCGCCGGCGCCCATCTGCCGGTGGATGCTTATAACCGCGACAATTCCAAGAAGCTGGCGTCCGGGACGCTGATAACCCTGGATAACCAGATCGACAGCACCACCGGCACCTCGAAGCTGAAGGCGGTTTTCGACAACAAAGACAATTCGCTCTTCCCTCAACAATTCGTCAACATACGCGTGCTGGTGGACACCCTGGCCAACCAACTGGTCGTCCCCAATGTGGCGGTTCAGAATGGCCAGCAGGGCACGTTTGTCTACGTTGTGGATGAGGATTCCACAGTGCACCTGAAAACGGTTCAGGCGGGAATTACCACGGCGACGTCAACCGACATTCTCAGCGGCATCTCGGACGGGGACGGAGTGGTCATCGACGGCACCGACAGGCTGGTGGAAGGAGCCGTGGTCAGAGTACGAAAGCCTGGCGAACTGGATAACCCGCCAGGCTACGACGCTGGCAGCGGCGGCGGACGCGGCGGGCGGGGCAAAAAGGGCGGCAGGAAAGGCGATGGTAATTTCAAGAAGGGCCGGAGCGGAGGCGCTACTCAGTGAGTCCGTCCCGGATCTTCATCCTCAGGCCGGTGGCGACATCGCTGATGATGGCCGGCGTGGTGCTGGTCGGTATTACTGCTTTCCGGCAATTGCCGGTTTCGGCTCTGCCCCAGGTTGATTACCCCACCATTCAAATCCAGACGTTTTACCCGGGTGCGAGCCCGGAAGTAGTGACCTCTTCGATCACCGCTCCGCTCGAAAAACAGTTCGGTCAGGTGCCCGGATTGAGTCAGATGACATCGATCAGTTCTTTTGGCAGTTCGCTGATCACGCTCCAGTTTTCGCTCGATCTGAGTATCGACATCGCGGAGCAGGAAGTGCAGGCGGCGATCAATGCAGCCACGACTTTTCTTCCCAACAATCTCCCATTTCCTCCCATTTACAGCAAGACCAATCCCGCCGACGCGCCCATTCTGACTCTGGCCATTACCTCCACGACGGTGCCGCTGCCGAAAGTGGAAGAACTGGCCGAAACGCGCATGGCGCAGAGGATCTCCCAGCTCAAAGGCGTAGGCCTGGTGAGCATCAGCGGAGGGCAGCGTCCGGCCGTCCGGGTGCAGGCGAATCCCACCGCGCTGGCATCGTATGGGTTGAGTCTCGAGGCCCTGCGGACGGCTCTGGGCAGCGCCAACGTGAACCAGGCCAAAGGCAGTTTCGATGGACCGGACCAGGCCTGGACCATCAACGATAACGACAATCTTTCGGCCGGGGCTCAATACGGGCCGATCATCATTGCGTACCGCAACGGGGCGCCCGTGCGCATCCGGGACGTGGCCACCGTCATCGACGGCGCGGAAAATACCAAGCTCGCCGCCTGGGTCAACGACGAACGGGCCATTGTCCTGAACATTCAGCGGCAGCCCGGAACCAACATCATCAGCGTCGTCGATACGGTTCAGGCGATCCTTCCTCAAATCGAAGCGTCACTGCCGGAGGGCATCGGCGTGCGGGTCATCAGCAACCGCACCACCACCATCCGGGCATCGGTGCGGGACGTCGAATTCGAGCTGCTGCTCACCACCGCGCTGGTGGTCATGGTCATCTTTCTTTTCCTGCGCAGCGCTTCGGCCACGATCATTCCGGGCATTGCCGTGCCTCTTTCGCTGGTGGGCACGTTCGCCGTCATGTACCTGCTGGGGTACAGCCTGGATAACCTGTCGTTGATGGCGCTGACCATTTCGACGGGGTTTGTAGTAGACGACGCGATCGTGATGATCGAGAACATCTCGCGCTATATCGAGAGAGGCGACTCCGCCATGGAAGCCGCGCTCACCGGATCGGCCGAGATTGGATTCACCATCGTGTCGTTGACCGTCTCCTTGATCGCCGTGCTGATCCCCCTGCTGTTCATGGCGGATATTGTGGGCCGCCTTTTCCGCGAATTCGCGGTGACGCTCGCCGTCACGATCATGTTTTCCGCGTTTGTCTCCCTGACGCTGACGCCCATGATGTCGGCCCGAATTCTGAGGCACCATCCGCAATCCGAGCAGGGCAGGTTATATCGTTGGTCGGAGTGGTGCTTCACCAAAAGCATCGAGGCGTACGGCAGCATGGTTCGGGTGGTGCTGCGTCATCAGCCGCTGACGCTGTTCGTGGCTATCGGCACGCTCGGCCTCACCGTTTACCTTTACAACATCGTTCCGAAGGGGTTCTTTCCGGTGCAGGATACCGGCGCGGTTCTGGGCATTTCGCAGGCGCCGGAGACCGTGTCGTTTTCCGCCATGTCCAGGCGGCAGCAGGAACTGGTCCGGGTGATCCGTCAGGATCCGGCGGTTGAGAATCTCACCTCGTTCATTGGCGCCGATGGCGTGAACACCACCATGAATAGCGGCCGCATCCAGATCACCCTGAAGCCGCTCGAAGAGCGCGCCGGCGTTTCCGCGGTGGATGTCATCCGGCGGCTGGAGCCGAAGGTACGGCAGGTGCCAGGCATCGAGTTTTACATGCAGCCGGTACAGGATCTGACGGTGGAAGACCGGATCAGCCGGACGCAATACCAGTATTCGCTCGATGCGCCCGACAAAGCGCTGCTGGACCGGTGGGTTCCGCTGCTGGTGGAGCGGATGAAACGAATACCCGAGCTGCGCGACGTGGCTAGCGATCAGCAGAACAACGGCCTGGGACTGCTCGTCTCTATCGATCGCGACACGGCCGGCAGGCTTGGCATTACCCCTCAGAACATCGACGACGCGCTGTACGATTCTTTCGGCCAGCGGCAAGTATCGACCATTTATACCCAGACCAATCAGTTCCACGTGATTCTTGAAGTGGCGCCTCACTACCAGCAGGATGCGGCGGCGCTGAACGATATGTATGTGTCGATCGGATCGGCGTCGGCAAATCTGGCCACGACCATCGCACTGGCGGGGACCAATAGCGCTCTCACCGGCGCCGCGGCACTCGCCCCGGCTCCGCTCCGATCGCTGATCCGGGTGCAGGAGATTCCGTCTCCCATTGCGATCAATCACCAAAGCCAGTTCCCGGTGGTCACGCTTTCGTTTAACCTGGCTCCGGGATCGTCGCTCGGCGCGGCGGTTCAGCATATCAAGGAGGTCACCCGGCAACTGGGCATGCCGGCCAGCATCGAACCCACGTTCCAGGGAACGGCGCACGCGTTTGAATCGTCGTTGTCGAACGAATTGACCTTGATTCTGGCCGCCACCGTTACGGTGTACCTGGTTCTGGGCATCCTATACGAGAGCTTCATCCACCCCATCACCATTCTTTCCACGTTGCCATCGGCCGGAGTGGGCGCGATCCTGGCTCTGATCCTGTTCAAGAAGGATCTGGATGTGATTGCGCTGATCGGCATCATTCTTTTGATCGGCATTGTGAAAAAGAACGCCATCATGATGATCGACTTTGCGCTGGAGGCGGAGCGCCATGAAGGGAAGCCGCCGGAAGAAGCCATATACCAGGCATGCCTGCTGCGCTTCCGTCCGATCATGATGACCACCATGGCCGCGCTGCTGGGCGCCGTGCCGCTCGCCTTCGGCAGCGGCGTAGGTTCCGAATTGCGAAAACCGCTGGGCATCTGCATCATCGGCGGACTGCTGGTCAGCCAGGTGCTGACGCTTTTCACCACCCCGGTGATCTATTTGTATTTCGGACGCGCGGCGGCCTGGGTCGGCCGTTTCCGCGGTTCCGGCGGGAATGAAGACCTTTCCGAGGCACCATCGAACTAAAGACCGGCGCATATGAGCATTTCCACGCCATTCATTCATAGACCGGTTGCCACCACGTTGCTGCTGGTGGCGGTGACGCTGGCCGGCGGCATCGCCTACACGCTCTTGCCCGTCTCGGCCTTGCCGGAGGTCGACTTCCCGACCATTTTCGTCAGCGGCGGATTGCCGGGAGCGAGCCCGGAGGTGATGGCGGCCTCCGTCGCGACGCCGCTCGAGAAGCAGTTCACGCGCATCGCGGGTGTCACGGAGATGACCTCCAGGAGCTCGGTTGGGTCCGCCACGATCGTCCTCCAATTCGATCTGAGCCGCGACATCAATGGCGCGGCGCGCGAAGTGCAGGCGGCCATCAATTCCGCCGCCGGGTATCTCCCGGCCAACCTTCCCTCGCTGCCCCGATACCGGAAAATCAATCCGGCCGACCAGCCGATTCTGCTGATGACACTCGAATCCGATGTAGTGCCGAGGCCGCAGTTGTACGACATCGCTTCCTCGGTGTTCGCGCAAAAACTTGCGCAAGTTCAGGGCGTCGGCCAGGTTTCGGTGGGTGGCAGCTCGCTTCCCGCGGTTCGCGTGGAAGTGAATCCGCAGCCGCTCTCGAAGTACAACGTGGGGCTCGATCAGGTCGGCAGTTTTCTGCAAAGCGCCAATGCGAACAAACCGAAAGGCTCGCTTTCGAACTCCGAACGCGAGATCCCGATTTACACCACCGACCAGCTTTTCCTGGCCAAAGATTACAAGGATCTGGTGGTGGTCTATCGGAACGGCGCGCCCGTCCGGCTGTCGGATCTGGGCCGCGTCATCGATGCGAATGAAGATGTCCGCAACCTCGGCGTGGTCAACGGCAATCCGATGGTTCAGATCCAGATCAACCGCCAGCCGAATGCGAACATCGTCGACACGGTCGCGCGCATTAAAGCTTTGATGCCGCAGTTTCAAGCCCAGCTTCCGCCAACCGTCCGCTTCAGGATTGCCAGCGACCGCACCGTCACGACCCGGCAATCGCTCCACGATGCGCAGCGCAACGTGATCGTCTCCATCGGGCTGGTGGTCTTGGTGGTGTTCCTCTTCCTCCGGAGTGCCTGGTCGACGTTTATTCCAAGCGTATCGGTGCCGGTATCCATCATCGCCACGTTCGGCGCGATGTATCTGCTGGGGTACACCCTCGACAATCTTTCGCTGATGGCGCTGACGATTGCGACCGGATTCGTGGTGGACGATGCGATTGTGGTGATTGAAAACATCACCCGTCACCTCGAAAACGGCATGAAACCGATGCAAGCGGCCCTCAAAGGCGCCGAAGAGATTGGTTTCACGGTTTTGTCCATGAGCATCTCCCTCATCGCCGTGTTCATTCCCATCCTGATGATGAGCGGCGTGGTGGGGCGCCTGTTCCGCGAATTCGCGGTGATTCTTTCGGCCGCCATCGCGCTGTCCATGGTTGTCGCCCTGACGGTTATCCCCATGATGTGCTCGCGGCTCCTCAAGGAACACCGCGGACACGGATACCTCTATAATCAGACCGAAAAGCTCTATCGATGGAGCATCTCCAGTTATGGATCGGCTCTTGAGGTCGTGCTGAATCACCCTGGGTCCGTCCTGCTCACCCTGCTGCTTACGGTGGGTATTAGCGTGTACCTCTACGACAAGATCCCGAAGGGATTTTTTCCGCAGCAGGATACCGGGCGTCTGCAGGGCGCCGTGATGGGCGAGCAGCACATCTCCTACCAGGCGCTGGTGGCGAAGGCGAAGTGGTTCGAGGAGAAGATCCGGGTGGACCCGGATGTGGAAGCGGTCACCATGATCGCGGGCACCAGCGGCGGCGGATTCGGCGGCAACTCGGCCCAAATCAACGTGCAGCTCAAGCCAGCGGGGGTTCGCAAATCGACTTCGGACCAGGTGATCGCCCGTCTGCGCCGCCAGACTTCGGGCGTGCCCGGAGCTACCATGTTCCTGCAAAACTCCCAGGATGTGCGCGTGGGCGGCCGGCAGGGGAACGCGCAATACCAGTACACGCTGCAAGCGCCGGACTTCGATACGCTGGCCCTTTGGGGGCCCAGAGTTTTGGAGAAGCTCTCGACGCTTCCGGAGATTGCCGACGTCAGCTCGGACCAGCAGAATTCCGGCTTATCGTCCAACGTGATCATCGACCGGGACACCGCGTCGCGCCTCGGTCTCACGGCGCAAGCCGTGGACTCGGCGCTCTATGACGCTTTCGGCCAGCGCCAGGTGTCGGTCATGTACAAGTCGATCAATTAGTACCACGTGGTTCTCGCCCTGCAGCAGCAATGGTGGGAAAGCCCGGACTTCCTGAAGACCATCTACGTGCAAACGCCCAAAGGCACCGACGTTCCCTTGTCGACCTTCACGCATTTCACGCAAGGGCTCACGCCCATTTCGCTGCCTCACCAGGGGCAGTTCCCGGCGACAACGTTGTCGTTCAACCTGACGGAGAATGTCGCATTGAGCGATGCCGTGGCCGCCATCAACCGGGCGGAAGTGGAGATGGGCCTGCCTGCCAATATCACGGGCAAGTTCGCCGGCACCGCGCGGGCGTACCAGGAAGCTCTCGATAATCAGCCCATCCTGATCGCGACCGCTCTGATCGCCGTTTATATCGTGCTGGGAATTTTGTACGAGAGCCTGATCCATCCTCTGACCATCATCTCGACGCTGCCCTCGGCCGGCGTGGGAGCGCTGGTGGCCATGGTGCTGTTCAAGAGCAATCTGGATATCGTTGGCATGATCGGAATCATCCTGCTGATCGGCATCGTGAAGAAGAACGCCATCATGATGATCGATTTCGCGCTGGCGGCCGAACGAAATGAAGGGATGAATGCGCGTGACGCCATTTACCAGGCGTGTCTGCTGAGGTTCCGGCCCATCATGATGACGACCATGTGCGCGCTGCTGGGCGGCATGCCGATGGCCCTTGGCTGGGGCGCCGGCGCGGAGTTGCGCAAACCGCTCGGGATTTCGATCGTGGGCGGCCTGGTCGTCAGCCAGATGTTGACTTTGTTCACTACGCCGGTGATTTATCTTTATTTCGATCGCCTGGGCAAGCGCTTCGCCCGGCGCCAGCCGAGTTACCGGAACCGTCCCGGGTTTCTGATTCCCGGCGGCGTCGCCCAAAGCGGGGATTGATAGGAGATTGATAACCGATTTGTCCCGCCCCTGTCATCCTCAGTGGCGCTCTACGCTTCCGACCCCACCGGCTCATCCCGGGCGCGCATTCTTTACGTGCGACCGCGTCCACCAGTGCTGCAGCCGGTCGAAGTATAAGTAAACCACCGGGGTAGTGAAGAGCGTCAGGCACTGGCTTACGATCAACCCTCCGATAATCGTAATGCCCAGCGGCCGGCGCAGTTCCGAACCGGTTCCTCGGCCGATCGCCAGGGGGACGGCGCCGAGCATGGCGGCCATGGTGGTCATCATGATGGGCCGGAAACGCAAAAGGCATGCCTCGAAAATGGCGTCGCGCGGGCTCTTGCCCTCCAGGCGCTCGGCCTGCAGGGCAAAATCGATCATCAGAATAGCGTTTTTCTTCACCAGCCCGATCAGCAGAATGATTCCGATCATAGCGATCACGCTCAGGTCGGTTCTGGTGAGCATCAGCGCCAGCAGCGCGCCCACACCGGCCGAAGGCAGGGTCGACAGAATGGTGACCGGGTGAATGTAGCTTTCGTAGAGGATGCCCAGCACCAGGTAGACCGCCGCCAGCGCAGAGGCAATCAGAATCGGCTCGTTTCCCAGCGACTCCTGGTAGGCCTGGGCGGTGCCGGCGAACATGGTCTGAATGGTGGGCGGCAGGCCCACCTTGCGCGCGGCCGCGGTGATCGCGTTTACCGCGTCCCCCAGCGCCACCCCGGGCTGCAGGTTGAACGAGATGGTCACCGCCGGAAACAACCCCTGGTGGTTGACCGAAAGCGGCGCTATATTCGCAGCGAAGTGCGCGAACGCGCTGAGCGGAACTTGCATGTGCGGATTGGTGGGGCTGGCGACGTAAATATTCCGTAGGGTCAGCGGATTCTGCCAGTACTCGGGCGCCACCTCCGCCACCACGTGGTATTGATTCAACGGCGTAAACATGACCGACACCTGGCGCTGCCCGAAGGCGTCGTAGAGCACATTGTCGATCAGTTGCGGCGAGATGCCGAAGCGCCCGGCGGTGACGCGGTCGTAAGTCACCATGGTCTGGAGTCCGTGGATCTGCTGGTCGCTGTTGACGTCGGCGACGATGGGAATGCCCTGCAGTTCCTCGTACATCTGCGGCGCGTAGGCGTTCAGGTCGTCGAGACTATCTCCGCGCATGGTGAACTGGTATTGCGCCGCGCTGTTGCGGCCGCCCACGCGGATATCCTGCGAGGCCTGCAGGAACAGCGAAGCGCCCGGCACGCGCGCCAGCTTGGGACGCAGGCGGGCAATCACCAGATCCACGCCGATCTTGCGCTCGGCCAGCGGTTTGAGCGAGATGAACATGTTTCCGTTGTTGGCGGCGCCGCCACGCCCGCCCTGGCCTCCGGTGAACCCATTCACCGCGTCCACCGCCGGATCGGCGGCCACAATATTCACCATGCGCCGCAGAATGCCGTCCATGGCCTGGAAGGAGGTATCCTGATCGGCGATAATCTGTCCCGAAAGCCGCCCGTTATCCTGCTGCGGAAAGAAGCCCTTGGGCACCCGGATGAACAAATTGACATTGAGCGCAATCGTACCCAGCAGCACCATCAGGGTAGCCAAGGGATGGCGCAACACGCCGTCGAGCATCCTGCCGTAGGTGCGCACGACCCAATTGAAACCGCGTTCCGAAATGTTGTACACCCAGCCGTGTACGGTGTGTTCCTTCAACAGGTGCGCGCACATCATCGGCGTCGCCGTCAGCGAGACCACCATCGACATGGCGATGGCGATCGACAGAGTCACCGAAAACTCGCGGAACAGCCGGCCCACGATGCCGCGCATCAGCAGCAGCGGAATAAACACCGCTATCAGCGAGATGCTCATGGTCAGCACCGTGGACCCGATTTCGGCCGCGCCTTTGAGCGCCGCCTGGAAGGGCTTATATCCCTGTTCCAGGTACCGGGTGATGTTTTCGATCACTACGATGGCATCGTCCACTACGAACCCGGTGGAAATCGTCAACGCCATCAGCGATAGATTATCCAGGCTGAATCCCAGCAGGTACATCACGCCGAAAGTGCCGATCAAGGACACCGGCACGGCCACGCTGGGAATGAACGTGCTGCGCGGGCTGCGCAGGAAGAAGAAAACCACCAGAACCACCAGCAGGACCGAGATCAGCAGCGTCCGTTCCACGTCGTGGACGGAGGCCCGGATGGTCACGGTCTGATCCATGGCAATCGTCATGTCGATGGCTTGCGGAATGGCGGCCTTGAGCTGCGGCAGGGCGGCGCGAATCCGGTCCACCGTATCGATGATGTTGGCGCCCGGCTGGCGAAAAATAATGATCAGTACCGAAGGCTTACCGTTCAGGTAACCGGCGTTGCGCAGGTCCTCCACCGAATCCACCGCTTCGCCCACATCCGAAACCCTGACCGCCGTGCCGTTGTGGTAGGCGAGCACCAGCGATTTGTAATCGTCGGCGTGGAAGATCTGGTCGTTGGCACCCACCTCCCACATCTGGTGGTCGTCGGAAAGATGGCCTTTGGGTGCATGCGCGTTGGCGGAGTTCAGAATGGAGCGGACGCCCTCCAGGCTAACGCCATATTTGAACAAGGCCTGAGGGTTCAGCTCGATGCGCACGCCCGGCAGCGCGCTGCCGCCCACCCCCACCTGGCCCACGCCGCTGATCTGCGCGAGTTTCTGGGCCATGATGGTGGAAGCGGCATCGTACATGGCGCCCTTGCTCAACACCTTGGAGGTGAGAGCGATCATGAAAATCGGCGAATCGGCCGGATTTACTTTCCGATAGTTCGGGTTGCTCGGCAGGTTGGTCGGCAAATACCCGCGCGCGGCCGCAATGGCGGCTTGCACGTCGCGCGCCGCCGCGTCGATATTGCGGTTGAGCTCGAACTGCAGCGTGATGCTGCTCGACCCCAGGGTGCTCGACGAGGTCATCTCCGTCACCGACGCGATGCGCCCGAATTGGCGCTCGAGCGGTGTGGCCACGCTCGAGGCCATGGTCTCCGGACTGGCGCCGGGAAGCGAGGCGTTTACCGAGACGGTCGGGAAATCCACCTGCGGCAGCGGCGAAACCGGCAAAATCCGGAAGGCCACCGAACCGGCCAAGGCGACAGCAATTACCAGCAGCGTGGTCGCCACCGGACGGCGAATAAAGGGCTCGGCAATGTTCATGCTTTACCGCGCGGGATCGAGGCCCCGCCCCCCTTCCGGCGTGCCTCGACGCGTGAATAGAATATCATATAGACAGTTATATTTATCACTTACTTGCCGCTGCTGGGAGCATCGACTCCTGTGAACGAAACGAAAGCATCCAAACTGCGTTCCCTACTGAGCGCCCGGAAAGCCCTGGTGGTTCCCGGCTGCCATGACGCCTTGAGCGCCAAAATCATCGAAAGCGCCGGATTCCAAGCTGTCCAAGTGAGCGGTTTCGGCTTGGCCGGAAGCCTGCTGGCCAAACCCGACGTCGGTCTGGTGGACATGAAGGACATTCTGGACGCCACCGAGCGGATTGCGCATGCGGTGCGCATTCCCGTCATGGCCGATATCGACACCGGCGGCGGCAACGCCATCAACGCCGCCGCCATTACCGAACGGCTGATCGGGATGGGCGTGGCGGGCGTCAACATCGAAGACCAGGTGTTCCCGAAACGTTGCGGGCACATGGAAGGCAAGCAGGTGATTCCCGCCGAAGAGATGGCGGGCAAGGTGCGCGCCATGGTGGATGTCCGGCGCGAGTGCGGAGCCGATATCGTGATCAACGCCCGCACCGACGCTTGCGCGGTCGAGGGCCTCGACGAAGCGATCCGCCGGGCCAACCTCTATCTCGACTGCGGCGCGGACATGGCATTTCTCGACGGCATTCGAAAGCGAGCCGATATCGAGCGCGCCGTGCGCGAAGTCCACGGCCTGCTCTCGGTGAACCTGATGGACGCGGTCACCGGCGTCAAAACGGAGCTGATTCCGATCCCGGAGCTGGCGGCCATGGGGGTCGCGCGCGTGAGCATCCCGGTGGCTTCCATCATGGTGATGCACAAGGCGCTGGCCGATTTCTTTCAGGCCTTGCGCGCGGCGCCGCTGGGCATCCTGCCCGGGGAGACAAGTCGCCTGACCGGTTTCAAGGACTATACCGCTTTTGTCGGCCTGCCCGAATACCGCGCAATGGAGCGCAAATATCTATGACCCTGGCTGAAAAGATCCTGGCGCGCGCCTCCGGCCTTGCCCATGTCACGCCCCACCAGATCGTGGTCGCCAAAGTGGACCTCGCCCTGAGCCATGAAAACGCCGACCTGGTCCGCAAGAGTTTTCTGGAGATCGGCCTCCCCAAGGTGTGGGACCCCTCGAAGATCGTCATCGTCTTCGACCACCGCATTCCAGCCGAATCCGAGAAGACCGCCGCCACGCACAAAGCCGTGCGGGAGTTCGTCGCCGCGCAGGGCATCGACCTTTTCTACGACGTCGGCCGCGGCGGCATCTGTCACCAGGTGCTGCCCGAGAACGGCCACGTAAAACCCGGCATGGTGGTGGTGGGCACCGATTCGCACACCACCACGCACGGAGCATTCGGGGCGTTCGCCACCGGCATCGGCGCCACCGAAATGGCGGGCGTTTGGGCGCAGGGCGCGCTGTGGTTCAAGACCCCCGCGACCATCCGCATCGAGGTAAGCGGGTCGTTCCGTCCCTGGATCTCCGCCAAGGATCTCATCCTGTATCTCATCGGCCGGCTCGGCGCGGCGGGGGCCGAGTACCGCTCGGTCGAATTCGACGGCCCGGCCATTCGCGCCATGAGTGTCGCCTCGCGCATGGTGCTGACGAATCTCTCCATGGAAATGGGCGCCAAGGTCGCGTTCACGCCGGTCGACGAAACCCTCCTCGACTATCTGCGTCCTCGCGTCGCGGGCGAACTGGAGACGCTTGCGCCCGACCCCGGCGCGGTCTACGAACGCACGCTTCGGGTCGACGCCGGCCGCGATCTGGCGGAGCCGCAAATCGCCTGCCCCCACGCGGTCGACCGCGTCAAGCCGCTCTCGGCCCTGGGAAACACGCCGGTGCACCAGGCCGTGCTCGGCTCGTGCACCAACGGCCGCCTGGAGGACCTCGAAGTGGCCGCAACGATTCTCGCCGGCCGCGAGGTGCATCGCAAGACCCGCCTGCTTGTGATCCCCGCTTCCCAGCAAATCTACCGCGAGGCGATGCGGTTGGGCTATCTGGAAACCTTCGTCGCCGCCGGGGCCATCGTGAATCCGCCGGGTTGCGGACCGTGCGTCGGCGTGCACCAGGGAATCCTCGCGGCCGGCGAGACCTGCGTCTCGTCCACCAACCGGAACTTTATCGGCCGCATGGGCAGCAAGGATTCGCTGGTGTACCTGGCCAGCCCGGCCGTGGTGGCGGCCTCTGCCGTCGCCGGCCGGCTCATGCACCCCGAGGAGGTCATGGCATGCGCGGCAAAGTAAAAGCAGTGCTCGGCGACAACATCGATACCGACATCGTTTATCCCGGCCGTTATTTGAATATTACCGACCGTGAGAAAACCGCCGAGCATCTGTTTGAGCTGGCGTATCCGGAGATTCGGCGGAGGCTCGAACCGGGCGATTTGATCGTGGCCGGCGCGAACTTCGGCTGCGGCTCCAGCCGCGAGCAGGCCGCAGCGGCGCTGAAGCACGCCGGCGTGGGCGCCGTCATCGCCCCATCGTTCGCGCGCATCTTTTTCCGCAACGCCATCAATCTCGGCTTGCCCGCCGTCGTCGCGCGGGTCGAATGCCAGGAGGGCGACGAGCTGGAGATCGATCTCGTGACCGGCGCGATCCGCAACCTGACCACCAGCGCCGCGACCGAAGCGGCCCCGCTAGACCCGCGCGCCGTGGCATTGCTCGAAGCGGGCGGCCTGATCCCCTATCTGAAGAGGCTGTATCATGCCTAAACATCGAATCGCATGGTTGCCCGGCGATGGCATCGGCCGCGAAGTCTGCGACGCCGCTCGCCTGGTTCTCGACGCTTCCGGATTTGAAGCCGACTACCTCGACGGGGACATCGGCTGGGAGTTTTGGACCCAGGAAGGCGATGCTCTTCCGCAGCGGACCTTGGATCTCGTCGCCGCCACCGATTGCGCCTTCTTCGGGGCGATCACGTCGAAGCCCGCCGGCCAGGCCATCCGGGAGCTCAGGCCGGAGTTGCAGGGCAAGGGCTTGGTCTACCGCAGCCCGATCGTTCGGATGCGGCAGATGCTCGATCTGTACGTCTGCCTGCGCCCTTGCCGGGCATTCGCCGGCAACCCGCTCAACTATCGCGACGGCATCGACATCGTTGTCTTCCGCGAGAACACCGAAGGCATGTACATGGGCGTCGAATTCCCGCGGCTTCCCGAAGCGTTCCTCGCCGAACCGGCCATGGAGCGTATCCCGCGCGACGCGGCCATCAGCATCCGCAGCGTCACCCGTGCGGCTTCGCGGCGTATTGTCGAGGCGGCGTTCGAATACGCCGTGAAGCACGGCCGGCGCAAGGTCACGGCCGTGCACAAGGCCAACGTATTGCGCGCCACCTGCGGCGTCTTCCTGGAGGAAGCCGAAAAGGTGGCCGCCCGCTACCCGCAAATCCAGTTCGACACCGCCAACGTCGACGCCATGTGCATGTGGCTGCTCAAGAATCCGCTGAACTACGACGTGATCGTTACCACCAACCTGTTCGGCGACATTCTCTCGGACCTCTGCGCGCAGATGGTGGGCGGCATGGGGTTCGCATACAGCGGGAACATTGGCGAGAGCTACGCAGTTTTCGAGCCGACGCACGGGTCGGCGCCGAAATACGCGGGCCAACTCCGCGTCAACCCGCTGGCGGCGATACTGGCCGCCGCGATGATGCTGGAATGGCTCGGCGAAGCGGACAAGGCGCGGGAAATCGAGCGCGCGGTTTCCAACACCGTTGCACAGGGCGAGCCGAGAACTTACGACATGGGAGGGACCGCGGGAACCATGGATATGGCCCAAGCCGTTGCCGAGTGTCTTCAGCACACGCACGCCACCAAGTAACGGGTTACAGGAAAACAATCATAGCCGGCGTCCCCACCGGCGTGTACTCACCCGTAAAATCCAGTGCGCCCGTCTGCCGGTTGACGCGGAAACACGCGATGGCATCGCTCCGCTGATTGCAGGAATACAGGTACTGTCCGCTTGGGTCGATGCTGAAGCTGCGGGGGTAGTCTCCCCGTGTCCACTCCTCGCCGGCCCAGGTCAATGTTCCCCCGGGAGCAATCGAAAACCAGGCGATGCTGTCGTGCAGCCGGTTGGCGACATAGAGGAAGCGGCCGTCCGGCGAGATCGCCAATTCGGACGTGAAGTTTGTCCCGCCAAACCGCTCGGGCACCGTGGAAAGCGTCTGTTTCGCCGCGAGTGTTCCATTGCCGGCATCGTAGTCGAACACCGCCAGTGTCGATGCTTCCTCTTGGAGGCAATACAGCCAGCGGCCGTTCCGATGGAATGCGAAATGGCGAGGCCCGTCGCCTGAAGGCAACTTCACGGCCGGCGGGTTGTTCGGCTGAAGCGTTCCGTGGTTCACGTCGAACCGCCAGATCAGAATCTCGTCGAGTCCCAGGTCTGTCGACAGCACATAGCGCCCCGAAGGGTCGGCTTGGATCATGTGCGCATGCGGCCGTTCGTGGCCGCTGATCGCGAAACTCCCAACCGGTGCGCTGGCCGCGTGAGTCGATCCGGTCTGTCCGCTGTCGCTTTTGACGTCCGTCGCCAGTCCCAATTCGCCGTTGGTTACAATAGGAAGCACCGCTACCGTTCCCCCGGCGTAGTTCGCAATCAGCACATACTTGCCCGAGGGGTGAACACTCAGATGGCACGGACCGGCGCCCTGGGAACTTTGCGTATTCAGTAACCTCAGTCTCCCGCTGGAACGGTCGACCGCGTAAGCGCTCACCGACCCCGAATCCGTTCCTTGGTAAGTAGCGGTTTCATTGGCGCAATAAAGATGTGTCCGAGCAGGGTCGAAAGCCAAGCAGGACGGATTGGCAGGGTTGCCAAACACCTCGCGCCGCACGAGCCTGCCGGTTGTGGGATCCATGGCAAACAGGTAGATCCCCTCGCCACGGCCTGGGCGCCCTTCCGCTCCTTGTGGCGAACTATAAGTTCCCACGTACGCCAGCGGCAAGCTGGCTAGGCTCTGGCCGCCGGACTGCGCCGCCAATCTCCATGCACCGGCAACGGCCGCCGCACCCTTCAGTAACTCGCGGCGCGATAGTTTCATGGTCTTCCTGCCGGATAACTGTGGAGCTGGGGGCCGGCGATATTGGAGAAGTTTAGGCCGCCACGGCGGTCGGCGTCGATGGTCCAAAACATGGCGCCAATCATAGCGGGATAGCCTCTCGGCTCGCGCAACTTATACCTGGTTCCGGCCGGAGCCTTCCCAGTAATGAGATAGTCCATCGCCTGACTGACAATAGCAGGCGTTGTGTCGCCAGTGAGAAAACCGACGGCAACTTTGCCGGCCGGCACCGGTGGGAAGAATTGTTTGGGATCGTCTCCCACGTTGAAGCCGTGGAGCAGGAGCTCTGTCATGGCCGCGTGATAGTCTACGGAACCGGGCTGATAGATCTCGCCGTCGAGACCTTCAAGCGGCGGCGTGTTATAGTCCTGCACATCCACAAAGGAGAGGATATCGCGGATGGCATACAGGATAGGCAGATAGGAGCCGAACTGCCCGCCATAGCTGGGGTAGCCCGACGGAATCTGCGTACCTTCGGGCACGAGGCTGATCATGAAGCCTGGTCCAAACCGATCGTGTAACTGGCGCAGGGCCGAGATAAGGTTGACGATGGACGGCGTGGTGGGGTGCTTGAAGTCGGTGTCTCCGGCGTCGATAGAAAGAGACGGGCTTTCAAAATCGATATCGATACCGTCGAAACCGTACTCCGCGACGATCTGGGCTACGGATGAGACGAAGTTCGGAATGCGCCGCGGATCGGCCAGTGTGAAGTGCTGGCCGCCCCCGCCGAGAGATATCATGACCTTTTTGCCCTGACGCTTCATATAGCCGATGTCGGCCTTGAATTGTTCGGTGTCCAGTCCCGCCGGTGTGTGGAACTGCATCGTTCCTTCGGGCGCATTCCGATCCGGCGTCGAGAAGGCAACGATGATGACATCCCACTGGGGCGAGACCGCGCGGAGCGGGAACGTGGAACCCGCGGCGCCATAGCCGGCCCAATAGCCGATAAGCCAATGTCCGTTCGAGGAGCCGTTCGCGGGGACGGCCGCAACCCCGGGAGCGGCGGGTTGGGACGCAGAACGTCCACCGCGCCCAGGGCATGGCCGGGAAGGTTCCGCGAGCGCGTGCGGATCCGGAAAGCTGTAACTGCCGCCGAAACCTTCCATGGTCCCGGCGTACCAGGGCAGCAGAGCAACGTTCTGGAGGTGATAGGCGGCTCCGCCCACCTGGGCAACGAAGGCCTTCGATGCGGGAATGTTGTTCTTCGGGTTGGTGTCAGTAGGTTCGAGAAGAAAGTAAGCCGAGGCGACGCCTGTGCCGCCGCAGGCGCTCTGGACTCCTGGACGCATCCAACTTGGGAAAGTATTTCCCGGAAGTTTGACATTGCGGCCGTGGAGCAGGGGGTCGTGCAGAGGGTCGTTGACGAACTCGCCGAGTTGTTGTGTCAACGGTTGTACGTCGCCGTCTTCGACCGCCGCCGGGGTGGCATGGAGATAGGAGCCGAGCACGAAGGAGTTTCCGGTGGCGGAATCGACGCCATGCGTTCCCCAAGAGCAGCATAGCGTGGCGTCGCCATCGGCATAGTAAGTGGTGTTATGCGTGATAGCGACCACAAGCTTGCCTGGCTGATTGGGAAGTAACTTGAAAAGCTCCCGTTGCAGAAACTCAATGTCGGCGACGGCAACGGCGCCGCCGGTCTTCTTCGATGTCAGGATATAGCCATAGCCAACGGGAACGGTGATCTTCACGGGCTTTATCTCCGGCTTACCGAGAAGCGTATGCCATTCGGCGGCATTAGCAAAGGTGGTGCGCAGCAGGGCGTCGGCATACTGTGTCGTGCCGCCGGAGGGAAAGGGGAACTTGGAGAAGACAGGAGAGCCAAGCACGCCCGGAACGTCCGGGCCCGCATCCATGAGGAAGGGCTTGCCGGCGATCTTCTTCGCGTCGAAAGAGAGCGCGATGGGAACGAGCACCGTCGGAATGGTCGTGGTCTCTCCCTTTGCCGGATCGCGGCCCGCCAGAATGTAGGATGCCTGGCCAACGGTGTGTTGAAAGGTCGGAACAGTGCCCTGGGCATGAATCAAGCTCAGCGGCAGGGCCAGAAACAAGAGCGGACGGATGGACTGGATTTGCATAGGCGGCTTCATGGATGTCCGATACAGGATCGAAATGTCCGTAATTATAACAAGAAAACAGTCAGTTGTAGGGCGGACGCCCTCGTCCTCAGCCGGCCCCCCGGCCGGCCCTTCGCCAGTATCGGAGACTTGATTCTTGGGACGGAGGGCGGAACGAGGGCGTCCCGCGCCACGGAGCTAAGGAACAGCGCAAAATCGCGGCGGGTGCTGGCGTGGATCGTGCTGTGGTGGTCGGCATTCACTTCGCTGACGGGCTTGGCGGCCGGCTACGTGCCGCTCTTGGTGACGCGGTTTTTCTTTGGGATGGGCGAAGCGGGGGCCCTTCCGAACGCGTCGGCGGCGGTAGCGCGCTGGTTTCCCATTCCCGAGCGCGGCCGTGCCTTTGGAGTCTCGTTGATGTCGAGCCAGTTGGGCGGCGCGATTGCTCCCTTGCTGGCGGTGCCGATTCAAGCTCGTTACGGATGGCGGGCAGCCTTTTACCTGTTCGGGATTTTGGGGGTGGCCTGGAGCGTGGTCTGGTATGGATGGTTTCGCGGGCGACTCGGCGCGGCCAGGTATGGCCCGTCCTTACCGCGAGAAGCCTGCCCGTCCGTGCGCCACCTAGGTCGGCGACGTAACATTCCGCCGGGCGCGATAGCTTTCGATTGCTAAAAGCGCCAGCGTGTATCCACTCACGGCAACGTGGCCGGGAAGTTCGTTATCGCTCAGCAGGATCAGATAAGGGATAGGCGTCATTAGAATCAATGCCCACGTCCGCATCCAAAGGGGATAGTTTGCCTCGAACGGCAACATCAGAGCGGGCAACAGGAGGAGTGCATCGTAGCCGTAGGCGTGGGGGCTCACCAGAAGGCCTCCAGCCAGCGCCAGCGCCACGGCAGCGGATAAAGCCAATCGGCGGCCGAGAATCCAACATCCGGCGACTACACCTATACAAACTGCGATTTCGACAACCAGACTACCCCCTACCACTGATAACAGTCCGCGCAGCGTCGGCATCCGGTCGGCTGCGGGACTAAACTCCGGAGTCCGCGAGAGGGCAAGCACCCGAGCCGGCCAATCTGTCCCTTCCACAGCGAACGAGACCAGGAGTATCCCGGCCGCGCCGGCAGCGCCGCCCAAAATAGCCTTCCATTTTCCGCGTGCGGCGAGCAACGCGGGCAAGAGGAGCATGAGGTGCGGTTTGGCGGCGCAGCCCGCGAGCACCACTCCGGCCCAGAAATCACGCCCTTTGAGAAGCAGATTTACTCCCAGCGCGACACAGAACAGTAGCAGCGCCGAATCTTGCCCGAAGGCGAGACACATAACTGCCGGAACCGACCAGCAGATGGCTGCTGCCAGTCTTTCTGGGCGGGAAAGAGGCCAGAGGACGACGACTCCCGCTAGTGCTGCGAAACCGGCGCACAGCCATACGCTGCGTGCCAACCCGTAGGGCATTGCGGAGAGTGGCTTAAACGCGGCCGCGAAAGCCGGAATCCGACCGAACGGAACTCCCCGGCTTCCGTGTTTCAGTTCCAATGGCCGAATGGCGTCCCAGTCGTACAGATGGCCGGTCCCGGCGAGTTCCCCCGCAGCGTAGAATTCGTTGAAATCGACGTTCCACACGGTTGAATTTCGAAACGCCAGGACGGTGCTGAAAGCGATCCCCGTCAGGCTGATTGCTATGGATAAAGCAATCCAGCGGCGGCTTCGTTGAATTCCACCGGTCTTCATGATGTTAGTAGCGCCGGCGAATGTCTGTGGCGCTGGCGATCTTGTCGCCGGTAGGAAATGCTGCCGGCAGGACTCCTGGCTCTCCTCCCGGTCATTATACGGCGCTTCCCTCGGGCACTTCGGATTCTTATTTCTTCCAATCGTGGTTCCATACCTACCTGGTGAAGGCGCGCGGATTCAGCGAGACAGATCTGCTGCTATCGTCTCTGCCGTTTTTCGTGGCCGCGTGCGCGAAATGCGCGGGCGGACTTGTGAGTCACGCGCTGGTGAAGCGAGTGGGGTTGCGGTGGGACCGCCGCTCGATCGGGGTGGTGGGTTTGGGAACGCTTACGGCACCGGCGGGGCCTTGCGCAGGGCTTCGATCACGTGACCCACTTGCAGAACTCGCAACAGAAACCTTCCGCACTGTTCGTATTCCGTCCGGGGCGACGATTTTTTGGAGCCCCAATTGCTGTCAGGGGCTGTGAGTGCGTGAAATCGCCACACCA
>Ga0187888_1001091_pt1 | contig 26707 bp, 23 predicted proteins | sample June2016WEW_7_40_FD_132987 | JGI IMG/M metagenome (GOLD analysis project Ga0187888, IMG submission 132987) | Peatland microbial communities from SPRUCE experiment site at the Marcell Experimental Forest, Minnesota, USA - June2016WEW_7_40 | ecosystem: Environmental > Terrestrial > Soil > Wetlands...
CCTGCTTCATTCGCCATGAGAGAGTATGCGTATTCGATGCGTCCGTAACCCTCGCCCGTACCCAATTCCTTGTCCTTCCCCACGCCATCGAACTTCAACAGCCAGTGTTCAAATCCGGGCGCGGTGTCGAACTGCCCACTGCGAACCTCATCCGTCTGCGGGTTCCAGGCAATGACGGCCTTCGCGCGCGCGCCGCCCGCGGACGTGCCGACTTTGATGATGTTCGCAAGCGCCGCTTTTGCTTCGTGGTCCACCGCGAAGCTTCCTTGCACGAGTCGGCGCGCCTCCTCGACGAGCTGCTTCATTTCGATGGGTGCCGAACTCTCGGTATGAGGTCCGCGCGCCGGGCGAAACTCCAAAGCGCCCATACCGCGTTTGCCCATGTAGGCCAACCGGTCCAGTATTGTGATGGCGCTCCTTTCGATGCCTTTGGTAGCCATCCATGCGTCGATGAGTGCGTTGCCGAAGTCATCAGGCAGAGCGTCGGCCAGCATCGAGGGAAGGCCGAAATACGTTGCCTTCGGAAGCGTGGGGAAAGTGAATGTCTGGCGGCGATCCGAGAGGGGCATCGTCAGCGGCGCCAGTTCTATGTCCTGCCTCTTCCAGGATGGCTCGTACTCGAAGGCGTAGCATCCGAGCGCTGGGTCTGCTGTTGCGGCTCCTACCCTCGTGCCCCATATGAGCACTTCAATGACATCGACGGGCTTCATAGAAGCCTGCCCCGTGATCCGGAAGATTGGCGTACCCGCCGCCTTGCTTTCGAACTGCGTAGCAGAGCTAAAGGGCTTACCGACGGCTTGGGAGCAAGCAATTCCAGGCCATCTAAGGAGTCAAGAGCCTTTAGGAATCGCAGGAGCGACTCGACAGTTGACCCTCGGCCAGCTTCGAGATTTCTCAGTGCTCTCTCGGATAGCCCAGCCTTCTCCGCAGTGGTAATTTGATCGAGATTCTTTGAGAGACGAAGAGCCTGAAGCTGTTCTCCAAGCAGGACTTGGAGTTCCGAGATCGACCTAAAGGATAAATCGCTCATGTCGGAATAATACTACCGATTAGAGCGCAAAGCAACGATAATCGGTAAAACTATGCCGTTTATGCGAAATGTATCCAAGTCGTAGGCCGCGACTTGATCGGTAGCGCGGCAAACCTCGCCGTTCAGGGCGGGGTCAAGAGCGCGGACGGCGAAGCCGTCCAGGGGTTTGAATTAATGGGGAGTCTGATGCTGTTCGAGTACTGGCGGATGACTGCGATGGGGTCCGAGACAATTCTGCCCGGGATCGCCAAGTTGCAGAAGAGCGTCGACGGAATTCTTCAGGCCGAGGGCAGCCCACTTCAGTTCGGGACCCCGACTCCAACTACCGGAACGCTGGTTTTACAGGTGTGACGAGCGTCCTGATGTGCGTCGATCACTTGGAACTAGGTTTGCGATGTCCGCTACACTGCGAACCCGCTGCTGCAATAGAGTTATGCCTCGATTCAAATGAGCGCGGAAGTATCCTTCGAGATCTTCCATCCCTAATCCATCTTGATGAAGACGCTGTTGCAAGAGGGCGATATAGAGGACATCGTACTCACCAAGGAGCGTATATCTATTGAATTCTCTCTCTTCCTCTGCAAACTCGCTCGGATTCGGGATCTTTGTCTCCTCGAGTGACAAACAGAATCCCATCCGGCAAAGCAGATTTGGAGTCAGTCCAGTGCGGCCCGCAAGGAAGCGAAGGCGATTCGATGCGTCCTTGGTTAGGCGAATCTTAGTGAATCGCATATTACTTTACCTCCTCAAAATATCCATGGCGAACGAGGGTGCTTTGAGTGCCCATATCGAATGACAACTCGTACGACCGGGCAATTGATCCTTCAAGAAGGGGGATGAACTTCCTATCAATCTCACTGTCAGTGGAGAGGATGATGACTTGATGGCTTGCGTTCGGGAAATAACGCTGACCCAACAGAGCCCGGTGATCCCGATCCAATCTCGCTAACGGCGTGTCGATGATGATCGGAAGAGGTCTCCCCGACACCCGTGCGAGAGCCCACAGGACAGAGATGGCATAGATCTGCTTTTCACCGGATGAGAGTTCGCTCTTAGGAACCAGACGTGAATGACTATCTTTCATCGACACTAGGAATGTAGTGGGATTGATGCTGATCGACCTGTCAATCCGCTTTCTCGAAAGCAAATTGAAGCACCGTGTCACCTCGGCTTCCACTTGTCTGATCTTCTTCGTGACCAGCGCGTCCTTGAATTCAACGAGGGCACTCTGGACCCTGGCCGCCTTCTCCAGTGAGGCTCGCTGCAGGTTGGTGGATGCGAGGGTATTGACCGCCTTTAGGTAGTTGCTCTCTGCCTGATGCAATGCCTCGCTTGCCTGTTCCAACTCAGCCCGCCTCCGGGCTGCTTCGACGCTGGCGTCGGCTAGTCGCTTGCGCGCCTCGTTCAATTGATCGATGAGAGGCTGTAGTACATCGTCTTGAGGCGCTCTTGAAAGGTCTCGTTCCACTTTTTGCTGCTCGCGATACAGTATTTCTAGCTCTTCTGCGGTGGCTCGCAGGATACCTGGAAGCGAATCGAGTGCAGTGTGGGCCCAGACCCTCACCTGCTTTTCCTGTTCATGCGAAAGATCGTGCAAAATTGAAGCATTGACAGAAAATGTGGGTTGATGAGTCTTCTTGATAACGGTTGCGACCGCGTCGAATTCTGGGATGGTTCCAAAGGAAACGCTCTTTCCGCCCCTCTTTACTTTGATGCCTCGAAGCCGAGCGAGAGTGGCCTTCGCCGCACTGATAAGCGTTTCGTCAACCACTACGCCGACACGAACATCCTGCTCAGCGGTGAGCTGCTCCAAGAGAGACTTTAGCAGTTTCGGAGCGAGTGCAATCGGGAGCAGACCGTGGGTGTTGTCTCTGACCACGCCTTCAAGGTCCGTTACTCTCGAAGCGATCTGTCGTTGCCGCTCTCCCAGTCGCCCTCGGTTCCTTGCGTAGGCGCCTCCTTGCTCTTGAAGATGCTGTTCTAGTGTTTGAATCTCCGAAACCAGCGCCTCAACGATTGCGTCCGCCGATTCCGCCTCCCTCTTGTAGTGGTCGCGGCGTATACGGAGGGTCTCCGCCTCATTGTTAAGGTTCGCCAATTCAGTGGCCGCATGATCTTCGGACGCCGCGCGTTGGACCGCCCGTGAGCGATAGATGTTCAGATCAGCATTGAGCTTTTCGATGATGTCGGTGCCAAGCAGATCTCTCACTGCATCGGACAGTGTTTTCCTGTCTGAATCATCCTCGGCAAGCAGTTGCACCTTTTCGCCGTCGAAGAAGAAGAGGTCGGAAACGCCGATCGGAATCAGTTCCTGAACAAAATCCTGCCAATGAGCCGGGTCCACGTCGGTTATGGGTGTCCCATCGCAGGAAAGGTCAAACCGTTCGTTGACCCCACCACTCGCGGTTCTCTCCCACCGCCGGACGGCTGCGTATGTTCGAATGCCATCCTGATCCCCGTAATCAAATTCGATCTGCACCGATGCGGACCGAGAAGGAACAGAGGTTGACGGATCCCGATGGATACGGTCGAGCAGATAGCATTCGTACCTGTCCTGCCTGGAAGTAGTCCGTGAGGCAAAACGCCCATAGAAGCAGAGTCGGATGGCCTCCAAGAAGGTGCTTTTACCTGAGCCGTTCTTACCACCGATCAGGATGACGTTGCGGTTCCCATCCGTTGCGAGGTCGAGGCTTTGCTCTCCGGCATAAGTGCCAAAATTGTGCAGGGTGAGGCGCTTCAAGATCATTGACGCTCCTCGACCGGTCCTTTGGCAAAAAGCTCTTCAGTGGTCCGCCAGTCCTCCTCAATGACCGACGCGAGCCTTCGCTGGATCGACGCTCTCCGGCTCATGCCTTGGAGGCTTCGTTCCACTTCGATCAGTTTGGCGACCATCTCTGTCGGCAGTTCGTGTCGATTACAGATGGCCCGCAAGGTCTCTTGCTCGTCCGAAGAGAAGACAGGGGTCTCGTACCGGATCCACTCTACGGATTCACCGATTATCTCCCGATAGATTGCGGGAACAGAGTCCCCCCAGTCATGCTCTTCAAGTCTCCAGAGAGCACGAATCGCTTCCAGTTCGCCCTTGCGAATCAGTTCGGTCTTTGCATGACCTTCGGCGGTTGCGATGGTACGCTGAACCTCCAGGAGTCCTCGTAACAGGTCTTTTCGAGCTTCGATCGTATACGGTCCCCACGGCTGGGGGGTACCGTCCTTTGATTTGACGTGACCATCGCGACGTTTGTACTTGCGGATGGACGGCCATAGTGCAGGATCTTGCAGGGACGACAGGCGGTTACGGAAATCGAGCAGGGGCTCTAACCATTCCTCCCCGTTCTCCACCATGGCCTCCATCGAAGCGTCCCGGTTCACAACCGTACATACCCAGCACCCGAACCGGCTGTTCCCGCATGACGGGGTAGTGGTGTCAACGACAAGCGGGCACTCGCCAGCTTGGGCATTTCGGTACAGCGTGACCAGATCGCGATTGTTCCCGCCCCAAGGCGAAGGAACTTGCAAGAGGTACGTCCATACATCGTCAACGGAAAACGGCTCGATTGGAGTGTAAACGAAGGCCTTCGGCAGCGTTGAGTGCCGCGACAGGTGCGAGCCACTAATCTTGTGCAGGCTCATCACCTGCGCACGCGTGTTGCTTTCCGCACTTCGAACCCCCAAGACCACAACAACTTCGCCGAATTCCGCGACGCGATCCAAGATGAAGGCGTTCGCCGGAGAGATCTTCAAACGTTCGGTACACCATCGAAACTGTGTTGAAGGGACTGGATAGCCGCGACCGATCAGATTCACCCAAAAGGTGTCGTTGGTCTCTGGTACGACCTTATGCGACGAGATCGGGAGCCCTGCGGCCTTTGCACTCACATTGATTTGATCTAGCGTGCGATCGACATAATCGACGATCATCGGCGTCTCGACGAGAGTGTCGGAGGATATCACATACACGGGCTTTTTGAGGGCCTCTTGTGGCAATGCTTTCAGTGCGTTCCATACGAGTTGCAACGCTGTGGTCGAGTCTTTGCCACCGCTGTATCCAATTACCCACGGACGATCATCGCCGCAGTAGACCTCCCTGATCTGCTCATCTAGGTCGGACAAAAACGAGCGCGACAGATTACTGGCACGTTGGATCGTCCTTACAATATCGGTCATTTGGTCCTCTTCCGCATTTCCCTTTCGAGCTTCAGTTCCTCTTTTGAAAGCCTTAGGTCCAGAGCACGCTTGAGGAAGGCAGCGGTCAACTGCACATTAGTGGTCGCCTTGCTGATCCTCCCCGCAGACAGCGCCCTCCCTTCCCATAAGCCGACATTCCGGCGGCTCCAATCGACGGCAGCGAGGCGTGTGAGGTGCGACTCCCAGTCATTCGGATGGGCAGTGATCAAAGTGGAACCCATCAGGCCCAATGCATGCAGGGCGATTCCATGTGAGTGCACGAACTCTCTCCGAAGTTCCGCTGGGTTGGCTTTCTTCTGAGCAGCCAACTGCCATTCGTGGATTTGCGCCGACACTGCGTTCCAAAACCTTGCCGCAAGCGCCCGATCCTCTGCGGTAACGTCATCGATGCGTCGCTTTCTGAGAAGGGATTTTGTGCCTTGATAAATGCTACTCAGCGTAAAAAGTTTCAATGAACGATTGGAGATGCTGGAACGCTCCATGTCCGTAAGGGTCTTGAAGATCAAGACATCCTCGACCATGAACCGTGAGAGCTGCGCAAGCGGACTTCGCACGTCGTAGAGGATGCCGATCGTCTTGTTTGGTCGTATTGCGTATTGGTTCAGGTCGGCGAACATCTGTTGGCTGCGTTTCAGGCCGCCATCGATGAACAGGACGACCGAGATCGTCTCGTCGCCCAGTTCCGAGTTCTCTGAGAGCGCCGCCTCGATGGCGGCCCGTCGATGTTGCCCATCGTTGATGATAAACTTCGCCGTCATCGGAATCACGAGGCTCCCCATGCCGGAATCCGGTGGATTCTCTTCGAACCGGACCTCCGCATCAACGGACGCCGTGATGGAGGAAAAGACGTATTCCCGAGGGTTTTCGAGCATATAACGGGCGATCACCGGGATCCGCGTCCTGTTCAAGGGACGCTGGGCCCGAAACTCCGCAGGCAGTTCGTCCTCATCATAGAGGAACAGCTTCGGAATCAATCTGAGCGGACACATCGCGACGTAATACGCGTTGCCGGCCTGTCTGCCACGAAGGGCTGCGAAGGTGTACGTGAATGAATTACCAGGGCTCATTTGCCAATGGAAGTCTAACAGATTGACGAGTTGTTCGTGATGTAAAAAAGAGTGTACGTAATCATAATGACATACAGGAGCCCCGGAATAACATGAGCCTTTTCTGTGGTTTACTGTCCACTTCCGACTGCTATTATTCAGGGGACGCAGAAATCTGACGAGGATCAGATGCCTATCCTAACGCCATCAGAACTCAAAAATCTTGCCAAGCGCGTTGTCGATCTGGAGAAAGAGTCGATGTACGGTGACGAGGAAAGCGAGGATCAGCGCCTGAGCATGATCGAAAGGCTGATGATAGAGGAGAGCAGGAGGTTGAATCCTCAGTGATCCTGCAAAAGCTGACCGTTAAGAATTTCCGACAGTTTCGCGGTGAACATACCCTCGATTTCGCTACCTCTCCTGAGCAGAACGTCACCTTGATTCTGGGGTACAACACCTTTGGCAAGTCCGCCCTCTTGAATGCGGTGAACTTCGCCCTATACGGCGAAGTTCAACCTGACTTCGATGAAGCAGAGGACCTCCTCAATCATGCCGCAGCAACCACGCGCGAAAATCAGGTCGAAGTCCGGCTACGATTCGAGTTCCAGCAACGCGAGTATGAGGTCACACGGAAGCGAATTTACAACTTCCTTGGCAATTCTCGGAAGACTGCGATCGACGAGGTCTCCATGGCTGAGATCAAGCGACAAAGCGGCAGTAGGGTGGGAGTGCCTCATTATCAGCGCCTGATCAATCGCGCCATTCCGCCGCAAATGGCGCCCAACTTCATCTTCCACGGGGAGAAGCGCGTCAGCTTGTTCGCCTCGCGCGGAACACACAAGCAGGTAAGCGATGCGATCCGGAACATTCTGGGTTGCAATGTCATTGAAGCAGCCATCAAGGATCTACTTCTGATCACGAAGAAGCTTGATCGCAACATCGCGCGAGAATCTGGTGATGAGCAGATCAAATTGTTTCAGAACAGCATCGAACGATTCGAACAGCTGATCGAAGAGAATCGGCGGATGATCCGGGAAAAGGAAGAGTTCATCGAGGCATCGAAGATCGAGATCACTCAGCTCGAACAGCAGCTCAGAGACCACGATCAAACCAAACAGTTACAGTCGGAACTTGAACACGCAAAAGCGAAACGGCAGACTGCCGAAGTGGCCAGACTGGGAGCTCAGAAGGAGATCCACCGCTGGATAAGGGAAAGCGCCGCGTTGGTCTGCTCCGCCGCACTGTCCGAGGCGGCACTCGACGCCATCGACGAAGAGGAGTTCAGGGGGCGTATCCCTTCTGACTTCCAAGACAGCTTCATCCAGGGCCTGCTCGATGCGAAAGTGTGCATCTGCGCGCGTTCGCTCGAAAAAGGCGGAGAGGCTTGGACGGCTGTCGAGGCATTACTCACACAAGGTGGCCGCAAGGATGTCACCGACATCGCTCTCAAGGTCAAAGCGACAGCGGATAGGTACTCGAGGTCGATCGCGAAGGCCCGATCAGAGGTCGGCATTTACGAGGACCGAGTACGTTCACTGGACAAAGAGTGGAACGCTGCCAACAGGGATATTGAAGAACTCAACGCTAGGCTCCGGGGAACCAATCTCGAAGTATTGGCGGAGAAGGCCCGCAAACGGGAGAACCTCGAAGAGCAAATGGGAACGTTACAGCGCCAGATCGGCGATCTTGATCGCAAGATCCGAGTGGACCTCGAGCCTGAGCTCCAGAAGGTAAGGGGCGAATATACCCGTCGAATTCGCTCGAAGCCTGAGATGGAAAAACGAAGAATCACCCTCGGGCTCGTAGAGCAACTGGGGGCCTTTCTTGTCGAGCAGATGGAAGTGTACGAGAGCCAGGCGCGAGAGAAGGTCCTTGCACTCACAAATCAGAATCTCGCGAGCATGCACCGCGACAAGGAGGCATTCTTCGACGGAAAATTCAATCTGAGCCTTAGGGACAAGGTAACAAAATTGCAGTCGGGGAAGAGCACCGGCGAAGCCCAGCTTCTCGTATTGGCATTCACCTCAGCGCTGATTCACTTCTGCTCGGTCCGTGAAGCCGATGAGAACGAGTTCTTGGTGCCCGGCACAGTCGCCCCCCTCGTCCTGGATGCGCCGTTTGGTCAGCTTGACACCCTCTTTCAGGCAGGGGCAATTTCGTGGATTCCACGGATGGCGCGTCAGGTTATCCTCTTTGTTTCAGATTCGCAGGCACGAATACTGCAAGAATCCCCAGAGATAATGGACAAAGTGGGAGCGTGCTATGCGTTGCAGATCCCGCATGGAGAGAAGATGGTGCTGCCGTACTCGATTCGCGGTGCATCCGTCCCGAGTCTCAACGACCGCGCGGACAGCTCAACCTCGATTGTGAGGGTATGGTGATGAACCGCCGAATCTTAAGGGATGTTCGCCGCTCGATGGAATTTGAAGATATGTACAACAGGCTTGGCAATCGTGAGTACAAATGGACCGGAGGCGAGCGACCTGATGGTGCGCCGCTCTTCGGTACGTTGCGCGAGTTGCTTTGTTTTGCGGCCGTTCTCGGTTTCCAGCTCGGCCGAAGAGAAGAACTGGCCGGACACACTACAGCTCCGATCCCCGAAGAGGTCTTTGCAAAGTACGAGTACGAGGATGCTCTCTCCTGTGTCAGGATGATCGCTCTTGCTCATACAAAGGATTACATGATCTTTGCAGAAGAGCGAATCGACGAAATGGTGAACATCTTTGAGGAGTACGCCCTGGGTGGGTCTCGGCTCCTCAATCACTTCCTTTCGGAGTTACCAACGGACATCTTGGGTGCGGAAGCGCTGCTTGAAGGATTGCGAAGAGAGAAGCTTCTGCCCCCACGAAGTTCAAATACTGGTGGCGGGTTGGGGGCTGTTCGCTTTTGAGACTGCGTGATCTATCACTCAAGTCCGTATACAACAGCGAGAAGGACAATCTCCTCCGCGACTTCTATATCCCAGCGCTCTCATGCTCCACGTCCTACTCAAGGGCCGTCGGGTTCTTTTCGGCCTCGACCCTCTCATATGCCGCCCAAGGCCTGACTGCATTCGTTCAGAACCAAGGCAGAATGCGCCTTATCATTGGCGCAGAGCTTGAGGCTGAGGAACATGATGCTGCATTGCGCGGCTACGCCGAACGCGCCGCGTTACCCGATATGCTCGCCAGGAACTTCCAAGCGGTACTTTCCGAGGTCAATGAACGCCTGTTCCTGAAGAGGCTCGAAGCACTCCAATGGCTGGTCTCGCATAATCACCTCGATATCAAGGTGGCCGTTCGTCGTCGTGGGATGTACCACGAGAAGATCGGCATTTTAGAGGACGCCACCGGTGACTTTATCGTGTTCCAAGGTTCGGCCAACGAAAGCGTGTATGCGCTGAGTCCTGACTTTAACTATGAGTCGATCAATGTGTTCAGGAGTTGGAGAGAGGGGGAGGAGGAGTACTTCGGAGCCCATGTGGACTCGTTCAACGACCTCTGGGCGGGAAGGTCCCCCTCCACCCTCGTCGTCGACTTTCCTGAGGCATCACGGCTACAGCTCCTCGCGAGGGTCGTTTCGCTGCCGGACGACACATCGACAGAATTGGAGTTGGCCCGCCAGTTCCAGGAACGACAGGATCTGCTCGAGCGGGACGCGCTCTCCGTTCCCGCGGGATTCGAGGTCTTCGATCATCAACGGGCTGCCCTCGCGGCATGGCAGAAGCAGGATGGTGTCGGAATTCTGGATCTTGCGACCGGGGCAGGAAAGACGTTCACCGCCCTGTACGCAGCAACCAAACTACTACGGGTGACGCATCGCCTGTTTCTGATCATTGCGGTTCCGTACCAAGTGTTGGCAGAGCAATGGGAGGAGGAACTGGCGGCCTTTGGTGGCAAAGCGATAATGTGCTCATCGCTCAACCCGAACTGGCCACAAGAACTGGCAGTGAAGGTCGATGCCTTCAGAACGGAGCGCGTAAGCTTTGTGGCAGCGATATGCGTAAATGCAACGCTCGCTTCTGATCGGTTCCAGGAATTGGTTGCCCGAATTAAGGACAGCAATAGCGTTCTGTTCGTCGGCGATGAATGTCATCATCACGGCACCGTGCGGTACGATCGCGCTCTCCCCGAAAACGCAGGTATGCGATTGGGGCTTTCGGCTACCTATGAGCGGCATGGCGATCCCGATGGAACGGCCAGGCTTGAGGGCTATTACGGCCCGGTTGCGTATACCTTCACATTGGCAGACGCCATCGAGAAGGGCTTCCTCGTCCCGTATCGCTATAATTTGGCACTCGTGGAATTGTTGCCAGATGAAGAGGACCAATACGGCCAAATCGCACAGAGGATCAGGGAGCGGTTCCATGCCTTGAAGGACCAAAACCTGGGCAGTCCTCTTGATGACGATGTAATAAAGGCACTCCTTCTTCGCCGCGCCCGTTTCCTCGGCACATTGGCATCGAAACGCCAGCGACTAGCCGAACTCGTGGACGCGGGCAATGTTACCATGCGCACATTGATTTACTGTGGGGAAGGTCGAGCACAAAACGACGATAGCGAAGATTCGGACGATGCCATTGATGTGGAGGATCTGCAGAACATAGATATCGTCACTCGCATGGTCTCGAACCGGGGCTTCAGGGTCGCCAGATTCACTTCAAGAGAGAGCCCCAATGAGCGCCGTGAGATCTTGTCGATGTTCCGCACGGGAAACATCGAGGTGCTCACCGCAATCCGTTGCTTGGACGAGGGCATGAACATCCCAGCGTGCGAGACCGCCTTCATTCTCGCGAGCTCGACAAATCCTCGCCAGTTCATACAGAGAAGAGGTCGCATATTGCGCCGAAGCCCTGGGAAGCTTTCAGCGACCCTGTGGGACTTCCTCCCCCTGCCGCCCAAGAGCAGTGTTTCCGAGGAACATGAGAAACAGATACTACGGAAAGAGCTGGGGCGGATCAGCGAGTTCAGCCGCCACTCGATGAATTTCATGGATACGTACCGAGTGCTTTCCCCGTTGCTCCAGCGCTACGATCTTGGAGCCGACTTCTTGCTCGGTGATGCCTCTTAGTCTTGGCGGATTTCTGCATAGGCTGGCTGCCGGATAAGTGGAAACACGCTCAGGCAGCGCGAATGGCAAGCTTGCAGAATCCACCCCGTCATTTCATAGAACCTATGGCCGCTTATACGCGAGCATCCTGTCGCCGTCGTATTTCTCCTCATAGACCCATCCGGATTTGTCGAATAGCTCAGGAACGAGCGTGGCAAGCATGGGCTGAACGCGAAATGGAATCCGGTTCTTCAAATCGGCCGCCTTCTTCGCTCAATACGTCCCGACATTGGCTTCGCGCTCGTCGTGATTCGCCCCTTGCAGGCCGGATCGGCCTTCGAAGCTCTCTCGACGTCGCCGCCTTTATCGCGCGCGATCTCCGCAAGAAGACGCCCGCTCGCCACGGAGCGTGGCTCCTCTTGCATCACGTCCTTCGCGGATGCATGCTGATCGCGGTGTTTGATCAGCAGCCATGCGTCTTTCCCAAAGTCACGGGTGCGAACCAGGACCCACGAACCTTGCAGCTTCTTCCCCTGAAGCGTGAACTTGATCTCTCCCCGCTGCAATGAACCGTCCACATCGGCGTCTTCCGGATGCCATGTTCCCCGGTCCCATAACATCACCGTTCCCGCTCCATATTGGCCGTCGGGAATCACGCCCTCGAAGTCGCAGTACTCGACCGGGTGGTCTTCCGTCCGCATCGCAAGGCGCTTCACTACCGGATCCAGTGAAGGCCCCTTCGGAACGGCCCAGGATAGGAGTACGCCGTTCCATTCCAGGCGAAGATCGTAGTGCAGGTGCGAGGCCATATGCTTCTGTACGGCGTACCGGAGCGGTCCATCCCCATGGCTCGCATCATCTGCGCCCCGCGGCTCCGTTGTCACTCCGAACTGACGCTTCTTCCGGTATTCACTGAGTTTCATACAAGCCTATGAGTCGGGATTTCCATTTTGCCTGTCGGATGCGAGCCAATATAGGCGTGCGAACACAACTGTATCAGGGCGCCATGGGAGATCATATGGTATCTGTCACTCATCCTCGCAATTTGGCATACTGCTCCCGCGTCAGTTTCAACCAGACGGAACCGTTGCCCATGCTGATCTCGTGCTCGATCGCCCGGCGGCCGGCGAGATTGAAGTCGGCTCCCCACATCTGTGGATGACAGACTTTGAGTATTCGCCTATTCTTCTCCCATGTCAATGCACTACTGCCAACAGGGAGCGGTCAAGCCAAACGTCTACGTGGTGACGTGCAAGAAATGCACCCGCAGCATCCCAGCCGGCGCTCAGGAGTTCCCCAGAGGCAATCTGGTGGTCCAATGCCCGCTTTGTAGCGAGTTGCGCCGGTACAGACCCTCTGAGGTCTATCTGGGCTTTCCTGACAGCCATCTCCAACAGCAACAGGTGTCCGTCACGCGGAGACGGAAGGTCGCCACAGCGCCTGGTTCCATTATAAGGATGGGCGCACAAATCCACGTTTCATAATGCTGGATGTGGGGCACACGACAGCTTCCCGACTAGCCGACAGTTGTAGACGATTCGACGATTTCTATCTCAGAGTCCGTCAATCCGTAAAGTTCATACACCAACTTGTCGATCTGCCGATCCGTCGCCTCAATCTGGCGTTCGACAACTATTCGCTCTTGATCCGTTCGGGCCTTCCCATACTCGCCTTTAATTTTGATTAGTGAGTCAACTAGCCCAACCAACTGTGTGTCAACCGGCTTCATTGGAAAAGCGTCCAGTTGCTTCTTCGTATACCACGGGTATAGAGAGTCGAAGATTGAGTACTTGTTTCTCAGGTACCACGCCCCAATTCCCGAAAGCATGACCCCGAGGACGTGTTTCAAAGTCTCCGCCCTCCCGTCTCTCGCCAGCCCTATGTAAAGAGACTGATCGACGGCTACCTCGCCGTTGAGCAGGGTGCCACTGAGAGTTCTGCCCAAGATCTTTCGGAGCACTATCTTCCGCTTGTAGAAAAAGTCGGGTTCTCTTGGCTCAGCAAGCCACGGTCCGTATTTTATGAACCGTCCGCTCGGCGTCATCTCGTATCGCCCAACCTGCTTACCCTTGACTTCAGGGAGGTATGTATCGTCGAGTTTCTTATCGGCGTGATAAGACCGCTCCTCCTTATCTCGATTCGTCTGATGCCCATGCACAAATGCGCTTTCTCCATAACCATCCGTTCGATACGCATGTAGTCCTCGGTTGGTCCTCAAGAGTGTGGCGAGGGGGAAGCTGCCTTTCTCAATCAGTTTGATGATCCTGCCCACCCCAGCCGAGCCTCTTGGGTCGATTAGGTTTCGTTCGATTGCAGCTGCCGGGCTGATAATGTTGCAGCTTGCGTAAGACTCAGGAGAGGCGAATCTTATGATCGGGAAATCGCACGGGGAGTCGGCATTCTTCACGACAAAGATTGAATTCTCCAAGGTGACTTTCTTGAACACGGGGTAATCAAATACAGCTAGCTCTTGAATCTGTTGTCCTAGGATGAAATTTCTGATTCTCGATATTCTTTCGGAGTTTAACCATGAGTCAGAGACGATAAAGGATACTAGGCCGTTCTTTCGCGCCAAACCTAAGGCCTTTTCCATAAAGTAGACGTAAAAGTCTGTCTGGTATTGAGCATATTGGTAGCGTAGGTCGAAGTATTCGTTATCTTCTTTTGCTGCGGAGTAAAGATATGGTGGATTTCCTATCACAACATCAAATCCGCCAGCGTTCATGATTGAGTTGAAGCCATCTTTCCCATGCCAGTCGAACGCGTTAATTCGGTATATTGTTTCTTCATCTATTAGTTGCATCTGGCGGGTCTTGAAATAATCCGTTGATATCAGTGAGTTGCCGCACTTTATATTCTTGCCAAGATCAGGCAACGCCCGTTCGTGAAAGAGCTTCAACTGGCTTTCACCCTCCAGGACCTTGAGCAGGAGAGAAAGCTTGGTCACCTCGACAGCTTGGCTGTCGATATCAACGCCATATATGTGCCGCACTAAAATCTTCTTCTTCTCGTTCAATGTCAGTCGCCAGTTGCCAACCTGGTCACGAACGATCTCATTCTGGTGCTTCTGCGGTCCGTCATTGACATAGGCGTCGCGATACCAGTTCATCAGGTACTGATAGGCCCCGATCAAGAATGAACCCGAGCCGCAAGCTGGATCAAGGACGCGGATATTGGCCACCTGTTTTGGAGACTTCCCGTCCAGCAGCTTACCAACCGTACTCTTCACGATATAGTCCACAATGTAGGTCGGCGTGTAATAGACGCCACCCGCTTTCCTTACCTCGGGTTTTGGCTCTATCTTTACCTGTCGCGCAGGCGTAATCCTGATGACCTGTCCGAGAAACTGCTCGTAGACCTGACCGAGAATGTCCGCTGGTACGTGCGAGAATGCGTATGGGCTTTCGGGGTAGTAGAGACGCTTCAGTATGGGTTTGAGTCTGGCGTCATCAACTTTCAGCGTGGGCGTAATGGTGTCGGGATTTTCTTCGCGATCCTTTTCTTTTTGAAAATGAAAGAGGCCGGAGTTGTAACGCTCATCTGCCTTGCGAAACAGTTCGCAGAGTTGCGGATAAATGCCGGAGTGTTCGGTCAGCTTGCGAAGCTGTCCGTAACCTTCCAATCCCCGGTCTTCGCAGATGCGAAGGAAAATGATGCGATCAATCGTGCGTTGCACTGCAAAGTTGACTTCACGCTGCGTAAGCTTGGGATTTCGGACTGCCATCGATGCCGCGAGGTCGTGACGCCAGGTTTCGATTTCAACAAGAAACGCCTTATCAACCTCGGTTGTGCCCTTCTTCGCTTTGGCGGAAACGACAAAGCGGTCAAATGACCCCTGAAGGACTGCCTCTTTCGAGAAACGCGCATATATCTCTTCCCACTTATCTGGGTAGTCCCTGTAGGTGTAATAAGAAATGCGAGCTGTGGACGCCTTGTCGCCCTGTTTCGGTGCTATGCGGCAGTCGTAGATTGCCAACTCATCAAAACTGGAAAGCACAGACAAAGGCAGTTTCGATGACCAACCATACCGCCGCAGTTGCAGCGCTGGATCGGCGTTATCCTTCAGCCTCACCGCAGGCTTCTTTGCCTCAAGGTAGAACTTCGGTGTACCTCCTACTCGGAAGCAGTAGTCAGGCGTTCCCTCATCCGTTTCCCTGGTTGGCTCGTGAACGACATCCTTGTATGTCTCTGAGTAGCGATGTCGATTGTTTACGTCCCAACCGAGAGCTTCAAAAAATGGGTCGAGGAACTCGCGTCGTAGCTCTGTTTCGTTGTAGCGATTGGAGCGAAAGTCCGCCTCGTTCCGCTCAAAATGTTCGACCAGATCGAGAATCTCTTGTGGTGGTGTCATTCAGTGAACACGATAAACCTTTGTCTCTTGAACTGGTATAGCAAACTTTGTCCCGGCGGCACTGCGGCACGGGCGAAGAGGGCATATCCCAGAGCAGAAACCTGGTTCTGTGTCGGAGGGATGGTGCGTTCGACGTTATACTTGCCCCGCGCCGCCGCCCCCGCTTCCCACGATTCAGGCGTTTAGGATGCCTAAAAAGCTGGGCGCAAGCGCAGGTTAGCCCCACCCTCAGCCCCGCCTAGCCATCTCCAACAGCAACAGGTATCCATTACGCGGAGACGGACGGGCGGCTGGTGAGCAGTGCCACGGGTCTTGCTCAACTTCCAGCACTGCGGGGGATGGTGGAGCGTCCATTTCATCAAAGCCGACTGCCGGACGCTGATCGGCCCGAATAGGGTGGGATCCACCAGGGCCCCGCCGTGGTACGCTTTCGCCATGTGTGGGCGCTACTACCGAATCTCCGACAAGCAGGCGATCGTTGACCACTTTCATTCCCCGGCGGCAACCGATGAGCCGTTCCCCCCTGGCTACAACATCGCACCTGGTACCACCCAGCCCGTCATCCGTCAGGGCCGCGACACCGGAGCCCGCGAGCTGGTCGGCATGCGCTGGGGCTTGGTCGGCTTCGGCTCGAGCGGGCCGGATCCTACACGCTCCACCTTCAACGCCAGGAGCGAGAATCTCACCAAGAGCGACCTCTGGCGCGTCCCACTGCACAAGCGCCGGTGCCTCGTGCCCGTCTCCGGCTACTACGAGTGGGGGCGCAAGCCCGACAAAGTACCCTTCCGCTTCACTCTACGTGACGAGCCGCTGTATGCCCTCGCTGGCTTGTGGGACGCCTGGAAGAATCCGGCCGGCGACTGGTTGCAGAGCTTCTCAATCATCACCGTGAAGGCCAGCGCCGCGATGAGCACCATCCACGACCGCATGCCTGCCATCCTGATGCCGCCCGAGTACGATGAGTGGCTCGATCGTGGCGAGACCGAGCGGCCACCCACCCACTTGCTCCGTCCATTCCCCGAGACCACGCTTCAGATCCACCCTGCAAACCCCAAGATCGGAAACGTACGCAACCAGGGCATCGACCTGCTCGACCCCCCGTAGGCGCGTCAGTCACCCTGGTCACAAAATCGAGACCCGAGGCACCAAAGTATGTTGGCTAAATCAGCGCGCCGAGTTCCGGGGCCTCCCACCGTCTCAAGGAGGGTCTGTTGTGCTACCCTCTGCGGTGTATGAACAGCCCAAGCATCAAGGTTCTGGTTGAACAGATGAGTTTGTTGGGATCATCGGATGGCGATCTCCAGAGGGTCGCGACAGTGTACGTTGGTCACACTGGAGAATATCGCGTTTACGCGCCTTCAAGGGCGAGTGGGAGCGCACTCGAATGGGTTGGGAACTTGTGTGTTCGGACTCAAGCACCAGACGGACGCGGTGAAATCGATGCTCCGAACTACCTAGCAGAGCAGGTAATCAGCCTGGTAAAGCAGCAGCTCGAAGTTGACAGTGAGCCAGAACCGGAAAGAAAGAGGATTCTTAAGTCAGCGGGACATGCAGTCTGGGAAACCGCAAAGGATCTTCTGGTGAGGTACGCGGTTGGAATGTCGAAACCGGGACCGTAGCCAGTTTCGCAAAGGATGCGGGCTGTGGGATCCGAGCCTGACCGCCCGGACCAACACGCAGCACTGCCCCACTCCGCCGGGTTCGCAGGCCGGTCGGGGCGATACGTCAGGATCGCCGCAACCCTCCTTACCCTCAGCGATCCACACACTCAAAGCGAATGGAATGGCACGAAGTCGTCTTCAACGGGATTACTGAAAAATCTCTCGCGAATGTCTGGAAGGGCCTTGCGTGCTTCAGAGTTTCCTAAGCCCTTTAGTGAGGGGATCTCGCGGGCACCATCGAGTTCAAATCTCTTGGTGGCGATGAGGGGACTAATCCGGGTCACTTGCTGCCTGTCCTTCACCAGATGCTGCGCCATTCCGTGGGCCGAGGAAGATTGGGCAACGAGGAAGACATCAGCAATTTTGTCCGCCCATCCGAATTTGCCAAGCGAATGGCTACGACCCCAATTGACATCGAGTGGTGGCGTTGTGCAACCGAGGCTCAATATCTGAATCTGATCGACCGGCCAACCAAGAATCCCGATTGCCTCAACCGTCGCAACTGCAATCGGATTGTTAGCCCACATTCCGCCGTCAATGAGAGGAGTACCAGAGTCCGCCACGTAGGTAGGAAAGAATGTGGGAGCTGCCGCAGTCGAAAGAGCAACCTCAACAGCCTTGCATTTATAGTCATGTGCCAGCCTGGGGTGGTGTGCGGTCTTCCAGACGTGTACCTCACCCGTCTCAATATTCAAGGAGGGAATCACGAGTCTCTTACGGCTTTCCCCGAGCTTGCGATCGCCAAAGACATTGGTTAGTGCTATTTTCAGGGGGAGCGGATCATACTTTGCTCGGAACAAACTTTTGAGAAATCGAAAGCGGCGATTGCCGCTAAAGATGCTGGGACCGTAATCCTCATAAAAGCTGAGGATGTCCTTGGCGCTCATGCCCATTCCCAAACCCAGAGCAATGATGCCGCCCGTTGAAGTTCCGACGATGAGATCAAAGTAGTCGGCCACGTTCCTTCCAATCGCGTCTTCGATAGACGCAAGAAAAGATGCAGGGAAGACTCCCTTGATTCCACCGCCGTCAATTGAAAGAATGCGTCTCATCTGATTTTTGTCGGTCATGCGGCTTGATGCTCCGGCTTGACAGGATGAGTTCCCCCACCTTCCCAAGAGCCTGTAAAAAACCAAACTTCATAGAAGTACAACCAAAATGCTGTCCAGGGAACAATGCAGTCTGCCACACTGAAAAGGGAATTCCATTCATGAGCCTGATGGAGACACAGACTCTTGTCTTCAGGATAGTAGTGGGGGAGACAAGTAGCCCCATCGCGAACCTTAAGCTCGGGGTTCAATACTTTCACCTTTGGTCGTAGCCCAATCGTCAATTCGACCTGAACGGTGTACTCATTGCTCATTGGTGCCGGTCTAATCTTGCCAACCCATGTGACTGAGCGTTGACGCTGATGCAATGTGACCCTGAATTCAGGACGCAGAGTGCTCATTCGGAACATCTGCTCGACGAGGGTAAGCCCTCTCGGCTTCGGATTAAACCTAGTCGCCATGAAATGTATTCGGTCTAATTGAGGTTCCGACGGTCGTTGATATTACACCGGCGCTAGCGGTTTTTAATAGTGCCGCGCTCCGCGCAGCCTGGAACGCTCTCGCCTGCTTTTTGACCGCCTCCTTCGTAGGCTCTCCGACCAGAATCTCCAGAATGCTTGCGCTCTTCTGCATCTCTGATGCAGAGGTAAGCTGCTTCCATACCGAGCAGAGTTGGGAAATCCCTTCGATGAAGGCAGCGTAGCTCGCGGGATCATCCCAACGCTCACTCAGGTCTTCGCTCGGATTGGCTGGATTGAGAACGTAAATACGGCCCGGCATCGCTGTATTGATTGCTCCCTCGATTTCCGTCAGGATCGTGGTCATAGCCTCAGAAGCCGAGGCATGCCCACGATAAAACTGTGCGGCCAACGTCGTGAGAACCATAGAAATGGGAGCTTCGTCGCAGCGATTTTGGTAGTAAATGTCACGCCACCGCTTCAACAGTTGAACCACATGCTTCAACGTAGCCTTCTCGTGGCTAGCTTCTTGCGCCGGAATCGGTTCGGCGTCGGCAGCGAATGCGTGCTTTGAGAACTCAACGAAGAGCGTTATCGCGCAGCGATCTTCAAACCAATCTGCGTAGCCCCTTGGATTCGACGGCTTCCATGCTTGCGACTGCCTGTCTGGAACGACGATGCAATCCCTCCCGGATTTTGGGTCGGGGCAGGCCGGCAAAATGTCCAGGTGAAATTCATTGGCGTAATTGAGCCTGACACAGCGGTTCTTGACCTCAAGCAGTTCGCGATACACTTTGTGCTCACGAAGACGGTGCGCCACATGCTTCAACAAGTCCAGAGGCGATCCCATCTGACTCGCCGGAACCTGAAACTCGCAGACAAAGTCCAGATCATACTCTTCACGCCCCAAGGGCTTCACAGTCGTCCCAATGCGCATCGACCCCTGCGGATATATAGTTGGCTCATATGAGGCGACAGCGCTGCCCTCCACGTCCAGCCAACGGCAGACCGCTTCGTAGCGAGCAACTGCTTCGTCGTAACGTGTTGGAGTGAGTTGGAGTTCTTCACAAACGCGGGCCAGCAGGTCATCCAACTGAGATTGCCGGGTTTCGAGAAAAGTCTGATTCATCATAGTCCAATACCTCATATACGCCGATAGTCGAAGTTTAGCATAATTAGCGAACTGAATGTCAACACCATCCGTGAACTTTATTTGCTTGCGGCATGTCAATCTCGCGGTATACTGCAAACAGCCCAAGGAGGCAAGATGCCGAATATCGGCGACAGAATACGTGAAATTCGAGAGGCCAGGACTCTGACACAAGACCAGTTAGCTGATCGAAGTGGTGTCAGCAAAGGGTTTATAAGTGACATTGAAAACAACAAGCGCAACCCGAGTTCCGAATATGTACTGAAGATTGCTAATGCGCTCGGAGCTTCGATCGACTACCTGCTGAGAGGAGACGAGGCATCACAGCCATCCTCGCGTGGACCTGTGACGATTCCACCTGAGCTCGCGGAAACAGCCGTTCAACTAACGCTCACCTATTCTCAGACGGTCGAGCTACTGGAAGCGCACAAATCGGTCATTGCGAGACGCAGCAATAAGGAAATTAAGAGATTTGAGGTAGATGATTGGATCGCTCTGCACAAGGCCATAAAGACTGTCTTTGGTTAGACCATGCCTACAAAACTTCACAAGAACCCGACGATTTACACGCTTGCTACTGATCTTGGTTTGAAGGTGACGACTGATCCTGTCGCCGCAATCAAAGATCACTGTCATCGCCAGATCAAGCGATTCCTCAAAGAGTTCTCCCATTGCACCACGCTGAGTAGCCTCTTGGGTCTCGCTGCGCAAAAGCTGGGGACGACATTCCGAGAGATTCACTACGACGCCGACCTCGTTCAACTCACGAAGGAGTACGCTGATCGTGGCGAATCTTGTGCCGTGTTCTTCAATAGCGAACTCACCAACGATGTCTACGGTGTCACCTTTAAACTGCTTCGGCCAGGGAAGTTTGATCTCCCCTATATCTCGCTGATTGACTGCCGAGGAAGCAAAAAGCAAAGGTGCTATTTCACAAAATGGCACGAGTTGGGGCATTTGCTGATCTTGACGGACCAGCGGCGTCTTGCCTTCAAGAGAACTCATGCTCTACATGAATTGAAGAGTCCTGAAGAGTCGATGGTGGATGTGATCGCAGGCGAGTTCGCTTACTACGCACCGATGGTGCGTCCATACGCGAAGGGGGATCTCACGTTTGAGGCAATCGACGCCGCTCGCACTGCTCTGTGTCCTGAAGGCAGTTACCATTCGGCTCTGATTGGCCTCGTTAGGGTTTGGCCTACTCCCTGTGTCCTGGTGGAGGCCAAGTGGGCGGGCAAGAAAGCATCCGAACCCGCGCAGGATTTCTCGTCATTCGCTCTGAGAGCTGTTAGTGTGCTCGTGAATGACTCAGCTCGTCAGCAGGGCATTCAGCTTCACAAGAACTTCCGTGTCCCGGAGCGGTCAGTCATTCATTCGGTCTTTTCTGAATCGTTGTCCGAAGGGACGGGCGTAGAAGACTTGTGTTGGTGGGAGTCCAGCGATGGAACCCGTCTTGAGAAGCGCGAGATTCGAGTATCTGCAAAGAGAATTGGGGACACCATACACGCTCTCTTAATTCCTCGATGACTAAAGTTGCCTCGCCCACGCGTAAGATGTTCGTCGGAATCAAAGTGCCTTTGTCTCTCGCTCGCCTGCTGACAGACTTCCGTCGAACACAACTTATCGACGACGAAGGCATTCAATGGTCAGGCCCTAACGATCTGCACATCACCCTGAAATTCATTGGTGCTGTGGCCGCCACGACGATCACACAGATACTTGGCAAGCTGGGGAATATCCACTCCGCGCGCTTTGAAGTCTACCTTTCAGGTGCCGATGTATTCCAGGATGTCGGAGTCCTTGTCGTCGATATGCAGAGGGATGTAGAGCTGATGTCCTTGCAGAGCACGATTGCGGCAGCACTCAGCGGTGACGGGGCTTCTTCGAATGGGCCAGCCTATCGGCCGCATATCACCTTGGCACGCTGGAAGAATATAGCAACCGATCAACAGAGCTCTCAAGATGTTATACGGACCCAACTTGACCAATACTGTCAGGCTCTTCCCGCGAAGAGCTTTCTCGTTACAGAGATCATCCTGTACGAGACTGTTTCAGGACACTATCGCATCGTAAAAGAGTTCAAGGTAGACGGCTGATTGCTGCTTCTTATTTGCCCAGCGCCGCCGCGGCGGTGTCTCCCAACGCAGAGGGTGTGCGACGGTCCCCGATGATGGGGCGCTCGCGGTCACGCTTTCGGTAGCTAAACCATTGCGTTAGTGACTGCTTGCCTGAGACCACACATTGCAGGTGTTATGTGCTCAATATATCCGTGCCCAATCAGAAGCCGTTGCTTGCCCGCATCGTAGTTAAGCGTAAAAGTGCATTAGCCCCTCCACCGAAAACCCCTCCAGCTTGTACCCCTTCAGCGTCGAGATCTTCGGCTGATTCACGCCCAGCAGCCGCGACGCCTCGGTCTGTGTCAGCTTGCGTTCCGCCAGGATCGCGTTCAGCGAGGCCGCCAGCAGCGCCTTCGTCCCCAACTCTTCCGCGTTGGGCAACCCATACGTCGCCTTCGCATGGATCATGCTCGCCAAAATCTCCACACTACTCAATCAAAGTTAAGAACAGCCTTTTACAAGGCTGATCCGGGGATTATTACAAGGCTGATCCGGGGATTAAGCGGAGGCGGTGGCCGCCGAGGCGGGTGAAGAGTTCGCCGCGGCAGGTGAAGATCAGGATCTGGGTCCGGGTGGCAGCATGCGTGAGGAGGTCGAACATCCGTTCCATGCGTTCGGGGTCGGAGTAGACGAGAGCATCGTCGAGGATGATCATGGCGGGCTTTCCGCGCTCGACGAGCATGTCGGCAAAGGCGAGGCGGGTGAGGACGGCAATCTGCTCCTGGGTACCATCGGAGAGGCCGGTGAAGGATTCGGTCTGCTGGAGTTCGCGGACGATGCCGGTGATCTGGAACTCTTCGTTGCAGTGGATAGCGGCACCGGGGAAGAGCGCCTGGAGGTAGGGCGTGACGCGGCGGACGATGGGCGCCATGTAGCGCTCCTTCGCAGCCTGTTCGGCGGTTTCAAGGTATTGGAGCAAAAGTTCGAGGATCTTGAGCTCTCGTACATAGCGGGCGCAGGCTAGCTCAAACGATTCCGCTAAACGCTGGGCGCCGACGACCTGCTCCTCGATGCCTACCCCTTCTTCACGCTCGATGCGGCTTTCGAGGACGGCGATCTCCTGCTTGGTCTGTTGGCGGTCAGCGAGATAAGCATCCTTCGCCTGCTGATAGCGGGCGATACGGGCGTCCATGCCGGCGACTGTTTCAGCGGGCCGGGTCTTCTGCATATTGTCGATTAGCGACTGCTGGGCGAGAAGGGCGTCAGTCGAAGCGCTGAGTCGTTCAGCCAAGGCCTCGGCGGACTCTTGCATAATCAGATGGTCGCGCTCCCGTGTGATTCTCATCTGTTCTTCAACCGCTGAATTCTTCTTGCTTTCGGATTGCGCGTGGAGGCGAAGCGCGCTGGCGTGCTGCTCTTCGAGTTCAGGAAGGGGCGCGCGCGCGATAGCGACCTTGTCGGATGCTTCGGACTCGTTCTGTTCTTCGGCACACAGAGTTTCACGGGCAGCATCGAGCTCGGGGAGTACCTCCAGACCGGCGGCGGCCATGCCCGCCTCAAGGCGAGTGCGGAGGACCGAGATCTGATTTCGGAGAGCCTCTACGCCAGCGTCGATCTTCTGGGCCGGGTCGGCGGGGGTGTGGCTGGTGACCTCGATACGGGCCTGTTCGAGTTGCCGCTCGCAGAGCTGCCGGGCGGCGCATTGCTCTTCGGCCTGCTCGATGCCGGCGACGGAGAGTATCTGCAGGGCATTGCGAAGTGCTCGGGCTTCCTCGGACTGACGGGCAAGCAGGACTTCACGGTCCTGAATGCCAGGCTGGATGCGAATGGTGCCGATGCCCGTGATAGTGATAACCGCATCATGAATGACAGGAATAGCACCGGCCAGGGCAGGCCCGCCATTCACCTGAACGAGGTCGGCAGCAGCGGGCAGAAGGTCAAAGGTGATATGAGTCGCCTGAGCTTCAAGGATGGCTTCTGTCTTGCGAAGGTTCTTGTCGAGATTGCGAAGGTTGGTGAGATCCTTTTCGGTGAGCAAAAGGGACGAGAGGCGCGCAGTGAGGTCGTTGACGCGCGCCTGAGACTGGTCGGCAAGTTCGAGACGTGTTTCGAGCGAGAGCAGGTTCCCCGATGTCACAGCTAGGTCAACGACGGTTCGCGCAGTGCGCAGCGTGTGTCCGGCCCGGTCACAGACCTCGGTGGCTTCAGCGAGGAGTCGCTTTTGTTGGTTCAATGCGGCGCCGGCTTGACGAAGGGTGGCGAGCGCCGATGATTCTTCGGCAGTGAGGGACTGGACACGCTCCTCGGCCCGAAGCAGATTGCTCTGCTGCTCCTTTCGGGTTTCGGCATCCCTCGTCGCGGAGACAAGACGGATTTCGCACAGGCGCAGCGTTGTGGCTGCGCTATTTTCCTGATCCTCAAAGCGCTGCGCTACGTCTCTCTTTTGCCGGGCTTCGACAAGAAGGTCGTCGGTGCGTGCCTCTTCGCCGGCGATGTCGGCCTCGGCGAGTTTGCGTTTTGCGGTCTGGAGTGCCCCAATGTCCTGAACGAGACTCCGCTGTCTCTCTTCAAGTGTAATTACACTCTGCTTCGCTCGGTCCAGTTCCTCGACTGCTTCCTTATAACGACCTGCGGGCTTGCCGAGACCACTTCTGATCTTTGCGAGTTCTCCTCGAACACTTGCCAGCAAAGTCTTGCCGCGCGTGCCACCGGTGAGCGCACCCACTTCGTCTTCCAGACAGCCGTGGATGGTTTGCCGGGCCGAATCGGGGAGATTGGGCTGATCGACCGAGTCTCGCTGGGTGACCCAAAGCGCCGCCCACATGCCGACGTTATCTGCCTTTGAACCAGTTTTGCCAGCCTGGGTAAAGTTGAGGATACGCTGAAGCTGCTCCTCGGCCGCCTCGCCGTGGTGAACGGTGCCGTCTGGCAGCGTGAGGCGAGCGTACGGCTCCTTGTGCAGAAAACGCTTCTCGATCCGGTGTAAGCCCGTGGGGAGCTCGAACTCCAATGAGATGACGGGCGACGTCTTGTTTGTATGGTGCTGCATGGCAACAACACTGGCCGCTTTAGATACGTGCCGTTCAAAGAGGACGCCACGGATGGCCGCGAGCAGGGTGGACTTGCCGAACTCGTTACCCTCAGCGAGGACGTTGACCCCGTCGATGAGGCCTGCAAGGACGACGGGGTCGGTGAACTTGCGGAAGTGTTCGAGACGAAGCGAACGGATCTTCATCGGGTCTCCGCTGCGAGTCGCATGTGCAGGACGTAGAGCCGCTGGAGCGCCTCGGCAGCGAGTTCACGGTCGGGGTTGTGGGCGTCCTGTGCGAGCCCTGCGAGCCGGTCGGCGGCGACACGCACGAATCCTACGTGGTCAATGGCCTCGAGATCGGCTACTGAAGGCTTGAGGAAGAGTGCGTTTGCTTCGAGCCTGAGCGTTCGTAGCGCGCTGCCGAGGCCGGTGTGGATGATCTGTTCGAAGTGTTCGCGCGCAACCAGATCGAGCGTGCCGTCCACGCGGAGCTGCAGCAAAACGCGGCTGAGGTCGGGGTGCAGGGTTCGTATCCGGGTTTCAAGCGCAGACACATCCTCAAGTGAATTCAGCGTGGCATTCTCGCTACGCCAAATGAATCTACCGGACTCAATATGTGTCACCTTCGGCAGGGTTGCGGCTGTCACCTCTACCAGCAGCACCTCGCCGCCGCCCGTGCCGCCGAGGTCGAAGCCATCCGGCTCCGGTGTCCCCGAGTACCAGGTGCGATCATCGACGCGGCTAGCGCCGTGCCAATCACCGAGTGCGAGATAGTCCAATCGCGCGGTTGCGGCACGGTCTGGGGCCAGTAGGTTGTTGGTTGTATAGTCGGTCGAGCCGAAGCTCCGCACAGAGCCGTGCGCCAGCCCGATCCGCAGCGCGCCGGGTGGGGTGACGGCACTCTCAAATGCAGCAGTCGGGTCTCCACTCATGTGGCGATGTGTGAGGATCGCAGGAATAACCCAAGCAGAGCCGTCGGCGATGGGCCGGGGTTCAGGTGTGATGTGGATGACAATATTGGGCGGCATCGTGCTACGCAACAGGCGTTCCCAAGGGGAATTGGCAGTGTGGGCGTCGTGGTTGCCTGGGATGAGGTGCCACTGGACATCTGGAAACTGACGCATGCGCTCGATGGGCCGGAGCAGCATATCGAGCCCTGGATGTGCACCGTCATAAATGTCGCCAGCGACGAGTACGGCCGATGCTTGGTGCTTAATGGCGAAGTCGCCGATGCGGGCGATGACCTCTAAGCGCTCCGCGCGAAGAACGGCCAAGGTTTCATCATCGACGAAGCCAAAGGGCTTTCCGATTTGCCAGTCGGAAGTGTGGAGGAAACGCATCGTATCCTAGCTTACCGCTCTTTTACGAAGGATTTGCACTCGTAACGAAACGCGTACTTTTGCGAAGCTGAAGTTCAGCCAGCGTCACGTCAGGAGAAGATGGATGCACCTTCCATGAACCATACCGCGCGCAGCACCTGCGCCGCCTCAGTCTGCGTCAGCTTGCGCTCCGCCAGGATCGCGTTCAGCGAGGCCGCTAGCTGAGCGTGGCCATACGGCGGCGGCGGGATTTCCGATGGTAAATTCGGTCGTTGCGAATCGTCTGGGCACTCATTGAGTGCATCGGGCTGTTGGCTTCAACTGAAATCCAGTCTTGATTTC
>Ga0187888_1001095_pt1 | contig 26651 bp, 23 predicted proteins | sample June2016WEW_7_40_FD_132987 | JGI IMG/M metagenome (GOLD analysis project Ga0187888, IMG submission 132987) | Peatland microbial communities from SPRUCE experiment site at the Marcell Experimental Forest, Minnesota, USA - June2016WEW_7_40 | ecosystem: Environmental > Terrestrial > Soil > Wetlands...
CCCGCCGACTTAATTGCCGCCATCGGCCGGGCTCTGGCCAGCGTCACGCCCCAAGACGCCTTGGGCTGGTTTGTCTCATGCAGCTACAGTTTTTGTTGAAACGCTCTAATTCCCTGTCTTGGGCGGGTCGGCCAGCAGGGCGATGGCGCGGAGCAACTGGGTGTCCCCGCTGGATTGCAGGCTGGCGGAGGTCAGTTCCTTCTCGGCGGCGGGAATCAGCGGAAGCGTGTCGCGCCCCAAGGCCACCTCCTCGTCCGGTTTGATCCCCTTGTGCCAGAAGGAGCGGCCACTGGGGGTGAGCCATTCATCCACCGCCAGCAACAGGGCCGAACCATCCGGCAATGGGAACTTCTCCAGCACCGTGCCGGTGCCAAAGGTCGTCTTGCCAACCAGTGTCGCCCGGTGCGCGTCCCGCAGCGCGCCGGCGACGATTTCCGATGCGCTGGCCGAACCGCCGTTGATCAGCACCACCAGCGGCATCTGGGTGGCGACCCCGCCGGGCTTGACCCGTTGCCGCGTGATTTTTCCATCCGCGTTTTTTTCCAACAGAACGTCGCCCTCCGAGAGGAACTCGCTGACGACTCCGACCGCCTCTTCCAGCACCCCGCCTGGATCGTTGCGCAAATCCAGGATCACGCCTTTGAGCCCCTGGCGCTGGATTTCCAGCAACGCGTTGTGAAAATCATGGGCCGCGCCCTCGTTGAACATCGCCACGCGCAAGTGCGCCGCCCCGGCCCCCGGCAGCTCGTGCCAGCTCACATTGTCAATTTTGATCAAGGCGCGGACGATGGTGAAATCCTGCCGCAGGCCGCTGGGCGGGACCAGAACGCCCAGCTTGACCGGCTCGCCCACCGGCCCGGTGATGCGCTCCTCCAGATCGCCCAGCGGCAGCCCGGCCACCGGCTGGCCATCCACTTCCATGAGGATGTCCCCCGCCCGCAGCCCGGCGCGCAGAGCCGGCGAGCCATCCATCGCCGCCACGATCACGGTCTGGCGGTTGGTGACTTGGATTTCGACCCCGATGCCCGTGAAGTTCGGTCCCATCGCCCGATCCGCATGCTTGCTGTTTTGCGGGTTCAGATAGACGGAGTGACCGTTGTCGCCCAAGGACTCGATCATTCCTTGAACGGCGCCGTGGGCCAGGACCGGCGGCTGGAGCACGCCGCGATCCACGTAATGGCGCTGGATGATGCTCCAGGCCTGCGCGATGAGCTGGAATTGCTTTTCCGAGCCGGGCGGCGCATCCCGGAGGAGGATCCAGCGGTCGTACTTCACCCCGGCTGTCAAGGCCAGCGCCAGGCTCAAGGCCCAGAGATAACGACGCCGGGGCAGGCGGAAAGAAAACAGCGACCGCTTTTCCTGACTTTCACCATTCATACGCACTAAAACGCGCCAAGGATGGCCCCGCGGCCGGCGCTGCGCCAGAGCTTTTTGCCTTGCGGCTAGATTTTCCCGTAGAATTCCTCAACCACGGCGCGGAGATTGTTTTCCCCCACATTGACGATGGCCATCTCCCGCGCGGCGCTGGCCTCCGAATCGCTGGCGTGCGCCGCGTTGACCATGATGGTGGAACCGAACTCGCGCCGAACGGAGCCTGGCGGCGCCTTGGAGGGATCGGTCGGACCGAGCACGTCGCGGATTTTGCGCACCGCTTCCACGCCTTCGTAAATGAGCGCGATGCACTTTTCGGTGCCCGGTTCCTTGAGCAGGGCGGCGGCGCAGTCGCTGGAGGAGCGGCCGGACATGAATTTTACGATGTTGTCAAATTGGTTGTCGCCGAATATGGGGCCAAGGATTTCCCCCAGTTGCTTCTCTTCGCCGGCGGGGATTTTGAAACCAAACTCCTTCTCCAGCGCCGTCTTGGCCCGCTCGGCCACGCTCTCCTTGAGCCGCGTGCGCAAGACCTCGCGCACCGGCCCATAAAACTCCGCCGCCTGCGAGAAGCTCATGTGGACCACCTGGATGCCGACAATGTAGAGGCCGGTGCGCGAAAGAAAATCTATCACGTTGCCCGGGCGTCCGGTGGCAAAGCGGAAATTGTCGGGCTTGATGAGCACCAACGTCCGCTGCGGGTTTTCTCCCGCCGCATAGGACAGCGTGTCTTTGACAATGCCCGCGTCGGTGTCCGAGTATTTGACCCAGAGTTTGAGTTTCAGGACGGCTTCCTCCGCGCTGGGGGAGGCCAAAACGGCCGGCTCAAAATAGCGCACCTGGTTCTGCGCGTCCAAAATAAGGTCGCCGTAGGTGTCCCGGATGGTTTCGCCCCCGCGGCGCTCGGCGCTGATGTTGCCGATGACGGAGCGGATTTTGCGCACGGCTTCCTCGCCGGAGAACAGGAGCATCATCACTCGGCGCCGCCGCCCCGAGATCGCGTCGGGGCCAAGATTGACCAGGATGTAATCCCGGATCAATTCCTGGATGCGCCGGTCTTGCGGATCGGCGGCGGAGACTACGGCGTCCGAGTAGAGGCGCACCAACTCGGCGCTGGGAGCAAACATCCTCGCCGCCACCAACTCCAGTCCGGTGCGCGTGATCAGCCGGGCGATGATGCCGCCCGTGCGGGACTTGTGCAGCGTGTAGGGGGTGATCAGGGCGTAGGCCAGTTGTTGCGCCATAGGAATATCAGCCGGGCTGGGTGGTGGGTTTCGGCGCGGGGGACGTCGCCACCGCCGCTTTGCCGCCGAGTATTTTAAACATGACCACGCCGCACGTCGGACATTTGCCCTTGATCGCCTTGCGCCCGTTCTTCATGGTTTCTTCCACCGCTTCGGCAATTTCCTTCTTGGCCTTGCATTTGACACAGTATCCTTCAGGCATAAAATTGGTTTGGGCAGACGCTTCTGGCGTTCGCCACGGTCTCTATAGTTTACGGGCGGCATACCGAAAGCGTCAACTCGTAAAGCGCATTATTGCGCAACTTGTTTTCTTTCAACAACATAAATCCACGCTGATCGGTCATAATCCGGTCAAAAGCGCGTCATTTCCCCTCCTCCACACCGTCTTGGCGGGCGGAATCTTCGGCCTGCATTTGCCGCAAGTTGGTTTTTAATATCTTCCCCATGGCGCTGCGCGGCAAGGCGGGCATGATGATAATTCGCCGCGGCAATTTGTAATCCGCCAGACGTTCGCGCAGAAATTTGAGCAGGGCGTTCTCCTCCAGAGCCAGGCCTTCGCCGGGGGAAACGAAGGCCAGGGGCTGCTCGCCCTTGCGCGCGCTGGGCACGCCGATGACCGCCGCTTCGCGGACTCCCGGGAACTGATAAAGGACTTCCTCGATCTCGCGGGGATAGACGTTGATGCCGTTGACCAGCAGCATGTCCTTCTTGCGATCGGTGATGTAAAAATAGCCGTCGCAGTCGCGATGGCCGATGTCCCCCGTCAGAAGCCAGCCGCCGCGGAACGCTTCGGCCGTCGCCGCGGGCTGGTTCCAGTAACCGCGCATGACGTTTGGGCCGCGCACGCAGATTTCGCCCGTCTGATCCGGCCCCAGAATATCGCCCGCTTCATTCTGGACGGAAACTTGCACGTCGCATACCGGCACGCCGATGGAACCGGCTTTCCACGGGCCGCGAATGGGATTGAAGGAGACTACCGGGCTGGCTTCGCTCAACCCGTAGCCCTCCAACAGGGGGATGGAGAAGCGCGCGTTGAATTCCTTCAAGATTTCCGCCGGCAACGGCGCCGCGCCGCTGATGCAGACGCGCAACGGCAAATCGGTCTTCGCCGCCACGCCGGCCAGCGTGCGGAAAAATTGCGGAACGGCGGGCAGCAAGGTCGCCTGCCGCCGGATGATGTCCTGCAAAATGTTCTTGGCCGGATGCACGGACTTGACGAGCACGATGGACCCGCCCACGTAGAGCGGCAGCAGAACCCCCACCGTGAGCATGAAGCTGTGAAACATGGGCAAGAGAATCACGAAGCGGTCGTCCCCCACCGCCTCGAGGACGCGGCGGCAGCTTTCCAGGTTGGCCAGCAGGTTGGCGTGGGTGAGCATGGCACCTTTGGGGCGGCCGGTCGTGCCGGAAGTGTAGATGATCACGGCCAGTTCGGAGGAAGGCCAGGGGGAATCGTCAATACCGAATTCAGGATCACGCGGGGCGGCGGCGATTTCCTCGGCGCGGAACATTTTCAGTTGCGGCCGTTCGGCCCGCAACTTCTTGAAGTCCTCCAACATCGTGCCGTCAATGAAGACCACGCCGATGCCGGCGTCGGCCAGGATGTGACGGACTTCATTGGGTTTGAGGAAACTGTTGATGGGGGTGACGACCGCGCCGGATTGGAGTATGCCAAAGAGCGCCGGGACAAATTCGGGGCAGTTTTTGAGCCAGATCCCCACGCGGTCGCCCGGTCTGACGCCGAAATCATGGGTCAGGCGCTCCGCCACGGCCCGCGACCTGGACCAGAGGTCGCCGTAGGAAAACTCGGCATCACCCCAAAAAAGGGCGATTTTGGCCGGATTCCGCCGGGCCGATTGGGAAAATGCGCGCGCCAAATCCATAGAGTAGGAGATAGATTGCAGGGGAAAAGGCCGGAAGTCATCTCATTACTCTCTTACTGCTTCCCGCCAATTTCAACCCCGGAATCATGCAAGGTCTCCTCCTCGGACGGCAGGGATAATTCGAGCGTGAAGGAAGCGCCTGTGCCCGGCCCGTCGCTGTGGGCAATCAGCGTCGCGCCTATTTCCTTCGCGGCAATGGCATTGGCGTGCAAGCCGAAGCCGTGGCCGACGGGGCGCGTGGTAAAACCGTGGCTGAAGATGCGAGTAAGATTCTCGGCGGGAATGCCGACGCCATTATCCACCACTGAAATCTTGAGCCTTCCGGCGCCGTTGGCCACCCGCACCATCACGCGTTTATCGGCGCGACCGGACTCGTCGCAGGCCTGAGCGGCATTGCACAGCAAGTTGATCAGAATCTGGAGGATTTTGTGCTTCTCGACACTGATAGGCGGGACTTTTTGAAAGTCTCGCACAATCTCCACTTCCTGCCGGTCCATGGAGCCGGCGTATATGCGCAGGCTGTCTTCAACCAAGTGGTGGACTTCGACGGTTTCCTTGACACCGGAAACCCGGGCGTAATTCTGCTGCATCGCCACGATCCCGTTGATATGCTCAATATTCTCCCGCAGCAATTCCATCTCCGCAATCGCCGTCACCTGGCTCGCCAGCAGGTGACCGGAGAGTTTGGACAAATAGGACGGCAGCAACCTGCCCTTGGGATCGTTGCTGATAAACGTGCCGAGGTCTTGTTCATGCTCCTTGAGCAGAACCGCGATTTTGGCAAGACTGCCGGCCTTTATCTTTTTCATGCTCTCCGTCACCAAAGCGGCCGAGACATTCACGCTATTGAGAACATTGCCGACGTTATGGAGCACGCTGGTGGCCACCTCGGCCATGCCCGCGACGCGGGAAGTTTCCAGAAGTTCGAGGTGAATCTGTTTCAGCTTGGCTTCCGACTCCTTCAAGGCGGTGATGTCCTTGGAGATGCCGAAGGTGCCGATGAGTTTGCCGGTTCTGTCGCGCAGCGGCATTTTTGTGGTCAAAGCCCAACTCACCCGTCCGTCCTTGAGCTTCTCTGGTATCACCTTGCCAACCATCGGCACGCCCGTGCGGATGATCTCTTGTTCGTCCTGGAAGGCGCGATTGGCGAACTCCTCGTCGAAGAAGTCGAAATCGGTCTTCCCCAGAACCTCATCCGGGTGCTTGCGCCCGAACATCTCCGCCTGATGCTGGCTGCATTTGATAAAGCGGGACTGGAGGTCTTTGAAAAAAATGTGATCCGGAGAGTTATCCAACAAAAACCGCATCAGGCCGCGCTCGAACTCCAAATCCGCCTGCGCCGATTTCCATTCGGTGATGTCGGTGATCATGCCTTGGGTGCCCAGGAGCTTTCCGGCGGCGTCATACACAGGGCCTTTGAGAATGTGGATATACCGGATGGCACCATTGGGGGTTGAATCCTCCTTTTCAATTTCAAAAAACTTCCCCGTTTGCTGGATGATTTCATCCTCCCGGGCCACCTCCGCCGCCATCTGCGGGGGAAGGTAGTCGTAAACCGTCTTTTTGAGCACCTCATCCTCGCCCCAGCCGCGAAGCCGGCAGAATTGTGAATTGGCAAAGGTGTAACGGCCTTGGACGTCTTTGCGGAAAACGCTCCCAGGCAGGTTGTCCATGAGCGAGCGGTAAAGCGCCCGGAGGTCGCGCAACTCCGCCTCGGTTCGCGCCAGGGCCTCGACGTCTCCGGCCGCGCGCCGTTCCAGTCGTTCTTGGGATCGCATCAAGACCCCCACCCAAACCAAACCCAAGAGGCCGGCGGCAGACGATGCGGCGATTCCCCAAAGCATGTGCCGGGCGGTCAAAAGCGAGAGGTCTGGATGACGTGGGGCCGGCCAGGGGAGCTTGAGCATCGTTTCGCCCGCGGCGGCTGTCGGCGCCTCCGGGCGCAGGGAAATCATGGCCAGACCCAGGATCAACGCCAGCAACAGCAACACCGCATAGCACCGAATCGCGGCCTGGCCGCCGTCAACGATTCCGTCCCGCCTCGGAAGGCGGCTGACAAGACAAGAGCGCATAACGATTACCCAATCGGCAGGAATCGCGGAAGTTGATACACAAATCTTGCGAAACACCTGCTATTTGTTGTCATTGCTCGCCGCTCAAAACCAGCCTGTGGAACCGCCCGGGAGCCTCCCATGCACGGCCACCCCCTCCGCCTGGGTGAAAAACCGCCGCATTTCCCTCAATGCGCCGCACCCGGTCGCCGGGACTACTGGGTGGCGTCCTCGCCAAGGTCTCTCTATCGGCTGTAATCAACGTGAGGGTCGGTGATCAGAGGCGTATCGTTTGGAATGACGGTCGAACTGGAGGTCGAACTGGGCATTGGCGCAGGCGCTGCTTCTTTCGAGGTGGAGCAGGCGGAAAGAGAAACAAGGGCGGCGGCGGCAAGCCATGCGATGATGAGTTTTTTCATAAGCATAATCATTAATTATTGACACTACGAAATTACGCCATCGGCAGTTCATGCGCCATGGGGTGTTACCCCACCACCTGAACCCGGCGCGAAAAGCGCTGGAGCCAAGTGATATCACGCGCGCGATAACCTCCGTTGCGCAAAAGCATGACACCCGCATTGCCCAAAACCGCGAAAGCAGGCAGTCGGAGGAGAGGCTTCTGTGAACAGAGTTAATGGATGACTACCGCCTGGTCGCGATCTGGATGCGCGGCTTCGCCTTTGAAGTTGGTGAGGCGGAGGGAGCGGGTGTTTTCGGCTTCCAAGGCTACGCTGAAATAGGAGGGTATCTGATGTTCTGGCGCCGAGGAGTCCCAATGGACGGCACAGTTTTTGAGGGTGATGTTGGCGGCGTCGAGGATGCTGAAACCAGGAGTGTCGTGGGTTTGGATTTGTTCCAGCGCCATGGTCGGGCGGTTGTCGAAGAGTCTGCCTGGGTATTTGGTCCAGCGGGAGAGGGTAATGTCCACGGTGTCCAGAAGCACGTCATGGACGGGGTTGGCCGGGGTTCCCTGGATGCGCACGCTGTTTTCGGCGAGGCCGGTGATGTTTTGGAGGGTGATGTCGTGCAGCGCGCCAAGTTTGGTGCCAGGGGTGCGGGGAAGGGCGGTCAGGGAGACGGCTTCGCCCCGGCCCCACCAGGGATCGGCATAGTAGCGGGAGGTAAAATGGATGTCCTTGAATTGGACGCGATAGACGCTGCCTTCGTCGCGGAGTTGAATGGTCAGGCCGCGGCTGCTGGTGAGGATGCGGCAACGCTCAAAGAGGATGTCGTGGATGTCGCTGGTGGTTTCTGTGCCGATTTTGACTCCGGAATCCTGGGTTTCGAGGACGCAATCGCGGACGGTGATGTTGGCCGAGGGGCCGTAGTCGGCGGCCTGGCGCGAGGTTTTGATGACGACGCAGTCGTCGCCGGAAGTGATGCGGCAGTTGCGGATTTCCACGTCCTGGCAATGGTCGGGGTCAATGCCGTCGCAGTTGGGGACATCCATGCGGTTGCTGACGGTCAGATGGTCCACGAAGACGTTTTTGCAGCCGAGCATGTGCAGCCCCCAGTAGGGGGCGTCGGAGAAGGTGATGTCGCGGATTTGCAGGTTGGAGCAGCCGGTGAGGATGAACATCTTGGGTCGCCATGAGGCAAAGAGCCACCATTCGCCGGCGGGGTCGTAACGGGTCATGAAGGCGAGGGATTGGCCGCGGATGGCACCGGCGCCGCTGATTTGGAGGTGATCGGCGTTCAGGGCGGTGAGGACGCCTTCACCCTGATAGTCGGCGCGGTTGGTGCTGATGATGAGTTGGCCGTCGAGATGGAAATCCATGCCGCCGCGGAGTTGGAGGGTGCTGACCAGGAAGCTGCGGCCAGGGGGCGTGAATACTTGGGCGCCGCCGCCCGCCTGGGCCGCCGCGTCTATGGCGCGCTGGATGGCGGCGGTGTCCAGGGTGACGCCGTCGCCCACGGCGCCGAAATCGAGGATGTTGAACACTTTGCCGGCGGCGGCGGGGGCGTTGCGGGCCGCCAGAGCGAGCAGGAGCAGGAGGGCGGGCGCGAGGATGTGAATGGCAAAAGGCTTTTTGGGGTTGTGAGTTTTGGCGGTGGTCATGGGAGTATGCTGCCGCAGGAACCTTTTGCGATCAAGTCCTTCGGGAATTACTCCAAGGTGACGTCCCAAACTCTGGCGAAGCGGGAGGTGACGCCATCCGGGGCTTGGACGGTGAGGACGACCACAAAATGGCCCGGGGTTTTGTAGGCGTGAACGGGGTTTTGCTCGGCGGAGGTCTGGCCATCGCCGAAATCCCACTTCCAGGAGGTGATGGCGCCGATGGATTGGTCCTTGAAGGCCACCAGCCGCCGGGCGGTGTCCTGGATTTGAAAGGTCCAATTGGCGTCCAGGGGCTTGAGGAATCGGGGTTCCAAGGGCATGAGTTTGAACTGGCAGAGGTAATCGGCGTTGCCATACATGGTGTGATGGCGGGAGAGGTTCCAAAATCCGTAGTTCTGGCCGCCGGAGTTGACGTCGTCGTAATCAATGACGACCCAGGAAAGGCCGATGATTTTGTTTTCTTTGAGGACGGATTCGACGGAGCGCCTGGGGCCTTCGGCGCCGGCGTAATCGAAGGGTGTGATCCAGAATTCGAGGACCAGATGCCCCGGCTGGCCGGGCCGGAAGTTGTAGATACAGGCATGGTTGGCGTAAGGCAGTTCTTTGACCCATTGTTGGGGTCCCCAGTACATGCACCAATCTTTGCCCTCGGCCGGGGTGAAGATGTGGTAGTTCTGGGCATGGGCGCCTTGGAGCGCCATGTAGGTCTGCCATTGGCCCAGGATGTCTTCATTGGCGGCCCGATCGGCGATCAAGGGGCCGCCGGAGAGGTCGCCGTTGACGACGACTTCAAAGGTGTCGTTGTGCAATCCGGGGAGGGAAAAATCCCAATAGGCTTTGTCGGCCTCGTAAAGGAAGTAGAGGCGGTTGAGGCCCTTGACCCAGCCGACTCTGACGCGGACGTTGAGGTGTTTGGGGTCGTTGGTGTGGTGGGGCTGGTCGCCGACCGGGTCGTCCACCAATTGGTCGGAGCCGATGACGTAGGATTCGGGCACGATGTCCCAATCATTGGTCTTGCCGTCAATGGTGGGGATCATGTTGGGGGGGAACTGGAAGATTTTGAAGATTTCATTCGTGCGGTCCAACGCCAGGGCGGCATGGGAAAGGAGGAAGAGGGCGGCGAGGAGGAGGATTTTTTTCAGGGCATTCATGGAACTGGAGGATGGTGGGGCGGGCGGCGCGGAGTTGCGCGGCGGATTGCGCCACGAGAGGGTGGTTGCGGTTGTGATGGTCGCGGCGGCCATGGGAGGAGGTTAAGGGAGGGGTTGCCGGCAATCAAGTTTTCAGTGGGAAAAACGGGGAAGGAATCGGACGTGCCGCGTTGCCGCGAGCATTGACGCGGCACCGCAAACCGCAGTATTATCGCGCAAACGTGGGCCTCATCACGACAGCCGAAGCGGCCGTGATCCTCAGAGTAAGCCCCGGTCGGGTTCGGCAGTTGATACGCGATGGGCAGTTGAAGTCAGAAAAGCGCGGACGAGACCATTTACTCGACCAACCTGAGGTGGAACGGTTCGACCAGCACGACCGCAGAAAAGGCGGGAGGCCCCGGAAGCTGGAAAAACATTGCCGTGTGCGTTAGAGTTATTTAGATTGATCGAATATCCGATTCAGGAGAGGAGGCGACGGAGGTATTGGCCGGTGTAGCTGCCGGGGGCGCGGGCGATTTTCTCGGGGGGGCCTTCGGCGATGACGCGGCCTCCGGCTTCGCCGCCGTCGGGACCCATGTCAATAATCCAGTCGGCGGTCTTGATGACGTCCAGGTTGTGCTCAATGACCAGGAGGGTGTTGCCGGAATTGCGGAGTTTGAAGAGGACGTCCAGGAGCTTGGCGACGTCATGGAAATGGAGGCCGGTGGTGGGTTCGTCGAGGATGTAAAGGGTTTGGCCGGTTTGTTTGCGGCTCAGTTCGGCGGCCAGTTTGATGCGCTGGGCTTCGCCGCCGCTGAGGGTGGTGGCGGACTGGCCCAGGCGCACGTAGCCCAGGCCGACTTCGGCCAGGGTGAGGCAGGGATCGTAGATTTTGGGGACGGCGCGAAAGAAGGTGACGGCTTCGTCCACGGTCATGTCGAGGACGTCGGCGATGTTCATGCCTTTGAAATGGATTTCGAGGGTTTCGCGATTGTAGCGGCGGCCGTGGCAGGCTTCGCAGGTGACATAGACGGGGGGCAGGAAGTGCATTTCGATTTTGATCAAGCCGTCGCCCTGGCATTTTTCGCAGCGGCCGCCTTTGACGTTGAAGCTGAAGCGGCCGGGCAGGTAGCCGCGGATTTTGGCGGTGGGGAGTTTGGCGAAGAGGTCGCGGATTTGGTTGAACATGCCGGTGTAGGTGGCGGGATTGCTGCGCGGGGTGCGGCCAATGGGGGTTTGATCAATGACGATGACTTTGTCCAGGGTCTCGAAGCCGCGAATGAGGCGGTGGCGGCCCGGCTGCTCCTTGGAGCCGTAGAATTTGCGGAAGAGGGCGCGGCGCAAGATGTCATCCACCAGGGTGCTCTTGCCGGAGCCGCTGACGCCGGTGACGACGGTCAGGACGCCGAGGGGGATGCGCACGTCAATGTCTTTGAGGTTGTTTTCGCGCGCGCCGAGGATTTCGATCCAACCGTGGTGGGGCGGGGGTTTGACGCGGTTTTTGGGCGGGTTGATTTTGAGTTCGCCCTTGAGGTATTGACCGGTGAGCGAACGGGGATTGGACTCGATGTCGGCCACGGTGCCGGCAGCGACGAGTTCGCCGCCGCGCACGCCGGCGCCGGGGCCGAGGTCCAGGAGGTAATCGGCGCGGCGAATGGTTTCCTCGTCGTGCTCGACGACGAGGACGGAATTGCCCAGATCGCGCAGGCCTTCGAGGGATTGGAGGAGGCGTTGGTTGTCGCGCTGGTGGAGGCCGATGCTCGGTTCGTCCAGGATGTAGAGGACGCCGACCAGCCCCGCGCCGATCTGGGTGGCCAGGCGGATGCGCTGGGCCTCGCCGCCGCTCAAGGTGCCGCTTTCCCGGTCGAGGGTCAGGTAGCCCAGGCCGACGTTATTGAGGAAGCGCAGGCGGGCGCGGATTTCCTTGATCAATTCGGCGGCGATCTTGTGTTGGAACTCTGTCAACTGCAAGGTTGAGAAGAAATCGTCGGCCTGAGCGATGGAAAGGCCGCAGACATCCATGATGGAGAGGCCGGGCAGGACGGGCCCGGGAGCAGGGGCGTCCGGCGGCGGCGAGGATTCCGCCGGCGGCGAGGCTTCTGCCTTCGCCAGGGCTTCCGCCTTCGCCAAGGCTTCTGCGGACAAGCCGGCGGACAAGTCGGGGGAGGAGACGGGGGGCAAAGGGGCGGAGGGCGGGCCGGCGCCGAGACGCACGGCGAGGATTTCGGGTTTGAGGCGGCGTCCGCGGCAGGCGTCGCACGGCTGGGGGTTCATAAAGCCCTTGAGGCGGTTGCGGGTGAATTCGCTTTCGCTTTCGGAGTAAAGGCGCTGGAGATTGGGGATGACACCCTCGAAGGGCTGCTGGACTTTGCGGGGGTTGCCGGCGCGCCAGAAAGTGAATTCGACATTTTCGCGGCCGGTGCCGAGGAGGAGTTTTTGTTTGAAATCATCGGGCAAATCCTTCCAGGGCGTTTCCAGGCTCTGTCCGAATTGCTGGGCCATGCCGCGCAGGAGGCTCTTGTAATAGACGATCATGCGCTTGCCGCCGCGCCGCCAGGGTTGGACGGCGCCTTTTTCCAGGGATTTTTCGGGGTCAGGCACGATGAGGCGCTGGTCGAAGACCATTTTTTGGCCCAGCCCATGGCAAGTCGGGCAGGCGCCGGCGGGGGAGTTGAAGGAGAAATGTTTGGGCGTCGGGGTCTCGAAGCTCAGGCCGGTGGCGGGACTGTAATGGCGGTTGGACTGGAGCGATTCGGCCCAGGGATCGGTGGCGGCGGCCTGCGGGGGCTGGCGCAAAAGCAGGAGGCGTCCTTCGCCCCATTTGAGGGCGGTTTCGACGGAATCGCTGAGGCGGGCGCGGATTTTTTCGTCCATGACCAGACGGTCCACGATGACTTCGATGGTATGGCGTTGTTTGGGATCGAGCTTGATGCGCAGGTTGTTGCTCAGTTCGACGAACTGGCCGTCCACCCTGGCGCGCACGAAACCCTCGCGCGCCAGCCGCTCGATGACATCGCGGAATTCTCCCTTTTGACCGGCGACCACGGGGGCCAGGAGCATGAGGCGGGTGCGGGGCGGGAGGGCGAGGATTTTGTCAACGATATCGCTGGTGGTCTGGTGGGTGATGGGCTGGCCGCTGACCGGGCAGTAGGGTTGGCCGACGTTGGCAAAGATGAGGCGGAGATAATCATAGATTTCGGTGGTGGTGGCGATGATGGAGCGGGGGTTGGCGCCGGAGACGCGCTGCTCGATGGCGATGGCCGGGGAAAGGCCCTCGATGAAATCCACATCGGGTTTTTCCATTTGGTCGAGGAATTGCCGGGCGTAGGCGGAAAGGGATTCGACGTATTTGCGCTGGCCCTCGGCGTAGATGGTGTCAAAGGCCAGGGAGGATTTGCCCGAGCCGCTCAGGCCGGTGATGACGACGAGTTTGCCGCGCGGGATGGAGAGCGTGAGGTTTTTGAGGTTGTGCTGGCGCGCGCCGCCGATTCTGATGAATTCGATTGCCATGACTCAGGAATTTGGCCATAAAGGCATCCGTTAATGTAACCCACCGAGTTGAAAGTTCAAAGCGGAGATTGAACAATCGGGCAGAGACGGCAGGAGGCCCGCCGTTGTGCTGATGTGACGCGATATCGTTGGATGAGTGTGCCAGAACGGCGCGATTTGAGTTTAGCCCGGCAACACGACTGCAACATAAGAGTTTCATCCGCAATAACTTTTGAGTTTAGCGAATGGCTGGCATTCGGGATGCTATTGAATAGTGTGCGGGGTGGCGGCGGTCAAATGCCGTGTTTCGCGCGCTTCGCACACAACAGCCGGATATGATAGCAGACCCGGTTGCGGTGCTTTAAACTTTAACCAGTCTGCAACATGAAAGGTTTGTACTCATGAATGCATTGACTCACTGGAATCCGTTCCGGGAGATGGAAGAGATTCAACGGCGGATGTCCTCTCTGTTGGACCAGAACCGCCGCGGCAGCCTCACTGCGGAAGAGGAAAACATCACAGTCCCAGAATGGGCGCCATTGGTGGACGTGATGGAGGATGATAAGGAGTACCTCATCAAGGTGGAGCTTCCTGAGGTCCAAAAGAAGGATGTGAAGGTGACGGTTGAAAATGGCACGCTGACCATTTCTGGAGAACGCAAATCCGAGACGGAGGAGAAGGGCCGCAAGTTCCACCGGGTGGAACGGTACTATGGCCGGTTTGAGCGCAATTTCAGCGTTCCCGATGACGCCGAGGCAAAGGACGTGAAGGCCGAGTTCAAGGATGGCATGCTGCGGGTGCATCTGGCCAAGAGTGAGAAGGCCCGTCCGAAACAAATCGAAGTGGAAGTAGGTTAGTCGTGTGGCGGCGTATTTTGCCGGCCAGGCAACCTTAACCGCCCCGGTCCCGGAGCCGGTTCGGCCTTGAACACTTCTGGACCGGGAATGTCAAACCAGAAAAAGGCAGGCCTTCGGGCCTGAACCATGCTGAGCTAGAAACCGCCTGGGCGGTTTCAGTGAAGGGCAGGTTTGCTCGCCGCTGGGTTGGCCGGTTGGTTCTCTTTGAGTCGGTTCAGTCCCCGCGACGGTGGCACGCAATGCCATAGTGATCAAAAATGGAGGTCTTATGGAGACGAACGCGAGTTTGATGAATCGGAGATTGGAGAATTTGCGGGCTCTGGATCTGGAGCTCGACTTGTGCCAGGCCGGGAAGGCGCGCGCTCGCAACGGGGCTATAGATGGGAGCGGCGCCTTCGATTGTGGATCGAACATTGGCGCAGTCTGTGACCCGGAAAACGCTGTCTGGATTTATGCGTCGGCGCCCAATGGCGTGCCGGAACTCAACTCGCCACTGGCGGAGTGACGGTGGCATTATTTGCTCCAACAGCCGCGCAGAAGACTCCAACTCCCTGGAGAGGGATGAATTGCTTCTCCTGGAATATCGTCACGAGGAATTTTCGCGCGCACGACCAGCTTCAGGGCAAACTTCGCGACAAGCTCAGCAAGCTGGAGCGGCACTTGCAGCGATTCCCGCCCGATGCGGTGCATCTGCATGTCAGCCTGGAAAAACATGCCAAAAGGGACCTGTTCACTGTCTCGCTCGTGTTGCGCGTGCCCTCCAACGTCCTGAGCAGTCAGAAGTGCGCGCCAGATCCCGTCCCGGCGCTGGATGGAGCGATCAAAACCTTGTTGCGTCAATTGGGCGGTTTGAAGTCCGAGCTGCGGCGCGAGGCGCTCTGGAAGCGCAAGGGGCGCCGGGCGGAGTTACACGCCGGCAAGCCGTTGCGCTTTGCCGCCGGGCCGATGGCCGCCGAAGCGGGGCCGCAAAATGAAGGTGATGTCATCCGCGGGTTGATCGAGCAGAACCATTCACATTTGCTCCGGTACGTGCGCCGCCATTTCTGGCACGAAGTGGCCCTGGGGGCAATACCGCCGGGAGCAATTGACGCGCGGGCGGTGGTGGACGAAGCGGCGCGCCAGGCTCTGGCCGCGCCGGGAAAAAAACCGGCTGGATTGGGATTTCTGCTCTGGTTCTATGTGCTGGCAAGGCAGGAGTTGACTCGTCGCTGCAAGACGCTGCGGGCGCAGGCCCGGGAAATGGCATCCTTGGAGGAACCCCGCATCCTCCCGGAGGACGCGGAAGCCGCCGCCGGCTACGAGCCAGAGCAGCCACTGGACATCATTGAGCAGATACTTGAACCGCCCGTTGTTGAGGCCAAGGATCTTATTCCCGACCCGCGCACGGCTCCGCCGGACGAAGTGGTCGCGCAAAGGGAACTCCTGGAACAACTGCAGAACACCGCCAAAAGCTGGCCCAAGCCAGAGCGCGAGGTCTTCGAGCTTTACTTCGTAGAAGGTTTCGAGCCGGAGGAAATCGGCATGGTGCTCGGGGTGTCGGCCCATCGCGCCAACGAGCTTTTAGCCAGCATTCGCGGACGGGTGCGCGAAACGCTGTTGGCCGAAGGTGACCGTCAACGAGTTAACCAAAACCCAGTCCAAGCACATCCTTAATGTGCCGAGTCGTCCATCACAACTTTTTTGACAATCTTTCCGGCCCCGCGGTTTCGAGGGAACCATCAGGAACGCAAATTTTGGGCTTTAACAATTTGGATTTCGGACCTTAACTGGCGGGGATGCATTCTTTTCGATACAGGGACGGCAGGCTGTTTTGTGAAGGGGTCACGGTGAGCGCGCTCGCGGAAAAATTCGGCACGCCTCTCTACGTCTATTCCCGGCGCTCGCTCACGGATCATTTTAGCAGGCTGGACGCCGCGCTGGCGCCGCTGGAGCATCGGATATTCTACGCAGTCAAGGCCAATTCCAACCTGGCGGTGCTCCGCGCGCTGGCCAATCTGGGCAGCGGCTTTGACATCGTCAGCGCGGGAGAATTGCGGCGCGTCATCGCGGCGGGCGGCGATCCGCGCGCGTGCGTTTTCGCGGGAGTGGGCAAACAGGAGGAGGAGATCAAACTGGCCCTGCGCCAGGGCATTTATTGCTTCAATGTGGAAAGCGAGCCGGAACTGGCGCGCATCAACCGCGTGGCAGCCGGCCTGAAAAAAACCGCCCCGGTGGCCGTGCGGGTCAATCCGAACGTGGACGCGCATACGCACGCCAAAATCACCACCGGCATTTACGAAACTAAATTTGGCATCCCGCTGGAGGAGGTGGAGGGGGTCTATGCGCGCGGGGCGAAAATGAGGAAGCTGCGCTGGCGCGGCGTGCAGATGCACATCGGCTCGCAAGTCACGGAGGTCGAGCCTTTTGAGCTTGCCGTCAAAAAGCTCCTGCCGCTGGTGGCCGGCCTGGCGGCCCGCCATGATCTCGAGTTTTTCAGCATCGGCGGCGGTTTGGGCATTGTTTACAATCCCGCGCTGGCCAGCGGGTCGTCGGAGTGGTGGGCCAGGCCGGAAGCCAAAGGCCTTCTCACGCCGGAGCTTTATGCCCAGCGCCTCATTCCGCTGCTCCAGCCGCTGGAGCTTAAGATTCTGCTCGAGCCGGGGCGCTTCATCGCCGGCAACGCCGGCATTCTGGTCACGCGCGTGGAGTATGTGAAAAACGCCGGGAAGAAAAACTTCGTCATCGTGGATGCCGCGATGAATGACTTGGTCCGGCCCGCGCTGTATGATTCTTATCACGAAATCGTCCCCGTCAGACAGCGGGACGGCCCGTTGGCGGCTTCCGACGTCGTGGGAGGCATCTGCGAATCGGCGGACTTTTTCTGCAAGGACCGTTCCCTGCCGGCGGTGGCGGCGGGCGATCTGCTCGCGCTCCTGAGCGCGGGGGCCTACGGTTTCGTCATGGGGTCCAATTACAACGGGCGCGCCCTGGCGGCGGAAGTCTTGGTGGATGGCACCAAAGCGGCCCTGGTGCGGCGGCGCCAGCGGCTGGAAGAGATGTGGGCCGGGGAAAAAGTGCCGGCATCGTTGCGCTGAGGGTTTGCGCCGGGAAGCAGACTCTGGGCAGGGGCATTCCACTTTTCGTCTTTTCATGCGCCATGGCCTAAATAGTTGTTGCCAAAACCATCCTTTCAATTATGATCCCAGTCAGATGGTCGGAATTGCGGTGCGACGTGAATAAATTGACCATTTTCATTCCTCCACGTTCCACCGAGAGTCGCCGCTGCCCGCGTGGCGCGGCGGGAGTTTTTTGATGAACGTTCCCGTTTTCTTTTTTGCGCAGTCACATCTGGAGTTTGTCTTGAGCCGGGCCAGCAGCGAGGCCCGCGTCATCATCCTCTTCCTGGCTGTTTTCTCCATTTTCGCGTGGTACACCATGATCTTTAAAGGACTGCAAATGAGCCGGGCCAAAAAGCTGAACCAGGACTTTGAGTTGGAGTTCCGAAAGCAAAAGGGGGTCTTGGGCATTTTCGGCCGGCGGCTGGAGGTTTCGGGCTGCCCCTTTTTCGCCGTCTATCAGGAGGGTTGCTCGGAGTTGGACGCGCGCCTGAAATCCGAACCCGGCGGGCCGGGCAAAACTTGCATCACCCTCAACGCCATGGAACACATCAAGCGCACGCTTGAAGGGGCGGTCGCGCGGGAGTCCCTCAAGCTGGAATCGGGCTTGATTCTGCTTTCCATTGCCGCCAGTGGCGCCCCGTTTCTGGGGTTGCTCGGCACCGTCTGGGGGGTGATGGACACTTTTGCGGGCGTGGCGGTCAGCGGGAGCGCGGATTTGACTTCCATGGCCCCAGGCGTCTCGGCGGCGATGATTACCACGGTGGCCGGCTTGCTGGTGGCCATTCCCTCCATGTTTGGCTACAACTGGCTTGTCCATACCTTGCGGGTGCGCACGGTGGAGTTGGACAATTTCGCCCAGGAACTGGTTTCCAAAATGGAAACCGAATACTTGAAGGAGGAATAACTCATGCGCCGCTTTTCCCAACGCAATTCCCTGGTCACTTTGAGCGAGATCAACATCACGCCCCTGCTGGACCTGGCTTTCGTGCTGCTCATTATCTTCGTCATCACCCGGCCGATGCTGGAGGGGCATGTGAAGATGCAGTTGCCCTCCAGCGCGCTGGGGCAACCTAGCACGGTGAGCCGCCAGGACGTGCGGGTCGTCGAAATCAATGAGGACGGCCAATGCTCGCTGGCGGGCAAGCGTCTGGCGTTGAGGCAATTGGAGACGGAGTTGGTGGATGACTACCGCCAGAACCCAAAATTGACGGTGTTCATTCGCGCCGATAAAAGGGCGTCCTGGAATGCCGTCTTCAGCGTTTTTGAGGTTTGCATGCGCAATCACATCACCCAGATCAGCCCAAGCTATGCCCCGGAGGCCAGCCGATGACGCGATTGCAAAAAAAATGTTTTGCCGCCTCGGTCAGCGCTCATGGGTTGCTGGGGGTTGTTTTGCTGGTGACGGCGGCTTTTCGTTCCGAGCCGGCAGTGACCGACGCACCGGTTCTGACGATATTTTCGCCGCGGATTTTGGACCGCCCCGGTTCCGGCGGCGAACCTCCCGCCGTGGCCATCCCGCAACCCGTTGCCACTGCCAGCAGCCCTCCCCCCAGCGAGCCGGCCCCGCAGCTTCGTTCAACCCCGCCGCTGAGGGCTGTGGAGCGCAACGCCCTCAAACTCAGGGCCGACAACACCGCCTCGGAGAAGCCTTCAACTTCGGCCAAGCCGGCCGCCAAGCCGCATGAAGTGATCCCTGATTTAACCCGGGCCACTCGCGGCACGGCCCCGGCAAAGCAAACCGATTCCTCCGCAAATCCAGCGCGTTCCGCCTCCGCCGCCCGTTCAGAAGAGATCGCCAGGACCTTTGCGGAATTGGGGTCCAAAATCCGCGATTCCGCCGCCAAGGCCACGGTGGTGACTTTGCCGGGCGAAGGCGGCGGGGAGGCGTTTGCCGGCTATGAAACGGTTATTTACAACGCCTACTATCATGCCTGGAAACCGCCGCAGGATGCCACCAGCAGCCAGGCGTCGGCGGATGTCAAAATAACGGTGGCGCGTGATGGCTCGGTTCTTTCCGCCGAACTGGTCGGCCCGTCGGGCGACGCGGCGATTGACCGGTCGGTGCAGCGCGCGCTGGATGCAATCAAACAATTGCTGCCATTTCCAGCGACATCACAGGACACTCAACGCAGTTTCAAAATCAGATTCAACCTCCTGGCAAAGCAATCATCCGGATGAAAATAAAACAAATCAGCAAAATCGTTCCCGTTCTTTTATGCGGCTGGTGCCTGGCGGCGCCGGCGCAGGACTCCATCATTCAAATAAATAAACCCGCCTTAAAGGTCATTCCCATTTCCATCACCGGCGTCGGCGGCGAGGTGGAATCGGTCCTTAAATGTGATTTGAGCGTCATGGGAATGGAGGTGACCGCGCCAGAAAAAGCCGATTATCTCATCAGCGGCGTGGAAAATGGCCGGCTGGAAGGGCGGCTCAAACAGGCGGGGGGGAACGCCGATATTTTTGCGCGGGCTTACAGCGGCGGCGGCCTCCGTTCACAGGCGCATTCTTTCGCCGACGACATCGCCCGGACGATTCTGGACACGGCGCCCATTTTCCACAGCAAAATCGCCTTTTGCCGGGAGGCGGACGGGAGCACGGAGATTTGCGTGGCGGACTTCGACGGCAACAACCAGGTGGAGATGACCCGCGACGGCTCTTTGGTGGCCACCCCCGCCTGGGCGCCGGGCGGGCGGACGCTCTTTTACACCTCGTGGCGCAACGGCGCGACGCAAATCCTGGAGCACGACGTCACCAGCGGCGCGCGCCAGGTGTTTGCCGGTTATGGCGGCGCGAATTTCAATCCCGTCGTCTCGCCGGATGGCGGCCGGGTGGCGATGATCCTGAGCAAAGGAGGAACGCCCAGTTTGTATGTGTGCGACCGCAGTGGCGGTGGTTTAAGGCAGTTGTCTTTCGGGCGCGACGAGGCCTCCTCCCCCACCTGGTCGCCCGACGGCAGGGAGATTTGCTACGTGGTGCGGTCGGGGCGCGCGACCTTGCGCCGGATCCGCAGCCAAGGAGGCGAACCGGGGGAGGTTCGCACCGGAGGAGTTTTTGGAAATGTCACCTCCCCGGACTGGTCGCCGGATGGAAAGAAGATCATTTTTACCAGCGGCAGCGGGAATTTCACCCTTTGCGTCGTGCCCGCCGAGGGAGGCAACGCGGAGAGTTTGGTGGACGGCGAAGACCCGTGCTGGGCGCCCAATTCCCGCACGGTCATTTTCACCCGGCGGGCAAACCACAATAAAGTTCTCTCCTTGCTTGACGTGCCCACAAAACACGTCAAGGATATAACACAGATTTCGGGAAGCTGTTCGCAGCCTGCTTGGGCAAGGTGAGCAACACCCATTCCAAAGAATAAACAGACAATGAAAACTTCAAGCTTGTTGAGCGTAACTTTCGTCGGAGCGGCCTTGATCCTCGGTTCCACCGGGTGCCAGCATGGCCCGCAGTGGTTGACCGCGGTCCCGCACCAATCGTATCCCCAGCCTCCGCCGCAGGCGGAGAACACTAATAACAATCCGTCGCGTGGCGTCGCGATTGTTCCGCAGCCGGTCATCACCTCCACCGGCTTGCCCTTCGACACCAATCATAACCAATGGACTGATGTGCTTGCCAATGGCGTGGAGGATCGCGACACCTTGAAGAATGACGCTGTTTATTTTGATTTCGACAGCGCGACGATCAAAAAGTCCGAGGACAAAAAGCTGGAGGAGGTGGCCAAGTTCCTCCAAGCCAACCCGAACGACGCCCTGCGCGTGGAGGGCAATTGCGATGAGCGCGGCACTGAAAAATACAACCTCGCCCTGGGCGAACGGCGCGCGCTCCAGGTCCGGGAATATCTGCACAACCTCGGCGTGGATTCCCGGCAAGTCGCCACGCTGACTTTTGGCGCGGCCAAACCGGTGGACCCAGGCCACAATGAGGCGGCCTGGAAGAAAAACCGCCGGGGCGATATGGTCGTTTTGATCCCCAAAAAATAGCGGGCGCGGGAGGGGGGACGCGGGGCCTTGGGCCGTAAAAGTGGGGCTTTACTAATGTGCGGGGTTACGGTAGTTTAGCTCTCAGGAAGCAATTTTATGAATACATCTCTCGCAGTTTTGGGAATGAGCGGAGGGGAATTGGTTGTGGTGTTTGCCGCCATCTTGGTTCTCTTTGGCGCCAAGAAGATCCCGGAGTTCGCCAAGGGCCTGGGCCAGGGCATCAAGGAATTCAAAAAGGCGTCGCGCGAGGTCACAGACGAAATCCAGAGTTCCATGAACGAACAGCCCGCCACGCCCGCGCCTCCCGCGCCCCCCGCGGCCCGGCCGCCCGCCAGCCCCCAAACCACCAGCGCCCCCCCGCCTTCCACCGTTCCCAAGGCCTGACGGCGTTGGGTGAACATATCTCATGGCAGAAGGCAGCGACGAACCCCGGCCCGAATTTGAGGAAGTCGGCGGCGGCGCGGTCAAGACCTTTCTCGAACATCTGGAAGACCTGCGATGGGTGCTGATCAAGAGCGCGGCCGCCACGCTCATCGCCATGATGGTTTGCCTGTTCAATGTGCAGAGGCTCATGGCGGTTCTCCGCTGGCCCATGATCCGCGCCGAAAAGCGGCATATTATTCTTCTTCCCGACACCACCAATCAAATGGTGACCTTCCAGATCGGCTCTGCCCGGCTCCCGGCGCTGGATCTCAAGACCAATCGCATCGGCGCGCTGGAGCTAGGGACCAACCAGCATGTGACCGTGCAATTGGAGCCGGTCCAATTGGGAGGCCAGCAATTGATGTCCTGGCGGGTCGTTCCGACCCCGCCCGACGCGAGCGAGAACACCGGGCCGGTTTTGATATTCATGGGCCCGGCGGAATCGTTCCTTTTTTCTCTGCACATGGCGTTCTTTGGCGGGCTGATTCTGGCTTCGCCGTTTGTGCTCTATTATGTTGGCCAATTCCTCATGCCCGCCTTGAAAATCAAGGAAAAGAAGTATTTTCTGCGCGCGTTTTACATCGGGATCGGATTGTTTTTCGCGGGGGTGGCGTTTGCCTATTTTGTGATCATGCCGCCGGCGCTCAAATTCGCGCAGCAATACTCGCTGTGGATGGGCGTGCAGTCGCCGATATGGCAGGTTGGGCCTTACATGAGCTTCGTGTTGAAATTCATGCTCGGCATGGGGCTGGGCTTTGAATTGCCCGTGGTCCTGCTGGCGCTGGTGAAAATCGGCCTGCTCAATTACCAGAAGCTCTCCAGCATGCGCCGCTACATGATTGTGGGCAATTTGATCCTCGGCGCCCTGCTGACCACCCCGGAGCCTTTTACCCAGATTATCATGGCCATCGCCCTGCAAATGCTCTTTGAAACCAGTGTCTGGATTGCCTGGTATTGGGAGCGCCAGGAGAAAAAAACGGAAAAAGGCTAGACAAATTCCCGCAAAACGCTATTTTGAGGTCAAGAGTTGCTTTTATGCGTAATATATCTTTCACGATTATCCCGTTTTTGGGCGCGGTTTTGCTCCTGGCCGGTTGCGCCGGGCCGGAGGAAAAACTGGGCCGCGGCGTGGTCAACAGCATGGAAATTCTCCGCATGGGCGAGATGCGCCGTTCCATTGAACAAACCGCCGTCCTCGACAGCCCGAATATGGAATATACCACCGGAGTTTTAAAGGGCGCGGACCGCACCGCGCGGCGCACCGCGGCCGGCTTTTACGAAGTCTTCACTTTCCCCTTCCCCAATCATTCGCCCAAGGATTACGGCCCGATTTTCTTCCCGGCGAACCCGGTCTATCCCGACAGTTACAAAGCGGAGATGCTTTCGGATCAGATCACCTCGCCCGACACTTCGCTGGGTTTCGGAGGAGGCGACATCGCGCCGATGATTGTCGGCAGCCGTTTTCACATTTTCGATCAGTAACCGCCGGCGGGTCTGGCGCGACGGGATGAGCCAGGGGCATGGGCCGCCTTCCTCCCGCGATTTCCCAATGCCGCTGGTAAAGCATTCATCCTGCAAGGTCAATCTCCTGCTCAATATCCTGGGCAAACGTCCCGACGGCTTCCACGAATTGGAAACCGTCATCCATCCGGTCCACCTCCATGATTCCCTGACCTTCGAGCGGCAAGGCGCAAATATCCGCCTGGTCTGCAACGACCCGTTATTGCCGATCAACGGCAAGAACCTGGTCTTTGCCGCCGCCGAACGTTTTCTCAAGGCCGCCGGCATCTCTGAAGGGGTGCGCATTCATTTGGAAAAGAGGATTCCCATCGCCGCCGGGCTGGGCGGCGGCAGCGGCAACGCCGCCACAACACTCCTGGCCTTGAACGAACTTTTCGGACATCCCCTCGACGCGGATGTCCTGGGCAAACTGGCCGCCGCCCTGGGGTCGGACGTTCCGTTTTTTCTCCAAAGCCGCCCCGCCCTGGCCACGGGCCGCGGCGAAATCATCGCGCCCCTGGATTTTTTCCCCGCCCTGGCTGGCTGCTGGCTCGTCCTGGTCCATCCCGGCTTTGGCGTCTCCACCGCCTGGGCTTACCAACAACTGGCCCGCCACCCGGAATGCCTCCACGGAAAACCTGGCCGCGCCCAACACCTGATCTCGCTGTTGCAAACCGCCGATCTGCCGGCCGCCGGAAGGGAGTTTTATAACTCCTTCCAAGCGCCTGTCCTGGGCAAATATCCGCTCCTGGCCTTGTTTCAGGAATTCTTCCGCGAGCACGGCGCCGGGACCGCGTTGATGTCCGGCAGCGGATCCTCCACCTTCGCGTTGGCCGATTCTTCCGACACCGCCGGATCCCTGCTGGAAAAGTTCCAAGCCAGATTTGGCCCGCAATTTTGGTCCGCCTTGGTGAAGCTGGGCGCCGGGGAAGGCCCAGGCGCTCCGGCGGGGCGGGCCGGCGCTGATTTTGGTTTGCAGTCCCAAGCCGGCGAGCTAATTTAGGGGTGCGATGTCCGATGGTGTAACGGTAGCACAAGGCCCTTTGGAGGCCTTTGTCATGGTTCGAATCCATGTCGGACAGCCACTTTTACTGAGGAAAATAAGGGTGTAGGCGTCGGCGACACAGAAACGACACAGCAAACGCCCGCTTCCGAAACGGAGAACATGCGATTCCCGAAACGCATCCGATATCGGGGCCAAGTCCTCGCCACCATCTACGCCAAGTCCAAGAGCTATCCTGCTTACCGACTTGCCTGGCGAGTGGCGGGCAAGCGCCGGATGGAGCGTTTCCAGACTTACAGCGAAGCCAAGCGCCGTGCTGATGCCCTCGCCAAGGAACTGGCGCAGGGCTCGCAGGTGACGGCACTGACTGACAACGAAGCAAGGGATGCCCTGGCCGCGCTTCAACGGCTGCAAAGCCTTTACCAATCCACCGGGCGGCGAATCTCCCTGCTGGCAGGGATTTCAGATTACTGCGAGGCCACCGCCAAACTTGGAGATCGTCCCTTGAGCGAATGCGTTGACTCTTACCTTCGCAATCTCGCTGTGGTTAAGCGGAAGAACATTCTCGAGGCAGCCGAGGAATTCATTGAAGGTCGGAAAGCCAAGACCATCGCGCCAGAGGGCAAGCGCCCGCAACTCTCTGAAGGTTATCATTACAGCGTTTCTTTGTGGTTGCGGGAGTTCGCCGCCACGTTCCCCGGCCACGCCGTTTGCGACTTGACTAAGCGACATCTCAGCACCTACATGGCCAGGCACGGCAGCGTTGCTTCATGACCGAGTTTTTATCACGGCCCGCTGGCAACTAATAGGGGGACCCTGCTTTACCGCTTACGATAATGAATACATGACCGCGCCTTGACCAACGTGCGATTTGCGCGGCTCCACGGGCTTCCGGTCAGCCCTGTTCCCCTTCTCGACCCCGCCCGATCCGCCGCGCAAATCGCGCGCTCGTCACGGACGCCATTAAAATGTGCCGCAGTCGCGCCTGGCTTCCGTCCGAGGCTCGGCCCGCGTCGTTGCCCTACGGCTCCGAGTGCCCCCAATTCCCCCACTCTACGCCTTCGCTCCACTTCCCGCGTGCCGACCTTAGACCGAAGCCGGTTCCTGAATCGCACAGTCTGTTGGGGACAAAAAAAGGGACAAAGGGGACATAACGCCGGACACCCAGAGCAGGGTGTTCCATCTGGCGCGTGCCTCAACGACCACATGCCGGCATTCGTCGAACGTCGTCCCGGCTTGGAACGAAGTCGGAGCGAAGGCAGGGAAGCGTTTTTGAACCGGAACAGTCCAACCAAGGGACGCGACGAAACCCGGCAAAAATTGCCGCTTGCATAATGGCCTGACCTGTGCCTTCAATCCGGGGATGTCCCGAAAAAGACGGTATGTGATTTTAACAATTTAAAAATAGATTTGCGGCTTCGGCCGCTGTTCGGCAGTTGGCGGTTGATGTTCCGATGAAACCGATTCAAAATAATCCGGCCGAGGTTTCAGGGAAAGGCGACGGCGATTGTTTGTTGTTGCCCGTCGGTATTCCCAAAGGGCCGGTTCATATCGGAAATGGGCTAGGTGCCGACTACGGCATTTTGCGAGGCGGAGAGCTTTGCCGCCTGACCTCTCAGCAACTCATCGTTTGGAACGAGTGTTGGAAACTCGCGCGAATGAAAGAATTGGTTTTAGATGCCGCCGCAAGTCTTTCAATCATCCAAAATGACATTAAAAAAGCCATTGAAGAACTTATCAAAGCTATCCCCCAGCGAAAGAGTCAAGGCGCCCATGAAGTCCAGAGAAAAGAACTCTGCTTGCCGTCGCTTAAACTTCAATCGTTCAACGACTTTTACAGGGTGTGTCCACGATGGCTTGACCAGGATTTCAGGAGGCTACGACACATTAGGACCGCAAATCGCATCGCCTTGAAGTAAGGCATAATTCTGCTCAACCGAGTGGGGCGCGCAGTGACCAACGTGCGATTTGAGCGGCTCCACGGGCTTCCGGTCGGCCCTGTCCCCTTCACGACCCCGCCTGTTCCGCCGCTCAAATCGCGCGCTCGTCACCGACGCAATGGAATTATACCGCAGTTGCGATTGGCTTCCGTCCGAGGCTCGGCCCACGTCGTTGCGCTATGGCTCCGAGTGCCCCCAATGCCCTCACTCTCCGCCTACGCTCCACTTCCCGCGTGCCGACCTCAGACCGAAGCCTGGAAAAGCGCCATTGGCACCTTCCTACTTCGTCTTCCGGGGAGCGCGTTTGCGGGCGAGAGCCTTCTTGATGCGGGCCGTCCGTTCCGGGTCCGGCAGGCGCAGGCCGTCGAGCAACCGATTCGGGCTGACTTCCAAGAATTGGGAAATCCGAGCAAATGTTGTCACGGCAAACGGAAAATTACCGTGTTCAAGCGCGCCAATGGTCTGCACATGCACACCAGACAACTCGGACAGGCACTCTTGAGTCCAGAACTCCTGACATAGAGTCAACAAGAACGGTCTAATTTTACCTCGATAGTTCTGGGTATTTTCTGGGTTTTGAGGCTCGGCAGGGTGCGGACTCAAACCTGTCCGCTTTTTTGAAC
>Ga0187888_1001101_pt1 | contig 26605 bp, 18 predicted proteins | sample June2016WEW_7_40_FD_132987 | JGI IMG/M metagenome (GOLD analysis project Ga0187888, IMG submission 132987) | Peatland microbial communities from SPRUCE experiment site at the Marcell Experimental Forest, Minnesota, USA - June2016WEW_7_40 | ecosystem: Environmental > Terrestrial > Soil > Wetlands...
CGCCGGCGGACCTGTTCGGCGACGCCGGGCGTGGCGACGGTGATCCGGAGGATCCGATCCGTCCTGACGGGCACCTCCGGCCGGAGTGGTTGGACAGAGGTTGGTGTGCGACTCCGGAACGCCTGCGGCGGTGGGCAGAGCTGGCGGCGAGGGTCGCAGTGCTCCAGCAGGCGCGCCTCAAAGAGCTCGGTGATGGGCCGAGGGTTGCGTCCACGGCGCGCTCGGAGTCGGCGGCCGAGCTCCTGTGCGTAGAGATTTCGGTCGACGGGCTGCCGATGGATCGAGCTGTCGCCGAGGGAATCATCGCAGGATTCGTCGGCCGGCGGCCGCGCACCGAGGCGGAGGCAGCAGAGCAGCGTGCCCGGCGCGACGCCGAGGTGCTGCGCCACGCGCCTGTAGGGTTCGAGGTCGACCTGCGGAGCCCTGGGCAGGTGAAGTCACTGCTCCGCCGTATCGGTGTCGAGGTGCCCGACACCCGTGCCTGGCGGCTGCGGACGCTTCGCGTCACTCACCCGTTGATCGAAGCCCTCCTTGTCTGGCGAAAAGCGGAGCGCGTCGCCACGACCTTCGGCTACGGCTGGCTCGACGAGCATCTCGGTGCCGACGGCCGGCTGCGGGGGGTATGGACAGGCTCCGACGGCGCGGCGGGAAGGATGACCGCGTCGGGTGGCCTTCACAACATGCCTGCCGAAATGCGCGGGGCGGTCGTCGCCGAGCCCGGCCACGTCTTCGTACGCGCCGATCTCGGTCAGATCGAGCCGCGCGTGCTTGCCGCGATCTCGAGGGACGAGCAACTGGCTCGGGCCACCCTCGAGGACGACATGTACGCGCCTGTGGCCGCCCAGCTCGGCGTGGACCGAGCTACCGCCAAGGTCGCGATGCTCGGAGCGATGTACGGGCAGACCACCGGTCACGGCCTGCAGGCGCTGCGCCGCCTCGAGGCCGCCTACCCCGTCGCGATGAGGTACCTAGACGACGCCGCACGCTCCGGCCAGGCCGGCCGCGACCTTCGAACCTATGGGGGCAGGTTGATCATCCTGGGACCGGCAAATGGCGCCGAGGTGGGGACGCGCGCGGCCCGTGGGGCGGCCGCAGCCAGGGGCCGCTACGGCCGTAATGCTCTCGTCCAAGGTGCGGCCGCCGAGCTCTTCAAGCTCTGGGCAGTGACGGTGCGAGCCCGCGGCACGCCTTTAGCCGCGCGGATCGTGCTGTGCCTCCACGACGAGTTGCTCGTCCATGTCCCGATCGAGCACGAAGACGCCGTTGCCCGGCTCCTCGACGACTGCCTCCACGAGGCTGGGCACCGGTGGGCCGCCGACGACTCGGTCCGCTTTGTCGCCGACATCGGCATCTTCGAGCGCTGGTCGGATGCCAAGCAGCAGGTGCACCCGAATACGGACCCAGACATCTCATGAGCGAGACACCGCGGCGGGGTAGTGGGGGACTGTGCTCAAATCGCTTGGACGAGTTCTCGATGACGGGCACCGCCGACGCACTGAATCGGCTCGGGTGGTGGGAGCTGATGCAGCACCACGGTGCCCCTACTCGTCTGCTCGACTGGACGCGCTCCCCCTTTATCGGGCTCTGGTTCGCCTTCTGGTGCCATCAGGATGGCGACGGCGACGTCGCGCTGTGGATCTTCGACACGGCCAACAGCTGGATCAACCATCCGAACGCGTTCCGAGCAGAACCTGCCACCTGGGCCGAGTTCCTTGATGACCGGCATTGGCAGAACCGCGCCGCATCCGGCGATAAGAGAGTCGGGTCTGTGGAACGTACATCACGTGGACGAGCACCACGACCCCGCGTTCTTGAACGTGCTCGAAAGCTACGTGCGCTCGACCGGTTCATGGCACGGCTGCTGCACTATGCGTCGAAGCACGACGCGAAGGAAATCCAGGGCGTCGAACGCCTTCTCGTGTTACGGCTCGGTGCTGAAACGTGAAGCGAGACGTGCGCAGCTAACGGCCGCGTCGGCCGCGTCGCCCTTGGAGAGCCCTCTCCATCGGGACACGTCGGGCCACCACCACGTCCGCTGCAGATGCATCCCTGGCTCGCAAGGTCCTCAAGTAGATGCCCAGCGGGCCGTGGAGGGGAACTTGAGTACGTTCTCGTAGGTCGCCAGACCAGATGGCGCGGGCTGTCGCTGCACCCCGCTCATTTCCGAAGTGCCGGATTTGGAGCCACCAGCAGAGATGCCCAGGCACCACGGCCACCCTCGATCCGATCAGGGAGATGACAGGACGCGCAGGCGAGCTCCGACCGAGGACACGGCACCCCAGGTCGCCTGAAGCGAAAACAGCATCTGGATCACCTCTGCCTTCGGCTGGGCCTTCCGACTCTCCTCCCGAAGGCGCGCCTGGGAGGGACCTTGACCCATCATGATCCACACCTCTCGAGTGACTTGCGGATCGATGAGCGCTTCGCGGAACTGGTTCCACAGGTGGTTCGGCGTTCCGCTGCCACGCCGGACCCGCGACGTAACCCTGCCTGCCCGACTGCGCCAGGGCCTGCTCCATCGCTGCAGGTTGGGAGGCGTGCCGTATGGATACGGCTGTAGGAACCCCAAGTTCTTAAGGGCCTGTGCACTGACCTCTTGTAGCGCGCTCGCCGAAAGGGGCTTCGCAACCTTGAAGGCTTTGGCATGAATTGCCACTACTCGCCCGTTTGTTAGGTCCAGACCGATGAAGTCGGCGATCTCGGTTCCCCCGTCGTCGCACACGAGCACGTCGAACCGCATGTCGTCGGCCAGCTTGCTCGCGCTTCCACAAGAATCGATAAAGGCAAACAGGCTCCCAGCAGCCCAGCCCGCCTCTGACGCAGAGTTATCCGGACCCTTCTCGGAAGGGATGACTCCGAGTTCTGTCACCGCCTCGACCAGGCGTAGAAGATCCGGGTTGTCCGATGATGTCGTCGGCCCGAGTGGCAATCGTGGCTTGTAGAACCGCCGGCTCGCGTAGATGCAGTACGCGGCTCCTCTGCCACCGACCGGGATGACTCGGAAGGCCTGCTCGCGGTTCAAGTAGCTCAGGAGGGACATGGCTCGTGGACCGCTGCTTGTCGCTGCGATACTGAACCGATCGTCAAGATCATTGCAACTGAGGATGTACCGCCGTGTCGTCTCATCCCATGCGATAGCGACCTCATGCGGATCGTCATTGGCTACCAGCCTGAATTTGCCGGCTGCCACATCGCTACACAGGTCGTCGATGTGGAGGCTGACACTCGGCGGGCCCTGGCTGTCGATGAAGTCCGCGGGGTCGAAGTCCAACAAGATATTCCGCGGCGTGACGTCCGGTGGCCGGTGGATGACCTCCGCATACCTGTCGAACACCCGCGGGGGCTTCGTGGTTGTGTCATCAAGGGCGACCACCAGCTCGTCGAGCCACTCGTTGAACTCATTGAACTCGACCATCCCGCGATCGCTAATCCGCGATCGACTGAACCCCACGTACCGAGTGACGTACGTCGGCGTCTTCCCATCGTCGCGGACTCGAAATGCGCCAGTGACAGTCGTCGCGAATTGTGCATGATCCGAGAGATCCGGGCCGAGGTCCCCGATCGATCTGGCGTGCACCGTTCTGCGTCTCGGACTGAACGCCCCGAGGTTGGTGTTGCTCAGCGAGATCGACCCGAGCCGGATGTCAGCTCCCTTGTACAGCCGACGGAGTGAGGCCGTTTCAGCTGGGATGAACGCGGCGAGCGAGTCGGGATGGAGACCCTCCGAGTCAAGGTAGAGAAGGTATCCATCGATCTTGCGGTAGTAGGTGAAGCCCAGGCTGCATTGGTAGAACGCAGCGCGCGCGAGAAGCGGCGAGTTGTTGATCATCATGTACGGGTGAAGGCGTGCGTCTGAACGCGGACTCAGGATCCGGTGATGAAGACAGTCGCTCGCGTCCAGGTGCTCCTCCACCGTTTGGGCAAACTCATCAAGGTCGAACGAATCCGGGACCTGCAGAACTCGCACCGATCGCGGGAAGAGCAGATCCTCAGGGTGGATCTCCTTTTCGATGTCGAAGCTGTCCCGGAATTTTCGGTCGAAGTACTGCGGTGGTGGTTGCCACGATGCGATTTCAAGCGGCGATTTGGGGAGACCTTGCGAGGCGGCCCTGTCATACGCGCGGTACGCCTCCCACGAGGTGGCGAGTGCGTCGGTATCCCGATGGATCACCAATCCCACGTCGGTCTCAGATCTCGTGGGATTCCTGAGTACTCGTCCCACCTGCTGGACGAAGGCTCGCTCGCTCGGCAGCGGGCGGAAGAAGGCCACCGCCTTGAAATCTGGGGAGTCGATTCCCTCAGTTAATTTGTATTGATGCACCCAGTACCGCTCGGGCCGCGCGTCCGGATCAGGAACGCGCTGAAGGCGGACGCCATCGTTGCCGGGGAATCGTTCGTGCACTCCCAAGACAGACTGCCCACGGTGCACAAGAGCATCGATCATTTGACCGATTTCTGCTCGTGAGTCGCACCGGATGATGATCTTCGTCTTGGGATTGCTGCCGAATCGCTCATCGACGGCAGCGATAACTCGGTCGCAGAATTCGGGAACGCTATCGAAGCTGATCGGCTCGAATGCGACCCCGCGGAGGATCCGGCGATCCTCCGCATCGGTATGCGAGAAATGGAACTGAAATTCCTCGGCCAGGTCGAAGTACTTGACGTCGTTGCGGTACGGGGTAGCCGAGAAGAGAACCGTCGGCCTCTTGAGCCCGCGGACAGCCTCGGACCAACTTCGAGCCGGTTCGTAATGACCTTCGTCGACCACGACCAACCTGAGTCGCCGATGAAGTTCCTCGTACGCGTCGGCTCCGGAGGCGTGGAGGGTCTGGAGCGTCGCGATTGTCGCCATCCAGATTGTTTGCCCCCGGTGGCTAGACAGCTGCTCCGCGACGGTTGAGGGATAGATCCTCACCACACCCTTGCCGTACGGGACCGGCGTACCGATCTGCTGCCAGAAGTCAGACTCGACGTCCTCGGCCAACTGCCGGACGAGCACATCCCACGGCGTCAAGAGCAGTACGTCCCCAGATGGGACCAGTTCCTGCGCTGCGACCGCGATTACCCCGCTCTTGCCGGTCCCCGTCGGCATACGCACCAGAGCCGACGATCCTTCCTCGCCCGCCCGCACGCCAAGGAAGTGCTCCACCATCTCCGAAGCGCCGATCTGGTGGGGCCACAGCTGGTCCCGGGTCATCTGTGCTGCCCGCTCACGCCGCTCCGCCTCCGTCGCCTCTCAAGGCCCGCCGCCAGCCCTGGAGGAAGTAGCTGGGGTGTCAGGCTCTTACGCCGTGAGGTGGACGTCTGCTTCATTGAGCGTCCACACGCCGGGCGATGTCTCGGTTAATGCCGACAGGATGTCGACGGCCCGCTGGTCCTGTACGCATCCTGGATGGCCGCATGAGCGATCCGCCTTCCAGGGTCCGCACGACTTCGAGTTCGCCCAGGTCGCAAGATCTGGTACCGCGTTGACGGGCACCGGCATGCCGCGCACCTCCTTCGTGGCTACAGGGCGTGGGAGACCTCGCCAGGCTGGCTTCCGCCGGCCCGACGACGAGACTACTGTGGCGCCGCTCAAGAGCTCACTGTGGGGTCGAGTGGGCGGAACCCGGTCTCGGCAGCAAGGTCGCGTCCATGTGTGCCCCGATGCTCGACCGACTGGAAACGCTGCCCGGCCCACAGGAGAAGGCCCTCGAGGTAGCCGTCGGGATCCGCAACGGGAAAACGAACTGCCGGCGAACCAGCGACCGACCGACGGGGACGGCTCGACTCTCAGCCTTGACAGGCGGCTGCGATCAGGTCCGCTCACTGACTGCAGAACACTTCGAACGCGCCCTTGGTAACGGCGCGAACATACGATTCTGCTCCGGCAGAGAGTCTGAGATGCTCATCCGTGCAGCCGCTGGCGGACAGTCCCGGCTGAGCCAGCACGGTCCTGAAGCGAGGCCGAAGCTAAGGAGCCAGTTCCGTGACCCGAAACAGGTCGTCGATACCCCCAATCTCGTAAGGCGATGCGCCGGTACGAGCCGCGTACCGTTGTGCTCTTCGATCGAGGTGATGAAGGCCAGGTCCTCGTCAAGGCGACGTCTCATGAGGAACTGTGGTGGCCGTTGGCCCCGTTGCCGGGACCCCCGTGCCTGTCGTCGGATGGACGGTCGCGGCTTCCCCGATGGCGGTGACTACCTCGCTGTCCCACAGAGCCGATTCAGCCTGTGAGAGCGCCCGGCCCAGGGTGGCACTGACCGTCTTCCAAGACACGCCGAGCGCACCCGCCAGCGACACGAGCACGGCGGCAACCCGGGTGCTCCCGGCCGGCGCATAGGTCACCGCCGCCCACACGGCGGCACCAGTTGAACCGAGAAGTACTGCGGCCGGGAACCACCACCGGCGCAGAAAGCGTGCGGCGATCTGACGGCTGCGACCCAGCAGCCGCTCGCCGGCAGCCACATAGTCGTCGGAACCGAGCAGGCTTTTGGGCACCACCTCGCCAGCGACCAGGCGGCGCCACATCTCTCCCTGCGCCCGCAGGCGCCGGATATGGCTGGCGGTGAGCGCACTCGGCTGGAGGCTGTCGCCCTGCCGCTTCAACCCGGCGACCCAGGTCTCCCACGTTCGCAGGGACGCCGCGATCGCAGCCGACGTCTTGGGTGAGAACGAGGTCGAGAGGTCGTCGAGCCAGCGATACGCATTTGCCAGCCGGTACGGAGCGAAGCGTTCGAGCAAGATCGTCGGGTCGGCAGCATGGGGCAGTAGGGTCGTGTCAGCGAGCATGCGCCCGAGCCCGCAACTGCTCGCCGCCAGCGGCGAGAGCCCAGCGACGCGATCGCGGATAGCGACGTAGGCCGACAGAATCTCGCGACGAACGTCGTCCCGCGGATGCCCGTCTTGGCCCAACACCTGCCCCACGGCTTCGAGCGTCGGCAGCTTGGCGCCGAGCGACGCGGTGAGCTGACGCAGGGCTGCCTGTGCCTGGTCGAGGTTGACCCGCGCCTTCTCGTACTCGCTCATCTCGCTGGCGCCCGGCAGATGGCGGGGCAACGGAGCGTCCGGATCGGCTGTCGTCGGCGGCGGGAGCGCCTCCCGGTCGTACAACTCCGCCAGTCTCCAACCGACGACGAACGCCGCCGCCACGGCGTCGCTCGCGGTGGTGGTGGCGCCTCCGGTGAGCGGTGAGTCCCCGTCGGTGCCGCCGAGTGGGTCGCTCACGTCACGCCACCGCACTGAAGGCCGGCTCGTAGCTGAGGTGACCGAGGTCCTCGTACACGACCGTCGGTGCGACCCGGTTCCAGCGATGGCCGATCAGGAGAGCCAGCCCCATCGGGGTCGCGAGGAAGAGGTGGACCCGGGGATGTCCCGCGACCGCCTGGCGCACCGTGTCCCGGATGCCCTCCGCCCAGGCGCAGGCGGCTGCCGGGCCATCCACGGCACTGTTGCTCGGGCCGTCAGCGGGGCGCAGGACGAGCAGGCGCGCCACTGGGGGGCTCTGTGACCGGATCCAGGCGAGGACGTCATCCGCCATCGGGGTCGCGATCTCGACGGCGACGGCGAGGTCGTCGCCCAGGCCAACCGCATGCTCGATCACGCTGGGAACGATCGGCTGTGGCGATGGTGCGTCGGACGGCCAGAGGACGCCTCGCTGCACGGTAGCGACGTCGAAACCCGTGACCATCCGAAGTGCCGCCCCGACGGCGAAGGCGGGGGCGAGCCGGATGCTCCCCGTGACTGTCACCTTCGTGGCGCCGCGGAGATGAGACGGGATGGCCTCGATGTCGCGCTGCAATTCAGCCCACGTGGCGGGAGGCTTCGGGTGCCGTTTCACATATGGACTGTCGCCGTCGAATCGGTCGACCCAGTCGATGGCGTGCGCGGCATGGTCAGCGAGCGGGTCGGGCAACAGCGTGGCGATTGACACGATCGTCCTCGTGTCCTCGATACGCAGTGCCTCGGTCGTGATCTCCTCCTGAATGTCGGCGAGATCAAGTCTGCGTCGACCCGCCACCACCTGGCGCGCAACCCAATCGATGCCGGCGTTGAGGCCGGACTCATCACCGCGCAGCCCCACTGCCGCCATGGCGTACCTCGCCTCGTCGGACAGGTGTCCGACGTCGCGACCTAGGTCGAGATCGAGCACGGCGAGCAGGCGCAGCAGCTCCTCTTCGCTGAGGCCGGCTGCCGTCGCCCACGCCGCCCGGGCATGCTTCACGCGGCCGGTCGTCCCGGCAGCCCGAGGAAGCAGCCGGCGGGTACGGGAGTCCCGTGCCGCCAACAGCGCGTCGCTCGGATCGGTCTGGCGGTTGCTGACGATGGCGAGCTGTACCGGCTCACCCGACGAGGTGAGCTGGCGCCAGGTGTCGGCCACCTTGGCGAGGATCGATCGGCCACCCGAGCTGCTCGGTGCGCTGAGATAGGCGAGGTTGGCGGGGGTGCTGCTGTCGACGGTGTACTTGACCTGCGTGTAGGTGTTCGGCGGCCGCATCCGGTACAGCACCACGTCGTCGAGGTTTCCGGCACCGTCCACCTCGACGCCGACGCTCACGATCGGGTTCTCCACACCGTTGGCTGAGTCCAGCAACGCCGCCATGCAGGCGGACCAGGCCACGAGCCACTGGAAGCGGTCCCCGGCGGTGCGAACGCCCGTCGGGCTCGGAGCGGGGAGTGGCTCGGTCACGACACGTGCGCACGGAACTCGGGGGTGGCGCTCATGCCGGCGGCGACATGGAGGAGGACTTCGGCACTCAGCGGCTTGTCAGGGAAGGCTGCCATGATCGCCGACGGCACCAGCCGCTGGGTCAGGTCGGAATAGGTGAAGCTCGGCTCCTCGCCCCGCGGTCCCGTCAGTGCCACCAGCTCGGCGAGGGTTCGGTCGTCGATGCCGGTGCCCTCGAGTGCGGCGACGAGCACCGCCCGCCGCTCCTCGTCCCCCGGACGGGTGAAGTGGAAGATGCCGGCGGCGCGACGGAGCACTGCGGGGTCGAGAGCGCGCTCGCGGTTGGTGCACATGACGACGATGACGGGGACATCCTCACCGGCAAGGCTGTCGACGCCGGCGAGCAGGGCATCGACCCCGGCTCGGTCCTCGTGGTGCATCTGCTCGGCAGCCCGCGACTGCGCCAGGGCGTCGGCCTCGTCGACCACGACGACGAGTGCTGAGGACGGTCCCTTGGCACTCCGAGCCGCTTTGCGGCCCTCGGCGAGGATGTGGGCGAAGGCGTTACCGATGAGCGTCGTCATCTCGCCGACCAGGCCGCTGCCGCGGGCGCTCAGCTTGAGCCGGTACAGGTAGACGGTCAGGTTGAGCGTGTCGGCCATCTCGCAGCCGAACGATTCGGCGAGCGCGCTCTTGCCCGATCCGACGTCGCCGGCAAAGACGAAGAGGGGAGGGCGATCACGGAAGAGTTCCAGTGCCGGCAACTCACCGCCGTGATGCTCGATGGCCCAGGCATGAAGTCGGCGGGGATCGGCGAGGAGGTACGCCTCTCGACGCAGCCGATCCTTCACATCGTCGAGACCGACGAGCCGACGGTAGCGAGCCGACCGCACCCGCTCGGGCAGCTCGATGATCGGGTGGAAGAGGTCCTCGACGGTCATGGTGTCCTCGTGGGCTGCTCAGAAAGCGGTGAAGACGTCACGGGTCACCCCGACGCCGTTGCGCGAGTAGCCGTTGCCGGAGCCAATGTTGCCCGAACGCGTCGCCGGCTCCTCCCCGAAGCTGCGCGAGACAGGCAGGGCGGCCTCGACCCTCATCTGATCGGCAGAACTGAGGTTGAGGAACTCCGGGCTGTAGCTCAGGTAGCTATAGAAGCTGCAGCCGGCGACGGCGGCGCTGGTCGGCAGCGAGCCCGGGCGGGTGTCGACAAGCTGACCGCCGACGGTGGCCGTGTAGCGGAGGCGGAGCTTCCAGTCGTTGCTCGACGGGTTTCGGAATCCGTAGGAGACGGTCCCGAGGTAGCCGTCACGCAGCAGCAGCGCCGCCTCCTCAACGAAGGCGTCGATCCGAGCATGCGCGGGCGCGCCGTAGAGGTTGTGGAGCAGACGAAGATCGGTCCCGATCTTGGCCCCGACGTAGCGCGCCTCGGTGATGGTGAAGGCTGCCGTCCGGGTGACGGTGGTCGACATCACGCCCCCTCGAATCCCGGTCCGAAGATGGTCCGCCAGGCGGCGTTGGCGTCGCCCTTGGTCGGCGCCTGCACGCCCCAGGCGACCTCCTCCATGGCTGTCGTCGCCGTCTTCACGAGCCGCTGCCGGTCGCCATCGGTGTAGCTGCGGACGACGTTGTTCTCGGAATTGACCGGATCCCACACCTGGATCGGGTCATTCGACGCCGTCACGTCGCCGGCAGCGTAGAAGTCGGTAAACACGATCGGGCTGCGCAACTCGGTCCGCGAGATGTACGAGAGCACCTGCTCGATCGCCCGCGGATAGTCGTGGACCGCCAGCGCCTCCCCGTTCCAGCCCTGGTCCCAGAGGTGCGCCACGATCAACTCGACGAGGAAGCTCTTGCAGCGAAACTGGCCATCGACCCGCTTGGCCTCTCGCACCCACGATTTGAGCAATCGGATCAACTCGCGGTACTCCGGTCCGACGGCGTCCCGCCGCGTCTGCATGAAGCGAAGGTGCAGCGTCACCGAGGTGAGCACCCGATCGCCCTGGCGGGTGATGAGGTAACCCTGGTCGTCCGGTTCGCCGGTGTAGAGCACGGGTGCGACGTCGATCTTGAGCCCCGAGCCGTGCATGCTGATGCCGACAGCGTGGTCGGAGATGACGAAGTCGTCCGCCACTTTGGTGTCGCCGTACACCTCCATGCACCGGTCGCGCAGCCAGTCGAGCAGGCCGCTCTCGTCGGCGTTGACGCCACCGACGCTGGCGGCGCGGACGTAGGCAGCCACGTCGGCGTCTGACCCCTCGCCGCGGCGGCGCTGGATCGCGGTGTGCTTGGCTGTGCTGCCGGAGGCCCGCAACTTGACGAGGTCGTAGTCTGGGTGAGCATCGATGTACGACTCCAACCGGGACCGAAGGTGGTTGACCTGGCTGCGCCGCCGGGCCGCCTCATCCGACGGGATATTCACCTTCGAGGCGGCATAGGCTGCGAGGACGGCGTGATCGACGTGGTTGGCCGGCATCAGCCCACCACCGCCGTTGCCAGGGTTGCCCTCATCTGTGCCATGTCGACTCCTCGCAGCCAGACACGGCTGGAGCACCTGGCGGGCCTGGCCAGGCACGCGCCAGCGCCAGGCTCGCTCCAAGAGAGAGAATGGAGGCTCATCGTGTCTGCTCCCAGCGCCGAAGAGGTCGGATCACTTAAGTCTAACGCACAGATATCCGCGTCCTGTTCGCGCGGCTCAGCTACTCTGTATTCGTGACCCAACGGCGGATCGAGTGATGCACCGGGTGTGTCCTGGGCGATTGACCTGTGTCACCGGGTGACTGGAACATGACTGAGCCGGCCTTCGAACCCGGACGGATCCGACTCGCTCGCGAACTCAAGGGATGGAGCCAGGCAGATCTCGCCCGGTCGCTGGCAATTACAGCTGCCGCCATAAGCCAGTTCGAGGCCGGCGCGAGTCGACCGAGCGCAGACACCCGTCAGCGACTAGCCGCGGTCCTGGAAGTGCCGCCTGGCTTTCTCGACCTGCCGCTCGTCGACACCCACGAGGGCTTCTTCAGGTCGTTGCGCCGGACATCGGTCATCGATCGTCGACGGGCGAGAGCGCTCGCTCAGCTTGCTCACGATCTCGTCACCTTGACAGAGCTCGGTCGGCGGTTACCGCCGCCTTCCGTGCCGGAGCTCGAGATGCCTCCGCTCGTCGAGGACAGAGAGTTGATCGAGGGACTCGCAGCTGAAGTGCGTAGACACTGGGGGCTCCCCGAGGGCCCTGCCCCAGACGTGGTCAGGCTGCTGGAAAGCCACGGAGTCGTTGTCATGCGCCTTCCCCTCGGCACGGCGGACGTCGACGCTTTCTCGTTACCCTTCGCGGATCGTCCCGTGGTTGTGCTTGGCACTGACAAGGGTGACAAGGCACGCTCGAGGTTCGATGCTGCGCACGAGCTTGGACACCTGGCAATGCATGGTGAGCAGGTGTGGGGGCTGCCGATCGTTGAGAAACAGGCTCACGAGTTCGCAGCCGCCTTCCTCATGCCAGAAGCGGACATCTACAAGGCTCTTCCGTCGTGCGCGGACTGGCCGACGCTCTTCGAGTTGAAGATGCGCTGGCAGGTCTCGCTCGCAGCGCTCCTGATGCGCGCCCGCACCGTCGGACGTATGAGCGAGGCGAACTACATCGCCGCTGTGAAGACCGCATCGGCCCGAGGATGGCGAAGAGTCGAACCCCTGCCGCTTGGCGAGCCCGAGCAACCTCGGACGCTACGGGACCTCCTCGACTCGGACGACGGTGCCATGGCTCGAAGAATGCTGCCAGCTCACGCAATGGATCTGCTCGCGACTGCGGTCGCGACGTAGGTCAGTTCGCCCACCTTTGGCCGGCGTCCGAAAACGTCAGGCTGGTCCGCGGCGATTCCTTGCGGCCGCCGCGGTATCAGTACCGCGCGCAAGCGTACGAGTTTCGTCCTCGGGGTCTAGGCCCAGTTCGTCCAGGCGTGCAGTGAGGCTGTCCAGTGTCCGTCGGGCTGCACCTTCCAGGCCGACGCTGGCTTGGATTCGAATCTTCCGCTTTTATAGCTCCTCGGCGCGACGCCATGGCCGACGCTGTCGCGGCTCACGAGCGGTACACGTGCCCTATGGACCCGCCGCCGCGAATCAGCGCGTCTTGCGTCAGGGAGAAGCGCGATGACCCGAGCCGGGACACGGACGGTCGTTCAAGGCTTCACCACACCAACCCGCGAAAGGGAGGGTCACGCGGAATTTCGTGGAATTTCGTGGTGCAAATGTGGTGCAGAGGCGCCGGCGACGCCTTCAAAGGGCGGCAGCCGACGAGTTCACGAGTACGTACGGGGAGCCGAGAAGGGAACGGTGAGCGAACGTGGCGGACAAGCATGACGGTCGATGGACGGATCGACGCCCTGAGCCCGAGCGCTGCCGACGGATCGCTGGCTTCCTCTGGACGGCCCGTTCCCTCGTCAGCGAATACCTGACCATCGATCCCGACTGGGCAGGCCGCCCGGGGTCCCAGCTCGGGAAGGAGCTCTCCCATGTCGAACGAACCGACGGAAAGGAGTTCCGTGACGAGGTTCAGGCCGCGGTGAACAACGCCGGGATCCTCCTGTTTGCCACGGTGCAGCACCTCGAGTCGATCGCAGTCCTTCTTGGCGCCGACGTTCCGCCCATCTACTCCCTTACCGCGCTAGCGCGAGTTGCCATGGAGCTCGGCGCGGGCGCGTGGCGCCTCACGGACCCGACGATCGATGCGCGTACCCGCGTCGCGCGCCTCTCGCTCGATCGACTGAACAGCGCGCGGGAGCTTGACAAGTTGCTCACCGAGACCGGGATGACCCGCGCCGAGCTCGGCAACCATGCCAGCCTCGAAGAGACGGCGAAGAAGATCGAGGCCCTCGGTCTGGCAGTCAAGGTCGGTGAGCGGAGCTCGGCCGGCGACCGTGTCGACGGCCACGAGCGGCCGGCGATCTCGACGACGATGGAGACCTTCGCTGGCCGCCACATCGAGACGGACTCGAAGCGCATCTACAGGCTCTTCTCGGCGGTCACCCACGGCACCCAATGGGGGGTCACCGTCTTCTTCAGCACCAAGGACACCGCCGATGGCCGCTTGTCGTCGGAGTTCGCCGTCGAACAAGGTTGGGTCGACGGAGCGTCCCTCGTCGGCGCGGAGAGCTACGCCTGGGCCGTCGAGAACTTCGTCGCACTCCTCGGCTGGGATGAGCAACCGCTCAATCGATGGATGACGAAGATTGACGCGATCTTCGGGGACCTGCTCGGCGCATAGCCGCGCCAGCGCGAACAGATCGACCACAGCGCGTGGGGTCGTAAGACGGTCAGCGAAAGCGCCAGCGTGTCCGATACAGGGACCGTGGCGCATCGCTAGGTGCCGTCGCGGCGGGGTCGGCCGGAACCGCTCCGGCGTCCGCCGCGATGATCAGGGACAAGATGTCTTGCCACGGCACGGGCAGGCGCTCCACCTCCGTCGATGACTGCAGCGGCCGCTTCGACGACGCACGAGACATTGGCGACGTACTCCCGAGCGCGCCGCTCGAGCGCGGCGACGGCGTCATCGGCGAGCGACACGCTCTTCCGTCTCACAGCTCGCACAGCAAGTCGAGTTCCCACCTTGATTGTTCGGTGGTCGGCGTGAAGACGACGACCTCATTTGGCGCCGATCGGAGCATGTCCGGGGGCGGGGTCAGCGGCCTCCGACAGCACCGCGGCGAGGTCCTCGAAGATGACGTACGTCACGGCTACCCCTGGATGAAGGCGGCCAGCTCGACTCGTCGAATGACCATCAGCGGGAGGACTCGCCGCGGCTCGATTGTCCACGGTTCCTGCAACACGCCGGGTGTAGAACAGGCAGAGGCATGAGGAGCCAAGCGTGGCAACACTCGAGGAGCTGACACCGGGCGCAGTCGTGCGCGGCATCGTCCCTGGCGAGTCGGTCACCGTCGTAGCGACGCGCTGGGCAGGTTCGCGAAGCGTCGTGCTCACGTTCCGAACTGACGCTGGCAGGGTCGATGAACAGATCGTTTACCGGACGCAGGAAGCTGAGCTGACGCTCGACGGGCAGGGGCGAGCCTGGTCCTTCGACGGCGACGGCTCACTTTTCCGGCTCGTTGCCGAGGCCCGCAGAATCCGTCTCGCTTACTTGTTCGATCCCCGCCTCGCGGTGCATCTCAGTCTGATCGAACCACTTCCTCACCAGATCGTCGCTGTCTACGGTGAGATGCTCCCTAGGCAACCCCTGCGCTTCTGCCTGGCGGACGATCCCGGCTCCGGCAAGACGATCATGGCCGGGCTGTACATCAAAGAGCTGATGCTTCGTGGAGATGTCCGCCGAGTCCTGATCGTGGCTCCCGGCGGCCTCGTCGGACAGTGGCAGGACGAGATGCACGACAAGTTCGGACTCGACTTCTCAATCCTTACCCGAGAGCTGATCGAGGCCGCCCGGACAGGTGATCCCTTCGGCGAGCGCAACTTGATGATTGCCCGACTGGATCACCTGTCCCGCAACGATGACTTGCTCGAACGTCTCGGAGCCACAGAGTGGGACCTTGTTGTCGTTGACGAGGCGCATCGCATGGCGGCTCACTACTTCGGCAATGAGGTCAAGGAGACGAAGAGGTACCGGCTCGGGAAGCTGCTCGGCGGCACGACACGTCACTTCCTGCTCATGACCGCGACGCCCCATGCTGGCAAGGAAGAAGACTTCCAGCTCTTCATGGCACTGCTCGACTCGGACCGCTTTGAAGGCAAGGTCCGAGAGGGCGTCCACACAGCCGATGTATCGGATCTCATGCGACGGATGGTGAAGGAGAACCTTCTGCGCTTTGATGGGCGGCCCCTTTTCCCCGAACGCCGCGCGTACACAGTCCCCTACCAGTTGTCCGATCTAGAGATGGTTCTCTATGCCGAGGTTACGGACTATGTCGCCCAGGAGATGGGGCGAGCCGAACGGCTGGCCGCTGAAGGTGAGGGCCGCCGAGGAAACCGCGTCGGTTTTGCCGTCACGGTGTTGCAGCGGCGTCTTGCGTCAAGCCCGGAGGCGATTTTCCAGTCGCTCGCCCGACGCCGTAGGCGACTCGAAGACAAGGCGAGCGAGGTCAAGGTTCAGCAGCGCGCTCACTCGTTGCTCGCCGAGAGTGAACCGCTACGGATCCAGCTCGATGATCCCGATGAGGACTTGGACGACGACATCGAGGATCTCGAAGGTGCTGAGGTAGAGGAACTGGAAGAACAGTTGGTCGACCAGGCAACCAGTGCGCGCACGCTCGCAGAGTTGCAGCACGAGATCGCCACGCTGGAACGTCTCGAAGCTCTCGCGGACCAGGTACGAAAGTCTCAGGTTGACAAGAAGTGGACTGAACTCGTGGGACTTCTCGCGGAAGCTCCTGAGATGGTGGAGTCGGGAGGATCACGGCGAAAGCTCATCGTGTTTACTGAGCACCGTGACACCCTCCACTACCTCGTTGACAAGTTGCGCGCTTATCTGGGCCGTCCAGAAGCCGTTGTCGCCATTCACGGTGGAGTGGCTCGCGAAGAGCGCCGGGTCATTCAAGAACGGTTCACTCAGGACAAGGATTGCCTGATCCTTGTCGCGACTGATGCGGCGGGGGAGGGCATCAACCTCCAGCGGGCGCACCTTCTGATCAACTATGACTTGCCCTGGAATCCGAACCGGATCGAGCAACGGTTCGGACGTGTGCACCGCATTGGCCAGAACGAGGTTTGCCACATGTGGAACCTCGTTGCTGATGAGACCCGAGAGGGCCAGGTCTACCGCCGGTTGCTCGACAAGCTCTCGGAGATGCGCGAGACACTCGGCAAGGATCAGGTGTTCGATGTGCTCGGTGACGTGCTGCCAGGCCGAGAGCTTCGGGACTTGCTGCTTCGGGCAATCCGGTATGGCAACCAGCCCGAGGTGAAGGCTCAGCTCAACAGGGTCATCGACGCGAAGGTGGGCGAAGGGCTTGCCGAAATGGTTCGCGAGCACGCTCTTAGCTCTGAGGTGTTGTCGACGGCTGATCTGGATCGCATCCGTGTCGACATGCTCGAAGCCGAGGCCCGCAAGCTGCAGCCAGGTTACGTGCAAGCATGGTTTGCGCAGGCATTTGCGCAACTCGGCGGGCGCATGAGTGAGCGCGAATCGAGCAGGTTCGAGGTCACCTTCGTCCCCGCAGAGATTCGTAACCGGGACCGCCTGATCGGTGCTGGCATCCCCGTTCTTCCCAAGTACCAGCGCGTCACCTTCGAGAAGGATCTCATTCACGCCGAGGGAAAGCCCCTCGCCGAACTGGTCGCGCCGGGCCACCCTCTTCTGGAAGCGGTGCTCGACATCACTTTGGAGAGGCATCGGACTCTGCTTCGCCAAGGGGCGGTGCTCGTCGATCCTTCCGACCAGGGAACCGAGCCGCGCGTGCTCGTTTTTCTCGAGCATGCCGTCACTGATGCGAGAGATGACAGCCACGGAAACCGTCGCACCGTGTCGCGACGCTTCGAGTTCGTCGAGGTCCCCGAAGTAGGGGAGTTGCGCCCGGCCAGCTATGCGCCATACCTCGACTTGAGACCTGCCACCGATGCGGAGCTACCTGCCATCAGGTCGCTCGTCAAGAAGATGGACTGGCTGCAGGGCGACGTTGAGAACCGGGCGCTGGACTATGGGATCGACGTTCTATCCGCGGAACATCTCGCCGAAGTTCGTTCACGCACGCTTGAGCGCGTCGCCAAGGTAAAGGCCGCTGTCCAAGAGCGCCTCACCCGCGAGGTCACTTACTGGGACCACCGGGCAAGCGAGCTTCAGTTGCAAACAGATGCCGGCAAATCGCCACGGATGAATCCCGATCGGGCTGCCGGACGTGCCGACGAGTTGCACCGGCGCAAGGAGGCTCGCCTTGCGGAGTTGGATCGTGAGGCTCAGCTCGCCTCGCAGCTACCGGTCGTTGTCGGCGGCGCGCTGGTTCTGTCAGTGGGTCTGATACGGAAGGTAACCGGGGAAACGCCCTCCGCCCCTCCTGCGCACGCCATCGACACGACCGTCGTCGAACGGAGAGCAGTTGACGCGGTCTTGGCGATCGAGCGGCGGCTGGGCCACGAAACCCAAGAGATGCCTCATAGCCACCCTGGATACGACATCCGCTCAACCCTGCCCACAGGCGAGACGTTGTTCGTCGAGGTCAAGGGGCGTATCGAAGGAGCCGATGCATTCGTGGTGACCCAAAACGAGCTTCGGTTCGCTGCGAACGTGCCAGATGCCTACGTCCTCGCACTTGTCGAAGTCTCGGCGGACGGAGCCGAACACGACCGGGTGCGTTACTTAGTGGGGCCGTATGGACCTGATGTCCGTCTCCCGTTCGACACCACAAGCACGACCCTTTCATGGCACGCTTACTGGCAACGTGCCGCCTCACCATTGGGAGCGTGATGCCGACCAAGCTGATTGAGGTTGCTCTGCCACTTGATGTCATCAATCGCGAGGCTGCGCGGGAAAAGAGCATCCGGCACGGGCATCCCAGCACACTTCACCTCTGGTGGGCGCGTCGGCCTCTCGCTGCATGTCGCGCCGTCCTGTTCGCACAGCTCGTTGACGACCCTTCTGCACACCCCGAGTCGTTTCCGACCGAGGCGGACCAAGAACGAGAGCGTCGGCGTCTGTTTGACATCATCGAACGACTTGTCCCCTGGGAAGCTACAAACAACGAGAAGATCCTTGAAGAAGCACGGGCAGAAATTCGGCGCTGCTATCCCGAGGGACTGCCAGCGATTGTCGACCCATTCTGTGGTGGCGGCTCGATCCCTTTGGAAGCACGGCGTCTCGGCCTCGAAGCTCACGCGAGCGATCTCAACCCGGTGGCCGTTCTAATTACGAAGGCGCTGATCGAGCTTCCGACCAAGTTCACGAATCGACCGCCAGTCCACCCTCAGTCCGGCACAACCCTACAAGGGACCCAGTCTTGGCGAGGCGCTCAGGGTCTCGCCGACGATGTTCGCTTTTACGGCAAATGGATGCGCGATGAGGCCGAGAGCCGCATCGGCAGCCTGTATCCGAGAGCCATTCTCTCGGACGGGAAGCAAACCATGGTCATCGCATGGCTGTGGACGCGCACTGTCACATGTCCGAATCCAGCTTGTCGTGCGACGATGCCTCTCGTACGGAGCTTCTGGCTCAGCAAGAGGAAGGGCAAGGAAGCTTGGGTCCGGCCGATTCCCGATTCGGTCGCAAAGTGCGTGCGCTTCGAGATCGGGCATGGCAGCGGAGGTCCGCCCGTCGAGGGAACAGTCTCCCGCAGCGGCGCTATGTGTATCCTCTGCAACACTCCGGTGCCTCGACAGTACCTGTGGGAAGAGGGACGCGCTCATCGGATAGGCACGCAACTAATGGCCATGGTAGCTGATGGCCAGCGTGAGCGGGTGTACCTGGCACCGACGGAGATGCAGGAAATTGCCGCAAGAGTCGCGAGACCAGACGATGTCTCAGATACGGAGATGCCGGACAATCCGAGATGGTTCTCGCCTCCCATGTATGGCCTGACGCACCACTCGGATCTCTTCACCAATAGACAGCTAACCGCACTTTGCACCCTAGGCGACCTCGTCGGAGAAGCACGGGAACGCATCCTCGCCGACTCTGACCACAACGTCGGCTACGCCGATGCAGTCACAACCTTTCTTGCCTTTGGCGTCAGTCGGCTCGCGGATCTGCAGAACGCGCTTGCCCGATGGGAGAATACGCGAACTCAGGTACGGAACCTCTTTGGACGGCAGGCTGTTCCAATGATCTGGGACTTTGCGGAGTGTGGTTTGTTCGCAAACGCCGCCGGTGACTACGGAATCAGCCTCGGAAGCATTGCAAACGTTATAGAAAACCTCTCAGGAAGCACACCGGCCGTTACTTGCCAAGTTGACGCAGCCCAGCGGTCGTACGTGGGTCTCGTCTTGTCGACCGATCCCCCGTATTACGACAACATTGGTTACGCGGATCTCTCCGACTTCTTCTACCTCTGGCTGCGCCGCTGCCTGCGGGACATATATCCAGAGCTGTTTTCCACCTTGCTTACTCCGAAGACTGATGAGTTGATTGCGACTCCCTACCGCTTCGGCGGCGATAAGCACAAGGCGGAGAATCATTTCGAATCCGGGTTCAGGAGAGTATTCGCTCAAGCTGCGCAGCAGGGGGCACCTGACACGCCGATGACGGTTTTCTACGCCTTTAAGCAGAGCGAGTCTGATGACAAAAACGAAGGCGCCGGCATGTCGACCGCGTCTACCGGGTGGGAGAAGATGCTGGATGGACTTCTGCGTTCCGACCTTCAGGTGACAGCGACCTGGCCCATGCGGACAGAGCTGGCGAATCGCATGCTCTCTTCGGGAACCAATGCCCTTGCATCGTCGATCGTCCTCGTTTGCCGTCCTCGGTCTGCTACGGCAGGAGTGACGGATCGGCGTGGGTTTATCCAGGATTTGAAAGGGAAGCTGGGGCACGCGCTGCGTGACTTGCAGAGTGGTGGGGTAGCGCCTGTTGACTTAGCACAGGCAGCGATCGGTCCCGGCATGGCGGTGTTCTCTCGTTACGCGAAGGTTGTCGAACCAAATGGAGATCCGATGCGCGTTCGTACCGCTCTTGCGCTGATCAACCAGGTGCTCGACGAGGTCTCCGCTGAACAAGAAGGGGAGTTTGATGAGGACACGCGCTGGGCGATCGCCTGGTATGTGGAACAAGGGATGGACGAGGGTGACTACGGAAGAGCGGACGATCTCAGTCGGGCCAAGAACGTAAGCGTCGATGGACTCGTTCGTGCGGGCTTGGTGGAGTCGGGTGGCGGCAAGGTCCGGCTGCTGGACCGGGATGAGCTGGACCCGAACTGGGACCCGACCAAGGACAGTCGTCTCACCGTCTGGGAAGTCACGCAGCATCTCATCCGGCGGCTGATGAATGAGAACGAGGCCTCTGCCGCTGAACTGCTCGCGAAGGTTGGTGGGCTTGGAGACGCAGCGCGTGATCTGGCGTACCGCCTGTTCCTCATCGCCGAGTCAAAGAAATGGGCCAAGGAGGCTGGACCTTATAACGCCCTGGCTGCATCCTGGCTTGAGATCAGTCGACTGGCCGCCGCTGAACCCGCTGGCCAGGGGTCACTCTTCTAGAGGTTAGGAGTCCAAATGGCGCTCAGTAACCGAGATCGGGTGGGCAACGCGCTGGAATTGTTGGCCCGAGCGTTCGGCCCATACATCGACCGCCGCATGACCAAGAAATCACCCGTGGGAGGCAACTGGAAGGCCGCGTACGCCGACGTGAATGTCGACGAGGACCCGTCGGCGCAGATCAGCGTCGTGCTGGACAACTGGCAGGCCGTGTTCCGCGACGAGCTGCGGTCGACGGGTCGCAACCTCGTTGGCGAAGCTCGCGACTGGCGCAACAAATGGGCACACAACGAGCCGTTTTCGCGCGACGACGCTTACCGATCACTCGACACGATCGAGCGGCTTCTCGCGCTGATCGACGCGCCAGAAGCAGCCGAGGTCGGTGCAACCAAGAACGACTTGATGCGCCAGAGGCTCGAAGCCGAGGCGAAGAAGGTAACTCCGAAGCCAGATGCGCTGTTCACAGAACCGTCCGCGGGGCTTCTGTCGTGGCGCGACGTGATCCAGCCCCACAACGACGTAGCTCAGGGAAAGTTTGCTCTTGCCGAGTTTGCGGCGAACCTTCATCAGGTGTATCTCCGCAAGGGGCTTGCCGAATATACAGAGCCGGTTGAGTTCTTTCGACGGACGTATCTGACCGTTGGCCTTCACCAGTTGCTAACTCAGGCCGCGCAACGCATCGTGCATGGCCGCGGCGTGCCCGTCGTCGACCTCCAAACGAACTTCGGTGGCGGGAAGACGCACTCGATGATCGCGCTCTACCACCTCTTCTCGGGGCTGCCAGTGACCGGTTTTCCACAGGAGGTTCAAGAACTCCTCTCTGCTGCCGGTGTGAAGGAGCTGCCTGCAGTTCGCCGTGCCGTCCTTGTTGGCACGGAGATGTCACCTGGTCAGCCAGAGGTCAAGCCGGACGGTACTGAGATCCACACCCTCTGGGGTGAGATCGCGTGGCAGCTCGGAGGTATCGAGGGTTACGCGCTCGTGGCGGAGGCTGATCGAACCGCTACGAGTCCTGGCCAGGCCATGTCCGAGGTCTTCCGGCGCTTTGGACCTTGCCTTGTGCTGATCGACGAATGGGTCGCGTACGCTCGGCAGCTATTCGAGACCTCGGAACTGCTTCCCGGCGGCATGTTCGAGACGCAGTTCTCTTTCGCCCAGACGCTCGCGGACGCAGCGATTGCGGTTCCAGGCGTCCTTCTTGTGATTTCACTACCGGTATCGGACGATCCCGCTCGTCCAGGTTCTTCTCCGATCGGATCTGAGGCAGAGCTGGGTGGGGTAGCCGGGCAGGAAGCGGCTCGTCGACTCGGCAACGTCATCGCTCGGACTGAGACGCCGTGGCGTCCGGCGTCTGCAGACGAGAGCTTCGAAATCGTCAGGCGTCGGCTCTTCGAACCCATCGCGACTGACCGCATCAAGGATCGTGATGCCACCGCGCAGACCTTCAGCGAGTTCTACCGGAGACAGGCGGCGGAGTTCCCGAGCGAGTGCCGCGAGCCGGGGTACATAGACAAGATCAAGGGGTCGTACCCGATTCATCCAGAACTGTTCGCCCGGCTGTACGAGGACTGGTCGACCCTCGAAGGGTTTCAACGCACACGCGGCGTGCTGCGGTTGATGGCTGCTGTGATCTCCGCCCTCTGGGCTGGGAGCGATCAGTCGCCGATGATCCTGCCAGCGAGCGTGCCTCTTGACGATGCGGCTGTACAGGCCGAGCTGACGCGGAACCTGGATCAGGCGTGGCAACCCATTATTGACAGCGACATTGATGGTCCGGGATCGGTGCCGCTCAAGATTGATCGCAAATATCCGAACCTGGGTAGATACGGAGCCGCCCGGCGTGCAGCTCGCGCCGTCTTCCTGGCGTCCGCACCTCGGGCTGGCTCTGCAAACCGGGGAGTGGAGATCCAGCGAGTCAAACTCGCTTGCACGCTTCCAGGAGAGTCGGTCGCAACCTACGGCGACGCACTCAACCGCCTGACTGACCGCTCCTCCTACCTCTACGTCGAGGGGGCGCGGTACTGGTATGGGACGCAAGCCTCCGTAGCTCGACGAGCGCGTGAACTGGTCGAGCAGCTTCTGACGACTCGCCGAGACGAAGTCCATGGCGAGATTGTGCGGAGGCTTCGGGACCGACCTCGTGGACGCGGCCAGTTTGTCGCTGTACATGTCTGTCCTGCGAGCGCCGGAGACGTTCCCGACGATCCAGATGCACGCCTGGTTGTCCTTGGACCGACCACTCCCCACTCGAATCGAGACGACAACTCTCTGGCGATGATGGCGGCACGCGGCATCCTCGATCAGCGTGGGTCGGGTCAGCGCCTGTACCGCAACATGCTCATCTTTTTGGCCCCAGACCTGAAACGCCTGGAGGAACTTGAAAGAGGGTCGGCTGAGTTTCTCGCCTGGAAGGAGATCGACGACCGATGGGAGGAGCTGAACCTCGATGTCTTCCAGAAGAAGCAGGCGGAGTCCAAGAGACGCGACGCCAACACAGGTGTCGATTCTCTTCTTTTCGAGACTTATCACTGGTGCCTAGTTCCGCACCAGCCGGACCCGACCGGTCCCATTGAATGGGAGTCGATCAAAGCAGACGGCGAGGGATCTCTCGCTGAGCGAGCGAGTCGGAAGCTTGTCAACTCAGGCGCTCTTGGTGCGGCGTACCCATCCGAGTTGCTCCGCGGTCTACTCACCGGAACCGGCGTGCTCTCTTCGATGTGGGCCGATGGGTACACGACGGTGAACGCTCTGTGGGATGCCTTCGCCCGATACCCGTATTTGCCTCGGCTCAAGAACCTGGAGACACTCTGTGCAACCGTCCGAGAGGGCGCGAACCCAATCACCTGGCAAATCACAGGATTCGCGGTCGCAGACGCCTTTGATGCCAGTACCGGTCGGTACGTGGGCCTCACCGTCCACGGAGATGCCCGGAACGTGATCGGGACGACTCTCGTTGTCCACCCGGATGTCGCTGCCGCGCAGCTCCACGATGAGGAGATTCAAGTGGTCTCGGCCGGAAGCGGCGATCGTAGACCCGAGGCCACGCCCACACCTGGTGTCCGTGATGAACGCCCCGTCGAGGACGACAAGCTACATCGCTTCTACGCGGTGGTTCGACTGGACCCGGAGCGCTACCAACGTGACTTCTCCAAACTCGCTGCCGAAGTCATCGCTAACCTCGCCGGACTCCTTGGGACCAACGTTGAGATCACCGTTGAGGTGAAGGCCACCAACGGCGCTGGGTTCCCAGACCACGTCACGCGAACGGTCACTGAGAACGCTCGCACGCTCAAGGTGGACTCGTACGGGTTCGAGATGGAGTAAGTGCAGGCGTTCGCCTTGCGTCACGCTCGCGATGAACTAGCTGATCGCTCGGGCGCTGGTGACCGCGGTGGCCGATCGCAGCGGTGCGAGCGCCCAGCGGTCGGATCAGGATGGGGCAGGACGGGATGACGTCTTTGTCCTAACTGGCGCTGTTGAGCAACGCATCGAGCCATTCGGCGAACTCCCTTGATCCTGTTTTCGTCGGCTCGGGGATCGTCTTGAAGTAGGGCTTTGCCAAGCGCTCGTTGGTTGGGAGGCAGCGGTCGATCGTGGCGTCTGCTCGCTGAAAGCGCTTCGGTCACCTGTCTCAGCAGACCACGTTTGGTGCTCCGAGTGCGGTCCCACCTACCCCCCGCAGACGACTCGGGAGCGGCGAGTACGGGTTCCCTGCCAACTACAGCTCAGCCCGCGCGGTGGCCGCCCAGGAGGCGGCGCCTGGCATCCACCATGCCACCATCTCGGTCGGCACCCGCGGCGTCGTGTGTTTGTGTCGAGCGTGCACCGGCCTGAACCTGCGACACCGGCGGTTAGAATCGCTAGTTCACGCGATGTGAGTTTTACCTGTGGATAACTCCCGTGTGGTCGTCGCACTGATCATGTGCTCACAGCACTGCTTGGTTTTCGCGGCTCCGGTACGGACCATTTGCGAGGAACGGTAGGTAAGGCGGTAAGCACAGGCGACAGCGTCTGGGCGATCGCATCGTCCACCCATGACGGAGGTCCGCAGATGCTCTTGCAACATGAAGAGAGTGCCACGCCCAGCGCCGACGAGCCGGTCCGAGCCGGTGCCGTAGACAGGCCCTGTCTTCGCGTCGCGCCCTGGCTCGACGACCTGATCGACGAGGTCGGCCACGACCCACGGTCGGAGTACGTCGAGACCTTCTGGCTCCTTGTGCCCGGCCAGCCGTCACCGCAACATCCGCGTTTCAGCGCCTCCCGCTGCACCCGCCGATCCCGGCAAATGAGCCGAACAAGGGGCCCGTCCGCACCGAGACACACGACATGCAGGGTCCGACGTGACTGACCGCTGGCAGCAACCGCACCGCTTAGTCCGCGTCCTCGGCGGCCGTTGGACTCTTGCGGTGCTCGCCGAGCTCGCCGAGCTCGGCGATGGCGGTCGGCGCTACCGGGACATCCATGACGCCTTGGACGGGATCTCCCACAAGGTCCTCACCGACACGCTGCGGCGCGCGGAGCGGGACGGGCTGATAAGTCGCCACCTCGATCCCAAGCGGGTCGAGACCGCGACGCTGTACCAGCTCACGGATCTCGGCCGTTCCCTCGATGAGCCGCTCGGTGCGCTCGACCGATGGGTCGATTCGAGCTGGCGCTCCATCGAGGATGCCCGGCTTTTATGGGACCGACGAAGCTACAAGGTCCGATCAGACCAGTCCGACTTCTCTCACACCGCAGTGCGAACGGGTACTCCGAAGTAAGCCAGCTCTCTTTGAAGTGCCATTTCCCCTGGTGTATTGGTGGAGATTGTCGGATCAGGAGGTTCTCGACCAGCTGATCCTGGGTTACCGAGGACCATCGGTCGAAGGGAGGTCTTCACCTATGCAATTTGGTCGGCGAGGTATTCGATCGGCATCGATCGCCGCCACCTTGAGCCTGTCGCTCGCCTTGTCCGCTTGCGGCAGTACACCCAGCGGCTCCCCCTCGACCACGGGCACCAAGTCCACAACGACGACGAGCATCCCTGCAACGTCCACGACCCTCGCCCCAACTTCTGCTGCCGTGCTGAGCGCCTACCGCGCCGGATGGGCGGCGTTCGAGCACGCTCTCACGACCGCGAACCCGAGCGACCCGGAGCTCGCAGCGACGATGGTCGACCCGCAGTTGCTAAGCGTCAAGGCCAACCTCTTCGCCGACAAGAGAGCGGGGATGGTGGCCCGAGGCACTTTCACGTTGCATCCGAAGATCACGGCCTTGTCGGCCACGACGGCAACTGTGGTCGACTGCGCCTACAGCAGGGCCGAGCTCCTCTACGCGACCACTGGCAAGCCGGTGCCGCCGGTGACGCCCCCGGAGAACGACGGGGTGCGCGCCACCTTGGTGCTGTCGGGCTCGACGTGGAAGGTCTACAAGCAGACAGTGACGGAGGGGACATGCGCGCCCGGTTCGTGATCCCCGCCGCTGTCGCACTGGCCTCGGTGTGCGCGCTGATCGGCCCGGCCCGGGCGTGGGCAGGCGATCCCGACGGGCAGAACGGATGGGCTGGGGCGACGGCGAACGGGGGGCAGCTCACGGTGCAGGCCGGAGGGACCTACTGGACCCCGCCTGCGGGCTCGAGTTGGGCCAAGCAGACCGAAAGCGACCCGTCGCCGGGCAAGCCGGACCCGAACCAACCCTACGACTGCACCTACCAGGCCCTCGGGCCGAGCTGGACGCAGCTGCTCGGTGCCGGCGGGCCGACGCCGGGCCAGTGGGTGATCCCAACCTGCGCCGGCCCAGGGACGATCAACCCGATGCCGCCGATCTGGGTCACCAATGCGCAGCCCGTTGCGGGCGCGGGCCAAGTCGATC
>Ga0187888_1001110_pt1 | contig 26495 bp, 28 predicted proteins | sample June2016WEW_7_40_FD_132987 | JGI IMG/M metagenome (GOLD analysis project Ga0187888, IMG submission 132987) | Peatland microbial communities from SPRUCE experiment site at the Marcell Experimental Forest, Minnesota, USA - June2016WEW_7_40 | ecosystem: Environmental > Terrestrial > Soil > Wetlands...
AAGGTGGACAACTGGCCGTCGGAAAGGCCGTCAAGAGCCGTGCGGGCGGATCGGATAGACCTGTTGACAGACCGAGCGCTGGTCGGCCGCCCAGCCTGGTTTCTTACTGTCTGAATCGCAGCTGGGGGTCAATTTCTGGGTAGCACAGCCACTCCTGCCTGTGTCTTGTGTACAGCACAACCACTCTTGACCGTGTCTGTAGAAAGCCAGGAATGGCTGTGTCACGGGGAGACGGGATCCCGGTGTCGCGCGGACGTGTTCTCTGGGTCGGCGGTTCGTTCCCTCGCGGCAAGGACAAGCCGCGGGACACAGCTAGGAGTGGCTGTGCTACACAACAGGTCCGGGCTCCAACCGCCGTGCGAAGGAAGGTATTTCATGCCTCGAGCGCGGCTTGGAGCATCGCCCGGGTGTATCCCACGTTGTAGGCATAGCCGATGTAGGTGCCCCCGCCTGGGTATGCGGACTTGAAGTCGGGGACTTCGCTGTCGGCGTCGAGCCCGCGTGGATGCTCCGGGAAGACCAGGCGCGGGTATTTCTGCCGTACAAGCTCCTTCATCACCGCGAACATGTCCACCTGGCCCTCATCCACAAAGACTTCCATGTATTTCTCCCGCGGCTTCTCGACGCGGACGTTGCGGAAATGTACGTGATTAATGCGGTCGCGGCTGCCGAAATAGCGACACACTTCCACCGGATCTTCCCCTAATTCCCGCGTTACGCCGCAGTCAAAGGTGATACCGTTCGATTTGCTGGGAACGATCTCAATCAGGTGCTTCCAGCCTTCAAGGTTTCCCATGATTTGCTCCGACCCTCGACTGATGGGCGCCGGCGGATCGTTGGGATGCAAAGCCATGCGAACTCCGGATTGCTCTGCCACAGGCACGACCGCTTTCAGGAAGTAGGAGATGTTGTTCCACATTTCATCCAGGGTGTGGGCGCCCTCATTGGGAAGTGGCGGCAGATCTTTTACGCGGTCGTAGTCAAATGCCGTTAGCCCCGTGCCCGCTCTGCCGGTTTCCGCGTAATATCCTTCCGTCAAGCGGTGGGCATAGAAGTTGTATTCCACCACCGGTACACCCGCAGCCCCCGCCGCCCGGATGGATTGCTGAACCTTCTGGATTTCCTCGTCGCGACCTGGCCTACCGTAGAGAGTGTTGCGGAATCCCGCGATCATCAGGTTGCCCAAGGTGAGACCCCCTGATTTCAGGCGGTCCACAAGGGCGCGGATTTGGATCTCTTCCCACGGGATGGCCGGGCCTGACATGGCCACGTGGTTAACCCCCAATTGTGTCACCCGTCGGATCAAAGTGTCATCCAGTTGGCCCGAGGAATGACGCCCGTCGATTTGCAGGCAAATCTTTGGCGTCTCCGCGCCTTCCTGGAGCAGGACCGATGATCCCGCGCCGCGCGACGGCGTGCCGAGCAAAGCGGCCGCCCCCACGGTTTTCAGGATGTTTCTGCGCGTTACCATGGGATTCATGGTTTTCTCCTCTCACCAATATGGACTGCGGGCATCCTGCCCGCTCAATACATAGACAGGATGGCCTTGCCACAAGCTGTGCCACGGGCATCCTGCCTGTGGCGGGTCATGGCCAAGATGGCCATGGCACAAGGTACAAACTCCATCTTCAGAAAGCCACTCGAATGGTCTTCACCTCGAACGGTTTCACCGGCACAATTACTTTTGTCCCCTGGACTTCAAACGATTTCGTAGCTACGAATTTATCCCATTCCATCATGTCGGTTTCACGCGCCGTCCTTGGGTGGCGGGTGAAGTTGAGGACGGCGGTCGCCGGTTTGTCCTCAGTCTCATAGAGCCGGACGATGTACTCGTTGGTGTCCTCAGCCTTCTTGACGGATTCCACGTTGACGCTCGAAGGTGAAATATCGAGGCCGCTGTAAGAAGCGGAGAACTGCCCGGTGTGCGAGGGTTCTGATTTGGGCAACAAGGGTGTGTTGAACTCCGCGCCTCGCCGCGTGGCATTCGCGTCCTGCCAACCACCGCGATGAGGAATGAGCGCGTATTTGATGTGATGGATACCTACGATCGGATCGTCCGATTGGTCCGACCAGGTGTCGGAGGTGGGGAATTCCGGGTACCCGCGGCGTGGACCGCGGATCAGGCTCATGCGCAGCGTATTCTCCTGGTACGAGAAGCCGTACTTCGAATCGTTGAGAAGCGTGACCCCGTAATCTTCCGGCTGGTTGCTGACATCGGCCCAACGCTGACCCGAGACTTCGGTTTTCGTACGATCGGCGATCTCCCACCGCCGCGGTGGCGCCGCGAGGCTAATCCCCGGGTCCTCTTTCAGCGTGTAATCGAACCGCTGGATGGCGCCGAAGGGAATCTCGTAAGTTGCGTAAACATTCTTGAGATTGAGCGGGAACGCGACCTTAGCGAAGCGATACTTTTCATGCCAGTCGACGTTAAGTTCGAAATCTACACGATCGGCGTGGCTGTATAAAACGATATTCTCCACAAATGCTGAACTACCGAATGACTTCTTCACCTGCACGACGGCCCGAATGGGGCCGGTTTCGATGACTTTTACACTCTCGGCTTTTTCGAGCTTATTATCAGCACCAAGATAAATGTTCCACGCGGGCTCGCCTTCGGGGGCCTTGGGGGGCTTATCTTCCCAGACTTCCAGCGCCGCGGCGGGGGTGTCCTCGCGCAGAAAGTTTGTGTCCGTGCCCTTCTTCTTCAGTGACTTCAGATTGCCGGAGTCAGGATCAATCACCACTTCAACCTGGTCGTTTGCCAGCGTGAGCCCGGAGACCGTGAGGTCACCTGGAAACTTAGGCGGTTCTTCGCTGGCCACAATGCGATACTCCTTGTAGCCCATTCCCGGCACTTTTTCGGCGAAGAACAGCGTCTTGGCAGTTCCGGTTTCGTCCTCAAGCTGATAAGGCACGGGTTGCCCGGCGGCGTTGAGAATCTTGAAGTGCTTGAGCCCGTCGAAGTACCCCGCATCCAACGAAATGAGGTCGGTGCGCTCCCAGGGCAGGGAGTTGAAAATCAGGACGGCGCGCCCCTCGCCTTGCGTGTTGACTCGCTTGGAAATGGTGGTGAGGGCGGAGTTGACGAGCTTCCCCCCATCGTGCTTGATATCTCCGTAGTCCGTTGCGGCATCCTGGTAGACTTCCGCAACGGCGGAGCCATCGATGTTGTCGTGGACCTGCCCGAAGAGCACCTTCTCCCACAGTTTCTGAAGCTGTTCCTGGGGATAAGGCTCGCCGAATTGCGAGGCGATCAAGGAAAACTTTTCGGCGTTCATCAGCAGCACTTCGCACAGGCGATTGTCGCGCTTGACCTGCGAGTCGGTGGTGAAGGTGCCACGATGGGTCTTCACGTAAAGCTCATCGTCGACGGTGGGGAAATCTTTGCTTTGCGGGAGCGCTTGAATTTCATGGAAGTAATCCAGCGCCTTGGTAAAGCGAACGGTGGGGTAGTCGTGATCGTGCATCAAGTTCACCGCTCGATCCATCATCGCGGGCATGGGCCCTCCCCCGTGATCGCCCTCTCCATATAGGATCAAAAGCTTGTCGACATGAGCACTCGACTCCAGGGTCTTGAGGTATTCAAGCATTTCGGCCGGCTGGACCGGCTGGGCGTAGGCACCCAGCGTGAGGAAGGAGAGAACCCGCGAGCCATCCGGTCCCTCCCACCAGAAGAGGTGATAAGGGAAGGGGACGGGCGGGTTATTACGTTCGATCTGCCATTGCAACTTAAAGGTTACGAAATAATCGAGCCCGCACTTGTGATAGATTTGGGGCAAGTTCCAGTTGAAGCCGAAGGTGTCGGGCAGCCAGGCAGTCTTGACGTCCACGCCAAACTTTTCTTTGAAGTATCGCTTGGCATAGAGATGCTGGCGCACCAGGGACTCGCCACTGGGAATGTTGGTGCTGTGCTCTGTCCACGATCCGCCCACAACTTCCCATTCACCCGTGGCAATCTTCTTGGAAATCTGCGCGAAGAGGTCCGGATAGTAGCGCTCCGTCCACTTGTAGGCCTGCGCTGCGCTCTGGGCATAAACCATGCCGGGATGATCTTGCATCATCTTGAACACGCTCTCAATCGTTCGCGGAAGGATCTCATGAATGGTTTCACTTCGGGGCCAGAGCCAGGAAAGATCGGTGTGCGCGTATCCCACCAGATCAAGTTCCCCCTGGGGCTTGGTCTGCCCGGTCATGCGCACGGTTAAAGCGGCCAGGATTCCTGCGACCACCAGCATGCAGCCGTAAATACGAAACTTGAACACAGACGCCTCCCTTTGTACGCCCTTCACCAGCGTGTTCCCAAGGGCCGGTTGGGGTAAATTGCAGATGAGTCGGAGCGGATGTTATTTTTCCCGCCGCCCGATAATGTATGACTGAACGCCGCAAGTTGCAATGCTCTGTGTGACCTGGACGTACTGCGGATGTAGCGCGGGCGTCCCGCCCGCTGGTGCGTGGGCATCCTGCCCGCGCACTCTTGGCGGGAGCGGGACGCTCCCGCGACAGCGGGCGCGACACCCGCGCTACGCCCGCTTTTTCGCTACTGTGTCGCACGTGCGCTTTTCATGCGCCCCGGAGCGTGGCAGCAGCTCTTTGTGTTACGATGAATTTTCGAGGCCGCTGGGACGGAGCTGGGACCGATCCCGCTGCGGTTAATGTTCTCGAATCCCGATCACCCTTGCAGAGGTTCAAATATGAGTTCAGCCACCCAATTCTTAATCGCCGCGTCGATCCAGGAAAGTATCAAAGTCAAGCAAGCGCTGCTTGAGGACAAGCATCTCATCTCCCAGATTGCCGATGTTGTTAAGGAGTTTGTCTGGGCGTTGAGCAATGGGCACAAAATCCTCTTATTTGGCAATGGAGGTAGTGCCGCTGACTCCCAGCACATTGCTGCTGAATTCGTAGGAAGATTTCAGATGGAACGTAAGCCGCTGCCCGCGCTCGCTCTGACCGTCAACACTTCCGTGCTCACGGGAGTCGGTAATGATTACGCTTATGAAAATGTGTTTTCGCGCCAAATTGAAGCTTTGGGGTCAGCGGGTGATGTGGCCGTGGGTTTCTCGACGAGCGGAAAATCCCCAAACATAGTGAAGGGACTGGCAGCAGCGAAGGCTAAGGGATTGGTTACCGTGGCTTTGACCGGCAAGTTCGGAAGCGCGTTGGAACCGATCTCAAGGTACTGCCTTTGTGTGCCCTCGGGCGAGACACCGCGCATTCAGGAATCGCATATTCTGATCGGCCACATCATCTCGCAGCTTACGGAAACGGAACTCTTCCCCAGATAAGCGGCGCGTTGGGCTCTTTTCGGAGTGCGACGACTCGTCGCCGCTTTTTCTCACCACGACCCGTCGCGGCGAATCACCAACCACTGACAAGTCAGCGGTAGAAAAAGCGGGAGCGATCTCCCGCACTCGAAGAGTCTCCGCGACAGTAACGTCACCTACCTGAACAGCATCAGGGTCAATCTTTCTCCACCGCGGCCAGGATTTCCGGTGGCGACGCTGTGCCTGTCCCTTTCTTCATGACCGTAATCGAGGCCACGATATTCCCGAAGCTGGCGGCCTCTACCGGATCATGAGTCACCGCCATGGCGAGCGCCGTTCCTGCGGCAAAACTATCGCCCGCCCCGCAAATGTCCACGGGTTTTTCCACCGGCCGCGGCTGAGACCATGTTTCCTTGCCTTCCTCGATGACCAGCGCGCCTTTGGGACCATGCGTCACAAAGAGAACCGGCGCCTTCAAACTCTCGCGCAGCCGCTTGAAATCCACGCTTTCAAGAAGTTCCTTGCACGCGGCCTCCGCCTCGCTTTGGTTGGGTTTAAGCATCAAGTTGCGAAACAGGTGTGCGCGCCGGCGCGAATCCGCCAGAAAGACTTTCTCGGGATGCTTTGCCGCGAACGCGGTAATCGACTCACGTACGGAGGGCGTTACGACTCCGCCTGCCGACGTCTCTGCCTGGTCGGCTACTAGAACGACGTCAAATCCTTCCAGGGCGCTGGAAAGTTTCCACAGTACTTTTAGTTCCGCGTCCGAGGGGAGAGGCTTGGTGTTGATGAAGTCGGCGCGCGGTTGATCCTCACTGCCGGTTTGACTGTTCAATAGTTTCGTGTAGGTGAAGGTTTGCCAGTTGGGGACACTCACCATCAGGCTGGCGTCGATCCCGCGCTCCATCAAGGCGCGGTCCAACTCGAATCCGAAGCCATCATCGCCGCGAACTCCCAACACCGAGACCTTGGCCGGTCCCAAAGCCGCAAGATTGTTGGCCACCGTGCCGCCGCCTCCGGGAGTGACTTCCGTGCCTACGATTCCCAGCCGCGGGATGCTGGTTTCGGCCGAGGGCTCCGAGGTGGCGGGATCGTAAGTGCACCAGCGGTCCAGGCAAATGTCTCCGACTACCAATGCCCGAAGATTCCTAATGCCGTTAAGAAGTTCAGGAATAGTCATGGTTGCAGCTCCAATAGAGCACGGCGCAAGGCTGCCACGGTCGCGCGATGATCTCCGCAAAAATAGAAACTCTCTCCCCCATCGGCCACGGTCCTTACCAGAATCGTTTTGTGGGGGCGAAAATAATACCCGGGATCGGTCTTGGGCAATTCGTGGTGAATGTCCCCTTGTATGGGCACCATGTCGAAAACCGCGGTGGTGAAATTATTGATCACTCGTCCTTGTTGGTGTGCCACGTTGCGGACCATGGCCAGGGCCTTCAAATAGACTTCCGGACCCATGATGGCGGATCCGAAGTTCAGCATGATGCCGCCCTCGAGCTTTTCCATGTTCTTGGTGAATATCAGGAAATCATGGTAGCTGGCGGCGCCGAGCGCCTGGCCGTCGCAGTTCGGGTGCTCGTGAATGATGTCGTAGCCAATGCCCACGTGTACGGTGGCCGGCACCGAATGGCGATAGGCCGCAGCGAATATGCTGACGTCTTTGTGCGCGTAATTGCTCTCCTCAATCCGCCGCCCCACGTTTTCACCCAAGCCCAGTGAGAGCTCCGCGGCTTCGCGAATGATGTCGTTCAAATCGCCGGTTTCGCGCCAAAGGCCGAATTCCCCGCGGCGGATATAATGCGCCACGCTTTCCGTTGTAGCGCCAATGCGCGCCAATTCATAATCGTGAATCGCCCCCGCGCCATTCATGGCGACATGCGTAAGATACCCGTGCTCGATGAGATCGATCACGTAGCGGCTGGCGCCGGACTTGATGACATGCGCTCCCATCATCAGGATGCGGGCCGCGCCTCTGTCGCGGGCGGCAATTAGCCGTTGCGCCACTTCCGGCAACTGCACATGAGAGAACTCGGGCGCCGGGTCATCGAGCTTTAAGACGTAATCGAGACCCATGTCATGCTTCCGCTCGCGCAAAGGTTTGATCAGTAGCTGCGAACGGTCGAAAGATTCATACTTTGATTTCATTGTGTGTCCTTGAAGTTGACGGCTGTCAGCTATGAGCTCGGAAACAGCCTTCCAATTAGCTCGTCACGACACAGAAAATTGGGAATGATGAAGTCCGCGCCAACGCTCACCAGGCGTTGGCGCTTCCAGCCATCTACCACTTGGCACTCCGGCTCCGCGGTGGCGAGCCCCACGGCGATTCCTCCTACGTCTTTCACATTCTTGATTTCCACAAAGCCGTCGCCGAACCCGACCAATTCATCTCCCTTGCATTCGAGGGCGGATATCATGCGCTGAATCAGGATCTCTTTGGAAAAACTCTTGTAATCGTCCTGAGCGCCGTAAATGCCGCCTTGGAAATATTCCCGAACCTGAAGCAGATCGGCTTCCTCCAGAGTGTAGGCCTCATCAGTGCCGCTGGCACAATACAGCTTCAGTCCGCGATCGCGCAGGGATTCGAGAAAGGCCCGCGCTCCCGGCACCAGGTATTTGTCCGGCTGGACGGCGCCCCGCCGAAGGTCCTGGCGTCGATATTCGATATTGGCCATCAACTTGTCATGATACCTCCGCTTGTAAGCAAGGGGTTCAAGGGGTTTGCCGCCGCGCAGCTCCACTTGCCGGGCAAGCTCCATCATTTGATAGATCGTTTGTTCGCCGGTAAGGCGGGCAACGAAATCTTCCACCAGCGTGCGCAAGGCGGCTTCGCTCTCGCCCGTGTTGAGTTCCATGAGGATCTCAACCAGCATCGGCACCATCACCTCCACCCATCCCGAGCGGATTAGGGAGATGGTTCCGTCGAAATCGAAGAGGCCCACGCGCGCGCGGGCAGCGGAGGCATTGGGGTGCAGGCATTCAACCGAGTTAATCAAATTGTTCATTGGCTCCACACATACGACTTGTTCAGACCGGCGTGCACAGGTTCCACATTGTACCGGAATCGGCACTGCTAAATCATCAAACTGTGCCACTCACTACGTTCACGCAAACTTGACGCTGCCGTGCGGTTTGCCTGCGCACGTTCAAGGCAACGAGTGCCCCAGAGAATAAAAGGGTGAAAGGGACCGCCGTCTGTGCGAATTGTGAGGCTCGCGTACGGTTCCTCATCGGAAGCTTAGCCGCCGAGTAAGGCGAATCGCGAACCCAACGCTCAGCGCTGAAAAGAGCAGCGCGGCCCGCTTGTGAGATTGGGACTCTTGTGACACACAGCATGGCCTCGAGTTTCTTGAGAGTCTGCTTGGGGATGCCAATATCCGGGAGGATTGAATTCAGCAACGCGAAATTGTGGCTGTGCAGCGGGATCATGCTCGGCTGGGCCTGGCGGGAGGGTAGGGCGTTCCCACCGCTTCACCGACCGCCGTCCTGCGCACTGGTGTGGAGAAGCGGATACAGTCTCCCCTCATTCCGAAATCCGGTGTGCGCGGACGATAAATCTCTTGGGGGCGGGGCCGACAAAATAGAACGGGTAGCAAGTGACCAGGGTTAGGAAATCGTCATTCGTGGCGCGCAGCACCTTTGTGTCCTCGGGCTCCACCACTTGAGTCGTGTCCACACGATAGCTGAGGGATCCATGCAGCGTCGTCAGGGTGATTTCATCGTCCTTGTGAATGTTGCGTAGCCCACGAAAGAACGTGTCCCGGTGTCCCGCGAGCGCGACGTTGCCCTGCTGACCTGGCAGGGGAGTGCCGGGAATATGTCCGAGCGCGTGGCGCAAAGTTCTTCCGTCGACACCTTCCATGATCATCGCCGCAAAGCCGATGGAACTGATCTCGATTCGCCCCAGCGGTGAGCCCGCGAGGCCATCGATGCCAAAACTCGCGGCGCGGGCGCGGTCCGCGTCCGCCTGGGCGGGAAGAGAAGGAGCGGCGGGCGGTTGAGCGCTGCGCGCAGACGTCTGCGCATCCTTCAAGGCGCGCTCAAATCGCCAGGTTTGGTAGGCTTGAAAAGCCCACCTGTCGATCAGCACGACGGCGCAGTAGCTCAGTGCCAGAACGCCCACAGCAAGAAAGAAGAATCGGGCCCACCGGAGAAACAACGCCAGTCGCGTCGGCTGTCGTTTGATTTTGAACATCATGGCTGGTTGCTCTGGCTGCCGGCTACGGGAGCGATGGCTTGAAAAGCTGATGGGGCGAAGTAACCAGCGCGGGTGCGCACGGACATGCTTCCATGACCCGGCGCCTTCGCCTTCACCTGGATGACCCGATAGGCCCCGTCTTGCTTTCTGTTCATGGGCGCATAAGCTAGGGTGTACTGTTCACGAATATCGTGCGCGATGCGTTCGCAGAGTGGGACGACGTCCGCCAGGGTCGCCGGGAAGTGGGCAAGACCTCCGGTAGCATTCGAGAGCTTCCGGAGCGCATCGGGATTTTTGTCTGGATCATCGTCGGTATAGATTCCGATGGTATAGATGATGGCGTCGGATTTCTCTGCCATGGCCAGAATTTGGCTCAAATTGTGTTTGCTGGCATTGTCGCCCCCGTCGCTCACCACGATGAGGACCTTTTTGTCCCTGTTTCCCTTCTTCAGGTGCTCGATCGCCGCCGCCAGTGCGTCGTAAAGCGCCGTCTCGCCGCGCGTTTTAAACTTCGAAAGGGCAGCCTGCAATTGCGCCGTTTGGTCCGTGAAGGGCGTGTCGGCGGGCAGGCCAAACGAAACATGCTCGTTGAAATTGACGACAAACATCTCGTCCTGGGGATTGCTGGAGTGGGCAAACGCCAGGGCAGCGGCGATCACCTCATCCCGCTTGGGTCCCATGCTTCCACTATTGTCCAGAACCAAGCCCACGGTAACCGGGATATCCTCGTGACTAAAAAAATCAATCTGTTGCAGCGCTCCGTCCTCGTAGACCTGGAAGTCGTCCTTATCGAGCCCCGAAACCAGGGCGCCTCTGTGGTTCTCCACGGTCGCGTGCAAGACCACGCTCGAAACGCTCATGCTGATCTTGTATGGGTCAACCGGCCGCAACTCGGAAGTCGAGACGGCCTGCGAGGCGGCCACACTGGGCAGAGCAAGCAAGAAAACCAGCGCGGCCAGACGATGGCTCGAGGTGGCTCGTTCCTCTGCTGTGCATGCTCCCGTGTTGGATAAATTCGCAACCCGCAACGAACCGTACCTCCCACAAGGCAAAGGCCAACATGATTAAGGTTCGCGAGGTTCAGCCGTCCATCTTCCTATCAGCCAATTGGGGCGTGATGCTAGTTCTCGCCACCACCGCCACGTGATCCCACCTGCCCCCCAGAGTATGACGCACATGGCGCTCAGCGTAAACAGAAACGTCCCGCTCATCAATGCCACGAGCAAGCAAGTGGCATATTCGAACGTGATGAACAACATTACATCCTCAATCCAGGTAACTCATCGCCTTCCACTCGATTCCGACAGTTGGTAGAAGGGCGGTCTTCTTGAAGTTCGACCGTGAAGGGGGCGATGCTTTGCGCACCACCCCCGCTCGCGACCCGACGCTCAGGCAAATTCGCCCGGGCCAACAAACTGGTGACCGAAGCGCCTTCCTGGAGCCCTACGTCAATAGTCTACGCAAGTCCCCAGACAGTGGTTCGATTTGAGGCTGTAGCGGCGAGTTTATCCGTCAGTTGACGGAGCAAATGGCGGCGTAAAGCTCCCTCTACTCGGCTCAAACAATTCGCTTCGAAAGAAACAGAAGCCCCGTAAACGCGCCCAGAGACAGCAGCCCAATCAATGCCAGAAGCGGCAAATGGCTGGCGGTTTGCGGCAGGGTATCTGCGACGGCTGGCTGCGCGGCGGCTACTTCTACTGGTGGAGTCTCGACCACTTCCGTTACGGCTACCTCTTCTCCTGTAGGTTTAACGGCGATGACCGGCGCCGTCTTCAAGGCCTCGACGGGAGCAGGCAGTTCGATCGGCGTGGCGAGAACGGGCTCATTGACAATCTTGGCCAGTTCCAAAGCTCTGGTCTTGGGGTAAACAAACTCCTCGCCCCATTCTTTTCCCGGATAAAACCACGCATGGATGGCTTCCGGCTGTCCTTCGCCTCTTTCCTTAAATGTCATCACCGTTTTGCCTGTCGCCTTCAGACGATAATTGGGGATGGCGAGGATGGTGGTGTACACATGGTCCCCGGCTTGGTTGAAGATTTGGACGATGTGGCGATCGGAAGAGGAATCAAGGAGCTTAAAGACATACGTACCGGCCGGAAGGGTCTGAGCGCCCACACCGGGAACCTCGACGGGCTGGTCGAAAGTGATAACTGTTTTGTTGTTCCAATCGTCTGCCTTCGCATTGGGTAGAATCGCTAGAACCACCAGGCTCAAGCAGAAGATCATTGCTACTGCTTTGAATCGATACAACGTTTTCATCGGATTTACCTCGATACTTTCTTGGGGCGTTCGATTCTGCCCCGTTGCTGGGTCGGACCTACAAATGAAATGAATTTAAGAGGCACCAGATATCTCTTTTTGATCCCAAAGGCTTAAGGAGAGGGCTTCCGTTCCGTCCGGGACGGGGAAAGTAAGAAGGCCGCGAAATTCCTCTTCCTTTCGGAACCGCGGGATGACTTCCTGCTCGAAGGTCCTGGCAAGCTCCACCTCGCACCCGGGCTGCACCTTGATCACAACTGCTCGTGCGAACATATCGGTTTTCCTCGGGCTCCGCGCCCTGCCAGAATCTGCCCTTTCTTTTTCGACACTACGTTTATACCCTGGGGTGGTTTGCGTGTCTGTCCCGCATGGCTCACGTGTTTGGTCAAAAATGCTCAGGCCAGTTGATGGGAGGATTTCCAGGTAGGGGGCGGTCATGACTTGGTGGGGAGCCAAAATCGCCCCCTTAACATAGGCCAACAGACTGATCCAGCCCTCCCTGGGAGCGATCCGCACGGCCCGTACCGACTGGACCCTACCCCGAAGGTGGGCTGGATGAATCCTTAGAAGATGTTGAGTGTAAGGCGAATGCCGGGATGTCTGAGATCGCACATGTAGTAGTAGCCATCAATATACTCGACATACATGTCGTCAGCGTAGTCCCAGCCCATTGGCCATCCTTCGTTGTACCCGAACCAATAGCCGCCGTAGCGGAAGCGGTTATATCCGCCCCTCATCTCGGGACGCCCCATGTGAAAGGAGTGGTCGTGACCGAAATGGGAATTGTAATTCACATCAGAAATGCGGCCATAATGGTTGCCATTGTTCCCGTTGCCGCGGTTGCCGTGGTTGCCGCCGTTGTAAGCAACGGTCTGTCGCTGCTGCCCTCGGGACTGCTGCGCTTGCTGGACGCGTTGGGGCTGTTTACGTTGCGCCGCCTGTTGGCGCTGCGGTTGTGCTTGGCGCTGTGCCTGCTGGGCACGTTGTGGCTGTGCTCTCTCGGCACGTTGTGGCTGTGCTCTCTCGGCACGTTGTGGCTGTGCTCTCTCGGCACGTTGTGGCTGCGCTCTTTCAGCGCGCTGCGGCTGTGCTTTCTGTGCATGCTGAGGTTGTTGCTCGTGTTGCGCCGCCTGAGGTTTTCCTCTGCCTCCGCCCTTTTCCTCCTCGCCTTTTTGTGCGAACGCAGGGACGGTGGTTCCGAGAAGCAATAGCAAAACTGCTGTGCAGATAACTCGATTTGGTTTCACTGGTGTTGCCTCCGATTCATGTCACTTCTACCTCTTGCTGGATAATCGAGGCACCATTGTTATACCGTGGGCCCGCAGGGGTGTCAGTTCATTACGGCTCACGCATGAGGTCAACAATGCTCATCCCAGATAAGATAGGGAAACCTAAAGTGTGGAGGGAGTGGGATTTGCCGAGGTTCGCACGCTCTGCATGGGCACAATATAATAGCGGGGGGAAAGCCACCGGAACGCGTGGTGTTCCACTCCCGACGGTCGCCCAACGCCGCCCCGAGCAGACGGAAATTGGGCGTAAGCGCACACGGATTCGGCCCTATCAGGGTCGAACCTGGCTGGGGATTCATGGTTGGGATACATCTTCCGGGCGCCCTTCCCCCGGCTATTATGTGTATCCCCTGCGGGGAAGATGAGTGAGGAATCCGGACTAGTCGCTCAAGATCACGCTCAAGAGGCCATTGTTAACCGTCAACGCGCCGCTGCCCGTGTAATCGATAAAGCCCAGCGTCCGGAACTTGTTCATGAAGTGACTCACCCGCGACCGGGTGGTGCCGACCATCTGTGCCAAGTGTTCCTGGTTGATTCCGGGGTGGACCGTTTCGGTTCTGCTTTCCTTGCCAAAATGCGCCAGCAGCAAGAGAATTCGGGCCAGGCGCTTCTCACTGGAGTTGAAAAGTTGGTCGACCAGATCCTCTTCAAAGCGCGTGTTGCGGGTGAGCAAGTGTGTGATGAACAATTCCGAGATTCCGTGCTGCTCGTGGAGCAGACGCACCATCAGCACCTTCTCAATCCGGTAAAGAGTGCAATCACTCACTGCGGAAGCCGTCGAGATGCGCAACAACTGGCCCGCCAGGCATCCCTCGCCGAAGAACTCGTTGTCTCCCAGAACGCTGACAATCGCTTCCTTGCCCTGTTGCGAAGTCACCGCGAGTTTCACCTTGCCGTGTTGGAGATACCACACGGAATCCGCAGGGTCTCCCTGCGCGAAGATCGTGCGGCCCTCGCTGTATTCCAGAGCGGTTTTCCCGCGCGAGATTCCGCCGAGGAATGCTGCCCAATCGACGGGGGGAGTGTTTCCGGTTGCCGCTGCAAGTGTGGGCTTGCCATTGCCGTTGGCCTTATCTACCTTTGCGGGGCTTTTCTGTATCTGTGGCGTCATATCCACCTCTCTTTTCTCCTTGGGTCATAACAATTTCACATGCCTGAGTTTCATGCGGGTTACAGGGGCGTAATCTTTTGAGGCTTGCCCCCCAAGTTCTAACCATCTCTCGATGTTTGTCCACTTTCTTGCCCCCGTCACGCTGTGAGATGACTGTTATAGGGCGTTCACTTTGGCTAACCTGAGACGCGGGAATGCTGAGCGCTTTCTTGCCGGAGGTGCGACGGTCACGTCGGCTCCGTTCGCTGCGTCGTCCGGAATGTCTTCCTCCGCGATCTTTTTAACGATTTCCAGCGGAATCTGCTCGAAGTATGTTTTTGGTTCTTTGGGTTTAGGCATTGGGAGTCATCCTTTCTCTTCTCTCGCCTAAAGCCTAACAGGGCTTAACCGATACGGGTTAACTCTTTTTGAAATCTTTACCGTGGCCCTTAGGATGGCGCATCCGCTATATCTACGACACGTCCCCCCCCTCCGCTACCGGCCCGCTCGGTTAACCGGCGCACCCCCCCCCGGCATTTCGGCGGCTTGATTAATTACCTGTAGTTTAACGTCACGATGTGACAGAATAGCGCTACGAATCCTTAACGCTATGGACTCGCGGAGGCAGGTATGAGTCCTCAGGCAGACAAAGCCCCAGTCCATTTCAAGACGATGGCGCAAATCAACGTCCCTCAAGGACGAAAGGGCAAACATCAGCAGATTGTATCCACAATCCTCAAGGATCTCGACCAGTTGAAGGATGGTTCCGCCATCAAAGTGCCCTTGGCAGAATTGGTGGAAAGCAAAGAGAGGGTACGTTCAGCCCTGAATCGTGCAACCCGGAAAGCAGGGCGGACGGTTGCCACCGCCAGCGACGCCACCTTCCTTTACATCTGGAACGTAAGCGCATCCCGTAAGACCCCGCCAAGTTCAAATTGATGAACCCTTCGTGATTTCGATCCGCCCCACCCTGTAGTTTCCCTTCAGTAAATGGAATGATTGCTTTTGGACATCCATGTGTTCAATTTTGAACAGACAGGTCAAAACCAGATTTGCTAGTGTATGACCCCTGGATCGCCATTACTAATGCTCATCGGAGTTCGAACGCCTGGTCACGACGCATTTCGAGCCGCGGCAGGGTGAGCGGGTAGCGCACGGCGGCCTGCGGCCGTAACCAAATCTGTCGGGGCCAGCGGCGCTGGCAATTGCCCATCGGAAGCTCTTCCCCTCAGACAGCCGAACTTCAGCTCCAGTGCCCACGATGGATAGGTGCCCCAGAATCGATCGTTTCTCGGCCATCGAGAGATCACACTCATGCCTATGCCCTGGTAGACCCTTCGCAATTTCTGGCGGCACCACCGTGTAGCTTTCCCTTAGTTAACTGGGTGTGCAGTTTTGAACACCCAGGTGTGCGTTTCTGAACAGCCAGGCATAAACCGATCTTGCTAACCTATTCCGTTTGTAACGCCTTCGCGGGGAACACCGGCCACTGCGCCGGAAAGAAAACGCCATTTCACTAAAATCGACCAAAGAGGAGACATCAGATGACGTCAGGTAATGGCAAGCCACATCTCTATCCAGCACAGTTCTTAGTTCCCCGCGGAAGGATCCTGCTGGTTGATGAGGATGAACACGACTTGGAGTATTTCACCACGCTGCTCGCGCGCATGGGTTACTCGGTCCGAGCTTTTATGGACTACCGAGAGGCGGAGGGATGCCTGGACCGCGAGCCTTTCGCCTTCATCGTCGTGAGCCCGGCCATTGACCCGCACGGCCTGATAGAGCTTGCTTTGGCACGCAGCGGCCACACGCCGGAGGTGGTGCTGAGGCGTTGCCTGGAGATGAATTGCTGTGTCGCGGCCCTGCAACTTGGCGCTGCGGATTATATAGAAAAATCTCTTTCGCCGACGGAGTTCGAACACTTGGTGACGACGCATTGCCAGGAAACGGAGAGGCATCTGTCTCGTCCCCCATCGAGGAACACTAATTTGGATGAGCAATTCTGACCAGCTAGGTGAGCAGTTCGGGGCTGACACGCGAATTACCCCAAGCTATAACAAAAGTGCCTCGAACTCCCATCCGGGACCAACCTGGAGACGGGTGTTAGGGGGGAGGGAAAACATGCTTTGGACAATATTCGCGGTTCTTTTGGTGATGTGGTTGTTGGGCTTTGGCTTTCACGTGGGCGGAGGCCTTATCCACTTATTGCTCGTCTGTGCAGTGATTGTGTTGGTCTGGAACCTGATTACCGGCCGCAGATCTTATTCGTAAGGCGGCCGAACCAGGCCCAAACGTTGGGGCCGGCAGGAATTAACCCTGCTGTTCGTGCTATTCGGGGTGTGCCGGCCCTTGCCGTAGTTTTGGTCTAATTCGTTTCGGGCCAGGGACCCAGCGGTCGATCGCGGGGGGTGCGCCTTTGCAGCAAAACTCGGGGTTCAAAATCCGTAAAGCGGGACGGAGCTCGTCCTACGTGGCGGGACGGCAGCAGGCCGGGTGGTTGCTTTTTCTCTATCTCGTCACCGGAATGGCATCCGCATCGGCTCAGAACGGAAGCTCGGTCCCAACGGCGGAAACCATCATCGCCCGCATGGCGCAGGCCCGGGCGGAAAACCGTGTCCGCCTTCGTCCTTACATCGTCACGCGGAACTACAAGCTGTTTGGCAAAGACGAAAGCAAGGCCAAGGCCGAGGTGATTGCCGACGTAGCCTTCGTTCCTCCGGACTCCAAGAAGTACACCATTCAGGAGACGAATGGGAGCGGAGTGGGACAAGTCCTTGTTCGCCGCATGCTGGCCGGTGAGGCAGAGGTCGAGAAGGATCACCTCGCAACCGACTTGTCAGCGGACAATTATGATTTCCGCTTCGTCCGCGAGGCAGACGTGAATGGCCAGCGCTGTTATGTGCTGGAGTTGCTTCCCCGGCGCAAAGAACAACATCTTCTCAATGGAAATATTTGGGTGGATGCGGATACCTACCTGCCTCGCCGCTTTGAGGGCGAGTTTGCCAAGAGCCCGTCCTGGTGGGTGCGGGACGTAAGCGTCACCTTCGTTTACGGCGACGTCGGTGGAATGTGGCTGCAAACAGCCACCGAGGCCGCGGCCAACGTCCGCATTCTCGGGCGTTCCACGATGGTTTCGCGCGATGTGAAATATAAGATCACGGAACTCGTTGCTACCGCGTCTTCGGTCGAAACAAACTTCTTGGAATTGATGCCACGCCGGCCTTTTCGCGTCGTCGCGATTCCAAGGCCCGCGAAGTAATTCGTTCGCAAGGGAGAATCAACATGGAATTGGACAAGGCACTGGGGTTTGCCGTGATTCTGGGCTGGGATGACTTAAAGAAAGTCAGCGACCCCTGCTCAGCACGGGTTGAATACCAAAGTGCGGCGGGAACGGCGGTGGATTACCTGAGCATCTGGTCGGTTGATGCCGAGGGTCATCAGGCTATGGTGTGCGACTATTGGACGAGGACTTCTCCGGCTCACACCAGCGGAATCGGTTTCAAGAACAAATTCCAATCTCCTCCGTTGGGTCTGGCCCTGGACTTCATCCTGATGAACCAGAATCAGTTCACGCGTCCAGCCGATGCATGCCCGGAGGGTCTGGCACTGATCTACCCGCCCACCGGAGACGAACTTGCCGAAGCCACCACTTGGATGGCCGCTACTCACGGCGCCGCGACCAACGTCAGCCACGCTGAAGTTGAAAAGGTTGCGGCCCTCTAGAGGGAGCAGGATCTTGCTGGGTTTTGATCGCAACGCCGCGCGTTACACCTGGACAGCGGTTCTTGTTCTTCTCCTGGCGGGACTGCTCTATCTCATTCGCGAGACTTTGTTCATCTTTATTGTGGCATTGCTATTTGCCTATCTCCTCTGGCCCCTGGTGAAGCCTCTCGATCATCGGCTACCGGGGCGGTCAAGGCTGCCGGCGCTCACCCTCGTCTACCTCGCGATCGTCGGGATTCTGATTATCATGGGAATTACGCTGGGCTCCCGAATCGTCCAGGAGGCGAACGCCCTGGCAGCCAGGCTCCCAGATCTCCTTACCAAATTCCAGCCTCCGATCGCGCCCGCCGCTTCACACTGGGCTCTGCCGCTGAAGATGACGGTCATTTCGACGGTGCAACAACAAGTGACCCAGCATTCGGGAGAAATCCTGGCAATGCTTTCTAATGCCGCGCTGGGGGTTATGTCGCGCGCGGGAAACCTAATTTTCTTCATCCTGGTTCCGATTCTCAGTTTCTTCTTTTTGAAAGATGGCCGGGAGATGCTCAGTTCCGTGGTGGGCATTCTTGCCGCAGGGGCCCGCCGCGACATGGTGGAGAGAATTGCCGCAGACCTGCACGTGCTCCTTGCCCAATACATGCGGGCATTGGTGTTGTTGGGAGTGGTGGCATCCTTGAGTTATGGACTCTTCTTCTCGATGGTCGGTGTTCCGTATGGGATTCTGTTGGCGGCTGCCGCTTTTCCCCTGGAGTTTATTCCCATGGTCGGTCCTCTGGTGGGAGCCACCGTCGTCATCCTCGTTGCCGGCTTGAGCGGCTCCCACCATCTGCTCGCGATTTTCGTGTTCCTTCTCGCGTTCCGCTTTTTACAGGATTATGTTGTTTCACCGCATTTGCTGAGCGCCGGCATGAAGCTCCATCCTTTGCTGGTCATCTTCGGAGTCCTGGCGGGCGGGTCGATCGCAGGTGTAGCCGGATGCTTTCTTTCAGTTCCGGTGCTAGCTGCTTTGCGAATCGTTTACCGGCAGTTGTTACCCAAGGCGCCGCCGACGGTGGTAGCGCCTGACATTGCTGCCCCTCTATAAAGTAATCTAGCCTTTTCGTCCCGCGAACCGTTTTGGTGGGAGTAGACCTGCGTGACTTCCGCGCCAAAAAGAACGATCTGTGCGGAGTAATAAACCCAAGTGAGAATAATGACGAGGGATGATGCTGCCCCGTATGCTGACGCGACAGTGGACCTGGCGAGATACAACCCAATCAGCGCTTTGCCGCTCGTCAAAAGGAGAGATGCGACGGCCGCACCCATCCACACATCTCTCCAGGCAATCTCGGCATCAGGTAGAAACTTGAAGATCATCGCAAGGAGCAGCGCAATGACTCCCAACGAGAGGAGAAAGTTAACCGATTCCAACAGGAATACGGGCCAAGGAAGCAGCGGCGCTATGAAATTTCCCACGGCCCCCAGCGCGGCGCTCACAACCAATGAAACGAGTAATAGGAAACCCAGACCCAGGACCAGGCCGAACGACAAGAAGCGTTCTCGAATTGCGCGCATCCAGACGCTTTCTGAGCTGCGTGGAACCTTCCAGATTTTATTGAGCGCATCTTGGAGCTCAACAAAAGCCCCGGATGCACCTACGAGTAGAATCCCGATGCCGAAGGCACTCGCAATAATACCCAACGCGGGCCGATCCGCGCTCTGGATGATCGCTTGCACGGCCCTTGCACCCGTTTGTCCCACGAAGCCTTGAAGTTGCCGTGAGAATTCACCCTCGGCCGCCTTTTGCCCGAACGCCAGCCCCGCGGCCGAGATCGCGACAATCAGAACCGGAGCGAGCGAGAAAACGGTGTAAAACGCCAGCGCGGCGCCCATGCTCGGGGCATTGTCATCTGCCCATGCCGAGCACGCCTTCTTGAACAGCGCGTAAGCGGCGTTCAGTTTCACGAAGCCCGTCCACTCTCACCCCATACGGTTGACGTGAAAATTGGTGATGTAATGCATGAGCCCGAAGATGTTCAGGAGCCACACAACCACCACGATCACCACGACAGCATTCAAAAGCGATTTAATGGAGCCCGCCATCGGAATGAAGGTGTTGACGAGCCAGAGAAGAACGCCCACCACAATCAGGGCAATTAAGATTTGTACCAAAGGCGTTTGCACTATACTCATAATTTCAAACCCTCCTTGTTGTCGGAGGCGGGCGTCTATACACCCGCTCCCCGTAACCCATTGCTAAAGATCGCCGGCGGCTTCTCCCTCATGGCGGAAACCATGCCGCCCGCTAGAGCGGGGGGGAATCCCAGGCGCTCGGCCTGATCAGCCATGATCTGGCCGAAAATGGTGTCGCCCTGGAGGTAAATCCACACTTTGACCTGATCGGTTATCAGGTTCGACAAATCATAGTCAGGAGTCATTTTCCCCTCATTCCGCCTGAGTTAATGGGACATTAACCAGATGCTCGGCCAGGAACCAGACTTGGAATTCGTTGGTCCGAATGACTTGACTCACCAGCAAATCGTTGCTGCCGTCGTCGCCTGCCTGCGCCGTTTGTCGAGCTGCCGTGCGGGCCGCCCGCAAAAGAAATTCATGCGCTTCGAGCAACCGGGCGATTTGCACGGGAGCCTCCTCGCGCCCGCGCGGGGGACGCGGAATAAGCGAGGTTTCGGCAGCGTCAATACCCATCGCGAGGCTGATTCCGCCCAGAATCTGAATGCGCTCGGCGAGGGCGTCAACCAGTTCCGCCTGTTCGCCGTAGTGCTTGTCGAACAGCAGGTGCAATTGATAAAAGGTTTGCCCCGCCACCTGCCAATGATGCTTCTTGTACAGGTCGCGCAGGACCATCGTGTCGGCCAGCACCTGGTTCAGTGCTTGCACACTCGACACGCAGACTTCTTCGTCGAGCGCAATCGGCAGCTTGGCGATCTTGCCGAAAGGCTGAATTTCTCTCGCCTGCTGGTGCAGTTGGGGCTGGGCGCGCTCGGTTCCCTCCGCGCTGGGGCCTTCTTTCAAGTTTTCATACGTAGCCGTTCGATTCAATCTCGTACCCTCACTTTTCTCGATTTTTGTTGCTTGTGATACTTCAACCGGTATTTGGTGACGCACGTTGGGCCCGGCCAGGGCCGCCTCGAACTCCGTCGCGCGATCATGATTGATTTTCCTTTAACTAGTTCTTTGCACCGTCCCCGCTGTCGCCTCCGGGACTGACAGCTCTTTTGATCCCTTTACCGACGTCCTTGCTCCCTTTGGCTACACCCTTGCCGGCATCCTTCCCGCCTTTGCCCACACCTTTGCCGGCATCCTCGCCACCTTTGCCTACGCCCTTGCCGGCGGCCTCGCCGCCTTTGCCAACACCTTTGCCGGCGGCCTCGCCGCCTTTGCCTATCCCCTTACCGGCGTCCTTGCCCCCTTTGGCTACACCCTTCCCGGCGGCCTCGCCGCCTTTGCCTACCCCCTTACCAGCGTCCTTGCCGCCTTTGGCTACACCCTTGCCGGCATCCTTCCCTGCATCGCCCACATCCTTGACGACCTGCGCGGAAGCGCGCGACATCAGGCTTAGTCCCACCATCCCTGTTATCAGAAGGGTGAATACCACCCTCGCCCATACCGATCTGTTGTTTGGATTCATATGTCTCTCCCTTTTCCATTTCCCCGCGACCTCGCAGGCGTCGATTTCAATCCGCCGGAGCCCTCGATGCACACTTGTTGTATCCTGATGGGAATCGCGTTGCAGTCCCCTACTGCTCACCCCTTTGGTCAAGATTGCTCACCCAGGATTTGCGACCCGGACATATCGGTGTTGGATGGTCTGCCGAGGTTAAGGCCCTTGGAGGGATTCATTCATCATTTCTTCCACACGGTCCCGCACCGCTTCCTTCACCGCTTCCTTGACCGTCTCTCTAATTTCCTGCGGATTCAGGCTCGGGCTCCCGGCTTCTGACTCAGCCTCTTTGAGCGCTTCTTCCACGATGGGGTTCAGCGGCGACAGCTCCTTGACCAGCTCTTTTACCGCCTTCTTGATATCATTCACGTTGGCTTCGGCCTTTTGGTTCTCTTGCACGGCGCTTGCCACCCAATCGACCTCAAAAGTTCTGATTAAACCATTCACCACCTTTGGTTCACGAACAATGACGCCGACTTCGCGGCGCGAATCCAACTCGGCCATGCGCAGGCTCTGGCTGCCCACGAAGGCCTGACGGCGGTCGCTGATGATCGTGCGCGTATGCAAGCGCATCTTGGCGAGATTCCTGACGTCAAGGCCGGGGTTTTGCTTACCGACGCGGCCGATGACTTTGATCTCCACCCCCGCTTTTTTCCGCTCGCTGAGGGCGCGCAGCATTTCCGGGTCGGCGATCTTCGGGTCGTAGATAAGCAACTCCTTCTTGGCCTTGTGGATGAACTCACCGAGGACTTTGCGGGCGTTGGCGGGACTGACAACAAAGGTATCCAGCGCCGGTGTATAGGGGTTTCGCGTGGTATCCGCCTCAAATAACTTCGCCGCTTCCTGGATGAGCCGGGTGTTTCTGGTGACGATGCCGAAGCCGCGGCTATGGTCGATATCCAGGTGGGTGAAATTGAAGGACAGGATGTAGAGCAGCCGGCGGTCGATAATCAGCAGCTTGTCGTGATAGCGCACCAGATCATCGGCGGTCCGCGAAACGGCAACGCCCACCGCCAGCAGGCGCATCTCGAGCTTGCGCAGGTTTATCTCGCCGCCCCGGTTGGTGTAGGCAATCAACGCACTCACGGCAACGCCGCGGCCCACCGCAGCCTTCAGTCCTGCCTCAATCTCGGCGCGGTCAAATCGGAAAATTGCGATCTCGATGCTTTTCTTCGCGTTGCTGATTCCTGAAAGCAGCGCCTCGGGTCCGTCATCAGGTTGGATTAGCAGTTTCATGTTAGCGCCATCGCCGCTTCGGGATCTTCCTTGCGAAACTGGATCTCGTAAAGTTCCGAATAGAGGCCACCTGCCGCCAGCAGGTCGGCGTGGGTGCCGCGTTCAACGAGAGTATTGTCTTTCACTACAAAGATAATGTCGGCGCGCCGGACGGTGGCCAGGTGGTGCGCGATGATGAGGGATGTTTTGCCTTTCATCAATCGGTCCAGGGCTTCAAACACAGCTTGCTCGGCCGCCGCATCCAGCCCTGAGGTGGGCTCGTCCAGAATGAGAATGGGAGTATCACGGATGACGGCCCGCGCGATGGCGATGCGCTGGCGTTGCCCCCCGGAAAGGGTCACCCCGCGTTCGCCCACCATCGTGTCGTAACCCTCGGGCATCTCAATGATGAACTCGTGGGCGTTGGCCAGTTTTGCGGCATGGATAATCTCTTCGCGGTTGGCTTCCGGGCGTCCGTAGGCGATGTTCTGCCACACGGGGGCGCGGAACAGGAGCGTTTCCTGCAAGACAAAACTAATCTGCTGACGAATCGATTTCATCGTGTAGGTGCGTATGTTGGTCCCGTCGATTCTGACTTCCCCGGAGAGGGGATCGTAGAAGCGCGCCACTAAGCTGATGAGAGTCGTCTTGCCGCCCCCCGTGGGGCCGACAAAGGCCGCGACCTGGCCCGGCTCAATCACGAAGCTCATATCCTTCAGGATCAATTGGTCGTGGCTGTATCCGAAAGAGACTTTATCAAACTCAATTCCGCCCTTGAAGCGCCCGGCGCGCCGCGCGCCCGACAGGTCACGCATCCCGCCCTCGGTCTCCAAAACTTCGCGGATCCGATCGAATCCCACTTCCGCCTTGGAGACCGTATCGGTCATTTTGGAGAGGTCACGCATGGGCTTATACATCATGCCCAGGTAAAGCAAGAATACGACCAGGTCCCCCGGCGTGAGCTGGCCCGCCAGCACTAAACGTGCGCCATAGCCGAGCATCAAGCAGGTACCTATGGCCACGAGAATATCGACGATCGGTGAGAGCGTCCCCTTGAGGTTGCGCGCCAGCAGGGCCGTCTCGACATTTTCCAGACTCTGGCGCTCGAAGCGGCGCTCCTCATAGTCTTCGCGGGCAAAGGCCTTGACCACGCGGATCGAGGAGAAAACTTCCTGAACAATCGAAAGCAGTTCGCTCTCTTTTTTCCTTACGGCGCGCGAGGCTTTTTTGATGCGCCGAGTGAAAATGTAAACCACCAGGAAGAGCACGGGCGCAATGGCCAGCGAGATGAGCGTGAAACGCCAGTTGAGGTAAAGCATGATCCCGATGATCCCCACCAAGGTGAGGACGCTGCTCAAAATGCCGAGCAGCGCCGTGGTGATGAACGCCTGGATGGCCTCGATGTCCGTGGTCACCCGGCCGATCAGGTCGCCGGTCCTTTTCTCGTCGTGCTCGGCCAATGACAGCCGGTGGATGTGGTGATAGAGCGTGCGCCGCAGATCGTGCATCACCGATTGGCCGACGCTGGTGGTGAGGTAGTTTTCCAGGTAAGAACTGATGGCGCCGACGATGGCAATGACCGCCACCGCCAGCACCGCGAAGTTGAGGACGGCCAGTTTGTTAGGCCCGATCCAACGGAGCGGTACGGCCATCCAAGTGGGCGGCTTCTTGGATTGGAGCAGGTAATCGAGGACGATCTTCAAGGGCCAGGGTTGAGCCAGATCGGCTGCGGATCCACCCAGAACCGCCAGCAAGGCCAGCGCCAGGGCTTTCCAGTGGGGCCGCAAAAAGTCGATGATGCTGCGACTTTTGTGCTTTGAGCCACTCTCCGATGTCATCGTTTCTCAACCTCTTGCCTTGCCGGGTAGTGAGCCAATTTGTAGAGGCGGATTTACACCGCCATTTGGCGAGATAAACTCGCCGCCACGGGCGCCATATGGCGGCGTAAAGCCGCCATATGGCTTTGCCTGGTGGCCGGCTTGTCAGTCTGACAACATGTTCAACTGGACGATTCTGCCCTCCACCACCTTGCTGAAACCCTCCACATCCTCGAGCGAATATCCGGCAGCCCGGAAAGCATCGCGGACCTGCTCCGGTGAGAGTTGCGCCAGCAGTTGCCCCATCCACTGGGCGTCTTTACAAGGAATTTGCTTGCCGATCCACCGCAGCTCCAGCCGGCTGATGAACTCACGCGGGTTGAAGATAAAGATCACTGCGGGTCGTGTCGGGAAGTTAAAATCGACGTAACGCTCCGTCGACCTGCTGATAAACCTGGAATGGCTGTAGGCATTCAGATTGCCTTTGGAACCTCCATGCGTCCAACTGCGCCCAGTGGACCCAAAGCTTGCGCCCAGGTCGCTTATCATGTAGATGTTTTCCGGGCCTTCGGAACCCTCGGAACGCTTCTCCTCATAGATGGCGTTATTCTGGTCCTTCACGTCCCAGTTACTGATGAGGGCCATCATGACTCTCAGCCCGTTCAATTCGCGCGTATTGCTGAAAGGGTTGGAGCGCCATTGCCAGCCGCCGACCTTCTTCTCGTCCTTCAGATTCCGCTTCAGCCGAACGTTCTGGAAAGTCCCTCCGGGTCTCACGAGGTTCTGTCCCCGGTGGAGATGGGCCGGCAGGTTTTCAACGTGCAACACCGGCAAGAAGTAATCTTCGTCGGCAGAATATCCGACGGCCCAGACCAGGCGTGAAGCCACGGTCTCCGGCCGCACTTCTGCCCCCAGCTTGACCTTCCACTTGACGTCGTTTTCATCGTGAACCTCGAACTTCGGGTTCGTGCCTTCCATGTCTTCCTTGACAAACGTGAAGGTGGTGTGCGGCGCGTCCTTTTCGCCCCCCGGCCCGAAGAAAAGGTTGCGCGACCGGATGTCGCCAGGGCTGCGCCAGAGCACAGGATTTGCGGAACTGGCGATTTCTTTGTCAGCTCCTGTGGCCTTGCTTCCTTTTTTCTTGGTCGCGGCGACCGAAGAAATCAGCGTGGTAATCGCAAGAAGGATAGTAACTAGTCGTATTGTCTTATTCATACTTACGCCTCGTGTTCTTGCTGCCAAGCTGGGATTTCCATCTTGAAATGTGGGTCTCAACTTGGTGTTTACACCCCGAAGGGTGGAGATGCCTGACTAACCTAACAGCTTAAGATTTGCTTGTCTGTGCAATAAGGAACACCGGAGGCCGGGATACGGGACACGGGACGCGGGATTCGGGGCACGGGATTCTAGACACGAGACTCAGGATTCACGGACGTGTGTAGGCCGAACGGGGTTCGGCCGCTGACGTAGGGCCGAACGGCGTTCGGCCACTTGGGCCAGCGCCGCTGGCCCCTACGATTCCTCGTCGGCAGGAGAGCTGAACTGCGTTCGGCCATGGGATGAATCCGGCGGGAAGGTGGTTTATCTCCGGCGCGCCTCAGGCGGCTTGTCCCGACAGCGCGCTCTCCGGTTTCTGGAGTCCGATGGACTCCTCCGGAGTCCCGAAATCGGACCTTCCAAATTGATCATAGGGGTCTGGGAGTGCGGTAGCGCCAGCTACCGCCTTTTTCGGAATCGCGGTTTAGGAGCGTGGCCCGCTACCCTACGGCGCTTCGCAGGGTCTAAACCGGTCGCTGGCCATTTTCCGGGAAGGCGACTTCAGTCTAAATCCTAAGCTGGGGTTGCAACCGTCGGACTAGCCCAAGTTCGTCACGAGAGCATCGAAGAATTAGCTAAGTGTATTGGAATCAGTTCAGGCTGTTGCCAAGTCTACACTACATTCGCGATCAAGACTGAGCCGATCCGGGACGGTGATTCCGAGT
>Ga0187888_1001123_pt1 | contig 26251 bp, 24 predicted proteins | sample June2016WEW_7_40_FD_132987 | JGI IMG/M metagenome (GOLD analysis project Ga0187888, IMG submission 132987) | Peatland microbial communities from SPRUCE experiment site at the Marcell Experimental Forest, Minnesota, USA - June2016WEW_7_40 | ecosystem: Environmental > Terrestrial > Soil > Wetlands...
AAAATTAGGGGGGTACATTGAAAAAAAGAAAAGTTTACCGTTTTCAACACGTCATTTTGCTTCAAATTTTGAAAAAAAAGGGGTGAAAAAAAATAAAAAAAAAAATTTTGCATCAAACTTTAGCTTTTTTTCAATGTACCCCCCTAATTTTTTTTTCGATCGTTTCCATTTTTTTTCACACTGAAGTTGTAAACTTAATTTTGATTGGTTATGTTTTTATTTTTTTTTAAAAATATTCAAATTTTTTTCAAATTTTTTTCAAATTTTTCAAATTTTTTTTTAAAAAATGGCGCCAAAAAATTTAATCTATACTTTTTTTTACTTTTTTTTAATCTCTATTTTTTAATCTCTATTTTTTTTAATGCATGTCTTTTTTTACTTTTTCATTTTTGGGCTCGACCCCCCAAGTTGCTAGTTTACTTTTTTGGCATCGACCCCCCAAGTTGCTAGTTTTTTTTATTAACACGTGTGAAAAAAATAAAGTATTTTTTATTCATCGTATGATTTTGATTTTGATTTTTTAGATGATTTGGATGATTTTTTGGATGATTTTTTGGATGATTTGGATAAGGGATGATAATCTTTTTCTTCAATCAAAGAAATACCCAAAGTTTGATGAGATACAATTACCGAGTAAGATTGATTATTTGAAATTTTGATGTATTCAATATTACGAAGCATGCGCGCCTTTTTCCAAATGTAAACCAATATGATGATGATGCTGACAGGGATATCTACTGCAATGAAAATAGTGACAAACTTGAGAGAGGTAGCCGTGATAAGTTGAATTGTGAACATGTAACCAATCCAATGAACCGAATATGTCATTAAAGTGTTGAACATCACCTCGCCCAAATATACCGAATCGGTGTAACGTTGTAAATCGCTGTAGGTGTAATGATAAAAATCAGGTAAAATCACGCGATTGTATAAAGTTTGATATAGACGGAAACAAACGGCGAGTGCTGTGATGACACCTACTTTTAGATTTGTATCTAAGGGAAGACCGAAATAATCAGGATTGTCAAAGGTGAAATAACTGCTTAAATCCCATTTGCCCAATATTAGAATAAAAAGAACAATGATCATTTCGACTAATTGACAAAGACATAGACTGACAAGAAGCGAACGACTTCCTGGTTCAATACTCGAGGCAAAATATGTATTTTTTTCTGTTTCTTTTAGTCGTCTTCTATATATATGAATGCAACCAGCCAACGCATCTGCTGCCATGTATATTGCTATTATATCGTATCTATCAAAAAAGAAGTTTATTATGAATATATTACGCATCCATTGAACAAATCCACGAACTAAAAATACAAAGAATGCAATAATCATATTATTAGTATCTTCTTCTTTCATTTTATCTATACTTATTTTCTTCTTTTTTCTTTTAACTTTCTTCTCCTCTTCTTCCTCTTCCTCTTCCTCTTCTTCCTCCTTTTCCTCTTCCTCTTCCTTCTTTTCTTCTTCCTCTTCATCATCCTTTTGGTCCTCGATATCAATGTTGTTTGAATAAGTCTTTTGTGAATTTGAAAGAATGTTGTTTATCCAATGATCAATGTTTTCACTGGAAAATGTCTCTAACATCCTATCAAAGAAAAGAAAAACACTCAAATAGACAACTTCCTCTACAGTGTTGAGCGTATCACCAAAAACATGTATCGGCGGACCCAAATTGAAATACCCAACCTTTTGAGCACCACTTAACCATAAAATCAAAGGATAAAGCGGCATCAATAAAGTATTAACACATAATATATACGGTAACATATCCTTCCACCAATCATCACGTAATATGTTTTTGATTTGCATTGTTACAAAAGTCGTCACCATTGCCGCCACAACATCTGTTAATGCAATTGCCATGAAAAAACTCACTTGCGACCGTATGAATATCACCACAGTGCTATATTGGAAAAAGGTCATGATTGCCTTATGAACCCGTAACACATATAACATTGCCACTGGATCAACGTTAAATTTTTCAAGCATATAATTATCATCCGCATTTGAAATCGCAATCATCACTCTTTCTGTAATAACAGTTGCTAATTGTGAAACAACCAACACAAAACAAATAAATACAAAAATACCCCAATTTCGAAGTGGTCCTCCTATTATTTCAATTGGTGGTTTTAATCCAAAATATACTGCCTCTTTAAATATTGGAACTGTAACTGCTCCTGACATAATCCAAAATATAAGAACAACTCCACAATATAATGTAATTATTCTATGTAATAATCTAATATCATAATTAATTGTTTTTATTGTTGAATTCATCTTCTTCTTCTTCTTTTGGTTTGGTATTTTTTGATTTGGTTTTTTTTTGGTTGATAATATATATATATAATCAATATTTAATTTTACCTTCTCATCTTATACTTTGTTCATCAAATATTCCATTATTATTACCCATAAAATGAGCAACAGGAGCACGTAATTGAAATTGTTCTGCTAATCCATCAACTAAACCTGAAAATGAATAACCCATTCGTCTTTGTGAAAAATCTGAATATTTAACACCACCATATCTACTTGAAAATGTAATTAATTCGGTTTCGGCTTCTCTTTTCTGAACTTCAATACTTTCAATTTCATCTAATAACATCATACTAAATAATCCAAACATTTTTGCTTTCATTTGTTCTTCTCCTCCTCCTCCTCCTCCTCTCATCACTGTATCAAAAAATGTGCGATCTCTTCTCTCTGTTTTACTTTTTGAAGGAACTTCTTCTTCTTCATACGATCTTGGTTTATAATTCACTAAAACTTCTGTCATTTTTTCCATAACTTCATTTTCCTCTAACCCAAGACAGTTGCAAATCAATAGAGTAAGACCAATCAACCCAGATTCTACTTTTTTGGCAACACTGAATTGTCTTTTCAAAAACTTGCTCTCTCCTATTTCAAGATTGACAACCTCGTCTAAGCGACCAGCGAGCGCCAATTGACGTTGATAACTGTATTGTTTTGTGCTACATAAGACAGATAAGAATAAATCTTTATGATTAAAGGGAGCCAAAGTGAATGGAAAACAACTGCCGTAATTGAATCTTTTTGTATTCATTGCACTACGTTCATCATCTCCAGTGACGTCTGAAAGATTTAAACAAAGTGGTTCACAAAAGTTATAATCTCTTGTATTTGGTTTTATTTTTTCTAATGGAACAGTCGAATATCCTCTAACGAATACGGGGAATCCTGAATTGTCGGATGATTGCCCTAGACCAATAGTTGCATCGTAATTTCCTCCAGATACACCAGTGAAATAATACATATCTAACGTCATTTGTTTCATATACTCCTTTCGCATCTTTGGTTCGATAGTTTTCAAGAAATCTACTGGGACTGGAATTGGAACATTTGGAGTTGCTGATGTTGGAATAAATCCTTGTGTATTTGTTGCAGATGTTGTATCATAACCCTTTCCAAAATCGTCCATAACATCACTTCTTGGTGTTGCTAAAATATCAAATAAAAAAACATTATCCCTTACGTTTGGTTCTCTTCTTGGTCTTTTATAAAAGGAATATGGTTCGTATTTTTTAAACAATCCTGCATCATTTTTAACTGCACTACTTGGAACAGATGTCGCTGCAAGTGGTAAATTAAAAACTACAGGTGCAGCATCATTTTCCACTCTTGAAGTCATCTTTTCTTAATATTTTTTTTTGGGTTTGGTTTGGGTTTGGGTTTGGGTTTAATATATATGTATATCAATTAATTATTTTTCTTTTTTTTCCTAATCACTCCTCCACCCTATTTATATTTACGATTTATTACAATTATAAAAGAAAAAAAAAGAAAACTATTCAATATATATATCTTTAGTTGTTTGATTTTTTTTTTAAACTAAAAAACCCCCCAAAAAAATGAATATAATTATAGGATTTGTATGTCTTTTAACAATTAAAATATTATCAACATATGCATGTCCATATATCCTTGTAAATAAAACAAGTTTAAAACAAACAAATTATACAAATTTTACATTAGCGATTTATACAGCATGTAATACTTCTTTTGATTTATTAATATGTGATGGAAGTAGTCTTAATTCAACTGATGTGACTCCCTTTAGACTTAATTGTAATTTTAATGTTTATGGTATCACAGATGAAAATAATACGGGAGCATATTTAAATACAAGTGCAGCAACTGGAGCCTTTTCGACGACACAACCTATTTTCTTATTATATGGAAATGCAATGGTATCATTTAATAATTTACAAATTCTATTTTCAAATTTATTGTTTGGTGTGACACAAAATGCCGTTCTTTCAATGCAAAATGTTTCTACACAATTTGGACAAGTTGCAATTACTCTGGCGCCTTCAACCACAAATTCAATTCCCTTTTTTGGAGTCGCAGTTGTATTTCAATTCACTCAAATAGCAATTCAATTCAGTCCTGCTTCTTCGCAAAATTCTCTCGTTTGTTACTATTGTCAATTTCTTGGAAATAAAAAAGCGGGAATAGCAATGACAAGTGGTATTGGCGTTGGTTCAAATGGAGGTTTAACACAAATAGACACTTTTTATCCTGCCTTTTTAGATACTAATATTCCATATGGGTTATTGGGACAAGCATCTTACGGAGGACCATATACTATAAATGCAATACCAATACCTGAAATTTACGCATTAGATCATCATTTAGTAGTTGGAATATCGTATAATTGTCCACAAGTCACGCCGACACAAAGTAAATCTCCAACACCTATATATGAAGGATTTGCTCCAAATAGTAATAATGGAAATGGAGGAGGAGGAAATAATGATACTTGTGGAACTACTTGCATAATTAGTATTGTAATGTTTGTTGTTCTTTTATTAGTAGGAATTGCTCTTTATATTCAATATGTTGGTAAATCGAAATTAGATAAGAGTCCAAATTTATATAAATCCAAAAATACAAATACAAATACAAAACCAAATGTTTAAACCCACCTTTCTTTTATTTCTTTTTATTCTAATGGTTCTTGTTCATTGGTTGGTGTATTAGTAATTAATGGGTCATTTTGATCTACTGGTTGAACGGGAGACAAATAATTGGCATAAGCAATATATAAGAAATTCAATTCCATAAACAAAGGTAGTATGGAAAAAACCAATATAATAACATGTACCGCCATATCAAAGATAATAAAATCAAATAAAAGTAAAATCAAATTGAACACTAAACAAATAATCATAAGACTGGGCATTGCATTATATTTTTTGATTAATTGCCATAACCACTTTCAAAATATCAAGAAAAAACTGATTAAAATAAAGTGCTATCATAGTTGGTTGTGAAACATTTTGATTTGATTTGATTATTAATATAAAGGAACATATAGGACGAAATATTGAATAAACGACACAAAAAAGCAAAAAATACGTAGACTTTTTATCACGATATCTATTTTCTTCTCTTAAAAATGGGAATACTGAAGACAATAAAGGAAAACATCTTATAATTATGTTATTTTTTAATTCGTTTATCTTTTCACATAATTTTTCACTTTGTTGTGGTGAAATATCTTGTTGCTCTGTCATTTTTAAATTTTCTTTTTTTTTAAAAAATGCAAATATTATAATTAACTTTGATATTTTTATTATTATTTTTGTATTATTTTTGGTATTATCTCATTTTGTATTATTCTGGAATATCTTTATTTTCAAGTTTATTATAATCCATTTGAGTATAGCCATAATAATAATTTAAAAATACGACGACCATAAGAGAAATATCCAATACTAGATAAAATCCAGAAAACATGCCAACAAGGATATAATAAAGCAAAGTTTCATCCATAATAACAGTAAAATAATTCAAAGGAAACATCCAACTATCAACTGTTAGCAAAAACATCCCATAACCAAATGCAAAAATTTCATAACCATGATTCAAAGACAGCGCTAACTTTAGAACATTAAGAAAAATGAAAATTATATAAAACACTACATAAAACATCTGGGCTTCTTCTTTTCTGTGTTGTTGTAAAAGAATAAGTATCCAAAAGAAACGCAAAAAATCAAATAAAACGCAAAATGTGCAAAAAAGTGTTGGAATTATATCATTGTTTTCTCGATAAGATTTGTGTAAAAAGGGAAAGCATCTAATCAAATCATTATTACAACGAATGAAAAATTTTGTAGAAGGATCAATAAGACAATCACGAAAATATATTCTAATATAATGACTTTTTTCTTCTATTATTTCATTTGCTTTAGTAGGTAACATTTTAATTTCGTCTTTATTTATCTTTTTTTTAGTTTTTGACAATTTTTTTAAAAAAAAGGGAATTATTTCTTTTCAAATTGAGTATATGCTGGTTCTTTTGGATATAAATAACTCATAAAAACTGCAAATAAAATGTAACAATTTAAAGGAAAACTAAATAATAATGTTATTCCTGCTGTAATCATGTAAGTAGTTAAATTAAAAAGAAAGTAAGTGAATGTGAAAAAAATAAAATCCAAACCAACTATAAAGGCTGGTGCGGCTATCACTTTATCGTAACCATGATTAAAAATCAATAACCATTGTAAAATATCAAATAAAAATTGTATGGGATAAAGGAGGTCATAATAATATTTTGCCTCTTTTTCTTTATCCTCTAGACAAAATTGCAATACAAAGAAAAACCGAAAAAGAGAGTAAACAATGCACAGGAAAACAAAGAGAGATGGCATAATGCTATTGAATCTATTCTTCTTATCTAAAAATGGTAACATTGAAATCAGTGTTTCATTCAAAATACAAATAAAAGTTTTAATGGGAATGACAACGGAATCTTTTAAGTCTTCCATTTTAGATTTTGCATCTTCTGAGAAATCTACCTTTTTATTAATATATCCTTGTTTACTCATTTCCTTTCTCTCTTCCTCCCTCCTCTTCTTTTTATTAAAATGTAAAAAAAATTACAATTAACTTTTTTTCTTTTGTAATTTGTATTTTATTTTATTTAATTTTTCCTTTTTCCTCTTTTTTTCCTTTTTTTCCGTTCATCATTAGACTTTAAAATATCAGAGATTACATCAAATGCGAATTCAAAATCTGATAAAATTATTAAACTACCAATCAATAATTCAAAATATTCAAATTTTACGAAACTAGGATTAAGAATGGAAGTCAAAAAGAAAGTCAACGAATTAATAAAAATTTTAAAATTTGAAACTTCATAACGACAAATTTCAACCATATTATGTTTAACAATTATCCAACCCATTGTCATTACAAGCAAAATCAATAAACAATTTTGATAATCATGCTCACTAAGATCATTTTTATTACGATAAATAGCAAGAATAAGAAATAAAAGAGAAAGTAACACTACAATATATGTGGCCCTTTCCTCATTTTTGTTCTCATTTAATTCATTTAAAGTTTCATTTGTGTTTATAAATTTTATTTCTCTTTCTACTTTTAATTTTGGAATTTCTACGTCACAATCAAAAACACGCTGGCTTAATTGATAATATGCTTTCTCGGTTTCTCTCTCTCTTTTTGATTTTAATTTCATTTTTTTAAATTATGTAAAAAAAATGTAAAAATTATAATTAACTTTAAAAATATTCAATTTAATTTGCATTTTTTATTTTTTTAATATACTCTTTCTCCTCGTAAATCATAATTATGCCTAGGGAAAAGATCAGATATCACTAGAAATAATAATTCACAATCTGATATCATTATCAAGTAAACAACCCAAAAATGAAAATAAAAACAAAGATGTGAAAAAATCAAAATAAATAACGGAAAAGCCTAAAGTCAATGCATTTAAAATCTTTGTAAAATTAGAAATTTCATAATGACAAACATCCATCATCTTAAATTTTGCAATCATCCAAAAAAATATCATTGTCGACAAAATTGTATGCCAATATTCATATCCTATAACGCTTACTGTATTTTTAATAAAACCAAAAGAAATAATCAAAGTAAAAAGAAAAAACACGGTGGTAATATAAAACATCTTGAAGCCGTTTCATTTCTATCTTCAAAACATGATAACATATATCTTAAACTCATATTTACTGTTTCTACTTTTAAATCTTTCTTTTTAATGACTCGTTCACCAACTTCATAATATACTTTCTCACTTTCTGTTTTTGAATCCATTTTTTAAATTTTAAAATTAAAATGTAAAAATTATAATTAACTTTAAAAATATTCAATTTAATTTGCATTTATATCTATATTTTGTTTTAATTTTAATCATTTTTTTCAATTTCTTTTGGTTCGGTTGTTGTTGTTGTTGGTTGTTGTTTTTGTGGATTGTGAAATATCATGTTAAAAAATACTACAAACATAAAACAAAAATCAATAAACCCGTAAACATATTCAAATTCCTTTTCTTCTTTATAATTCCTTTCGTTAAAATCAAAATAAAGTATTAAAAGTCCAATTATTTGCGCAATAGACGATACAAATATTAATATTAAGATAACGAGGTATTCTTGTCTAATTGACATTATTAATTTAAGCACACAGAGAAAAACATTCCATAATCCAATTATCAGTAAAAATTTTTTAGAATGTTCAATATCATTTGAATCAGGAGAGATTTTGACAAATGAAATACGCCAAAAATCGAAACAAAAACAAAATACCACAAACAAAAACGAACTGGCATTGAATCTGTTTTCTTTTTTTGTGAATGGTAAAATATTACATATATCTCTGAACATTTTAATAATTCTTTCTTGTGCTTCATCGGTAAAATCGAATTTATTTCTTAAATCGCCATTTCCATTTACATTTCCATTTTCCATTTCCATTTCTTCTGATTTTGAATTCATTTTTTTACTCTTTCTCTTCTTCTTTATTTAAAAAAATAAAATATACATTTAATATAATAAAAAATAAATAAAATAAAAATAAAAAATGAATCAATATGATATTCCTGATTTTATTAAAAATACAACAATTAAAGATTTGATATTAATTGATAATCAACGGGAAAAAGAAAAAGAAAAAACACATCCATTATCTATTATAACTGAAAGTGATATTTTAAATGAAAAAGCCGATCCCTTTTATATGAAAAATGATGAATCTTTTTTATTAAATAAAACAACTTATTCTTATTTTTTAGATGATTATATAAAGAAAGAAGAAGAAGAGGAAGAAGATAATGAACAAATAGATGATATTTTATTAAAAATTTATAAAGATATTTCATTAATATTAACTTTTCTTCAATTATCAAAACCAATGCCACGCGAAATTTATGATTCTTATGTAACTCAAAGAAGAAAATTTGAAAAGTATACAAACCCCATATTAAAAAAATCACTCGATATTTATAAAAGTATAGAATTAAGTTTAAAAACAATTGATGAATTTATAAAAAGATGAACAATAGGTCCTCGTATTCTGCAAATAAAGAAGAAGAGGAGGAAAAGAAAGAGGAATATGAAAAGAAAGAAAAAAAGAAAAAAGAAGAAAAGGAATTAATTGATAAAGAAAAATATTATATCGGAATAGAATATTGGACATTATTTATAGCACAAATATTATATGTTACAACAAGAACTTTAGCAATATCATTACCTTTAACAGTTTTATATGAATTAATATCAACAATTATATTGAAATATCATAGAAGATGGAGAACGAAAAACTTTATTTTATTAAGATTAATATTTGTTGCATTTGCTTCTATACTTTCAGTTTCTATTCAATATGTATTTGATTTAACTTTTGTTGCTGGAATTGTTGGTGTATATTTATTCATATTTTTCTTATTAACAATAGTTTCATATATTGGATTACCGTATTATTTGACCAAATTTATTATGATTCTTGTTTTTCCATTTATTACTGCATGTTTTTATGATAGTGGAATTTTTACTGAACCTTGGGTTTTATTAGTTTTAACAATAAATTGGTTTGCTGTATCTGCTGTTGTTTTATTAATTCCAAAAATAAGTGACTTTTATACTATTCCTATGTATTTCTTCTTTTGGGCTCTTGCTTTAAGTATATATAATTCCTTTCTTGGTATTAAAAACAAATATCATACTTTTTCTCATTATGTTTGAAAAAATGTTAAATAATAAAAAAAATCAATTTTCCTTTATTAGAAATCTTTTTTTTTATTTTTATTGATTACAAAAAGGAATTGAGACTTCCATATTAAGAAAGTCATTAAATGGAAAAAGATGACTGGAAACAACCAAGAACCAAAAATCCAATTCTCCAATAGGTGTAAAATTATCAGAAAATTGATATCCCAAAGCAGTTGCAGTTATTTTTGCTTCAGTAATAATAGAAGGAACAGCAATAAAATGAAATTCACCATTATCTGATACTATTGTAAAAACATGATTTCTTGTTCCATTATCAGTAAGTATTGTTCGATATTCATTTTCCAATTGAATACGAGTATCTTCTGAAATATTTCCATCAATTGCATTTGATTCTGCCAATTTAATTTTATGACGAATATTTTTCACCTTATTAAGATATTCTCTTTCTTCATTAGTCATTTCCAATTGTTCACAAATCAAATCATTTTCGGCTATACGTTCTACATTATTTTTATTCTCCAATATTGCACATGCTTCTTCATAACTATAAACACGATTTCTATTTCGATTGATTCCAAACCCATTTCCATTTTCATTTTCATTTCCATTACCATTTCCATTTCCAATTTCAATAATACAAGGCATTTTATATATTTGTTTTTCGGTTTTTTTTTGTTTGTTCTGCTGAATGAAAAAAATAAAAATAAAAACAGAAATGTAAATTTTATAATTAAACCCTAAAAGTTATATAATAAATTTACGTTTCTGTTTATTTTTAGATTTTCTGTTTTATTTTTAGATTTGAAGATTGTTTATTTTTAGATTTTTAGATTGTTTATTTTTAGATTGTTTATTTTTTTTAAGAAAGTTGATTTTGAGATCTTCTGCGTATAAAAAAATCAACTACTAAATAAGATACTTGAGTGACAAAAAATAATCCCATTAAATAAATAAAAAAACTATCTAGATCAGATATATTAAAACAATAATTGCATTCTTGACAATTTGAAACATCAATAGTTCTATATATAGTTGTAAAATTTGAAATTGAACTAGAACAAATATTATATCCTCTACACATACAAGATTTAATTATAAAATTATCAATGACGTTATTTAAAGTTGATTCTTCTGTTATATTGTTTATTCCCTCATTATTAAATTTACATGCTTTTCCATCAAAATTTTTAATATTTGTATCGTTTAATGAAATACATGAAATATCTGGTTCATCTTGTTTATAATAATATACATCATCAATATAATATAATGCTGTAGAATTTACGTAATTTATTATTATTATTATCAAAATCAATCCAATTTTTATATTCATTCTTTCTTTTTATTTTTTAAGCATTAAAACCTGTGGAATTTGTAAATTCTTTATATTTACCCAAATCTGATTTATTAATAGAAGATTTACATCTTGGAAGAACAGAATTAAAATCATTTAAAGTTATAGGCGAATCAGTCATTTTGTTTTTTGGTATTTTAGTCCAATTCATCTTTATAGCATTTTCATCATTTTCGTTACATGCCATATACTTTTTATCAGATGTTATTTTGAAATATTGTGAAACTTTTAAACGTCTAATAGGTTCAAGAAGTGCATCTCTCACAATATTTGATATATCAGATGCTGAATAACCCTCTAATTTTTTTGCAATTTCATAGAATTGGTCATCTGTGATAGTATGCGAATTTGCCTTCATATGGGTTTTCAATATATTTGCTCTAACTTCTAATTCGGGTAATGGAATGTGTATTCTGTTATTCATACGTCTTAGAAATGCGGCATCAAGTTCCCATGGAATATTTGAAGCACAAAGAAAAAATACTCCAGAATCAATATCGTTTATTTGAACCAAGAATTCGTTTTTGATACGTCTTGCAGATTCAGATTCGTCTTCTTTTCTTTTACAACACAAGGAATCGATTTCATCAAAAAATACAACTGATGGTTTACATTTTTTCGCTCTTTGAAATAAGATTTTAACTGCTTTTTCAGATTGTCCTTGCCATTTTGACATTATATCAGATGCGCTAACAGATATAAATGTACATTTGGCTTCGTTAGATAAGGCTTGTGCAAGATATGATTTTCCTGTTCCTGGTGGTCCATATAATAATACTGCTTTTGCGGCTTCACGATTTCCTGTATATAATTCACTAAATTTTTGTGGAAATAAAACTGCTTCTTGTAATGATGCTTTTGCATTTTCTAATCCTACAACATCTTTCCATTTAATTATTTTCTTTCCTTTCTTTTCTCCTTTCTTTCCTTTCTTTGAACATTTTTTTATCATATTTTCAAGCATTTCATTTTCTTCTTCCTCTTCCTCTTCCCCCTCCCCTTCCCCTTCCTCTTCTTCTTCCCCTTCCCCTTCCCCCTCCTCTCCCTCTTCTTCTTCTTCCTCTTCCTCTTCCTCTTCCTCGTCTACCTCGTCATCATCTTTAACTTTTTTGGTGGGGCGCTTATTTTGTAACTTGGGGGGTCGACCCGCTTTTTCAATTTCATACAACGTGTTTACTCTATTTCTATACGTCTTTACCTTTTCAATCAATATGGTCTTTTGCGTTTCATTTTGTATATATTTTATTGCCAAATTGAACTTTACAATTGCTGATTCATATAGATCAATGGCAATTCCTATATTATTTTTATCATCTTCTTCAATTGCTTTTTTACATAATTCACTACCTTTAATTAGAAAATCTGTCCCTGTTCCTCCCATTCTTCTAATCAATTTTTTTAAATATAATGTGTAATCAAAAAAAATAAAAAAAATAAAAAAATTTCTTGGAAAAAAATAATTAATTTTACGTCATTACCTGGAAAAATTTAAAAAAAATTTGAAAATTTGAAAAAATTTGAAAAAAAATTTAAAAAAAAATTTTTGAGGTTTACCGTTTTTAGATGACACACCAAAAAAAATTAGGGGGGTACATTGAAAAAAAGAAAAGTTTACCGTTTTTGACACGTCATTTTGCTTCAAATTTTGAAAAAAAAGGGGTGAAAAAAAATGAAAAAAAATTTTTTGCATCAAACTTCAGCTTTTTTTCAATGTACCCCCCTAATTTTTTTTTCGATCGTTTCCATTTTTTTTCCACACTCAAGTTGTAAACCTAATTTTGATTGGTTATGTTTTTATTTTTTTTCAAAATATTCAAATTTTTTTCAAATTTTTTTCAAATTTTTCAAATTTTTTTTTAAAAAAATGGCGCCAAAAAAATTAATCTATACTTTTTTTTAAAAAAAATTGGTGCCAAAAAAATAATTTATATTTTTAAAAAAAAGTCAAAATTTAATCTATACTTTTTTAAACTAGTTTACTTTTTTGGTCGACCCCCCAAGTTACAAGTAGGAAAAAATAAAAAATTACGTCATTACCTGAAAAAAACAAAAAAGTAAAGTCAAGTTTACCGTTTTTTAAAAAACTTTTTCGAAACTTTCTTTTTTTTTGATGTGTCACCAAAAAAAATTAGGGGGGTACATTGAAAAAAAGCTGAAGTTTGATGCAAAAATTTTTTTTTCATTTTTTTTCACCCCCTTTTTTTCAAAATTTGAAGCAAAATGACGTGTTAAAAACGGTAAACTTTTCTTTTTTTCAATGTACCCCCTAATTTTTTTTTCGATCGTTTCCATTTTTTTTTTATTTTTTTTATACTCAAGTTACAAACTTAATTTTGATTGGTTATGTTGCAAAATTTTTTTTATCCTCCAAAAAATAATCTATACTTTTTTTATACCGATTTTTATTTTTTTGGTCATTTTTTTTATTTTTTTGGTCATTTTTTTTATTTTTTTTATTTTTTATTGAATTAAATGTGGAAGAGTTGTCAATATAAAAGGTTGGAATGTCAAAGGAAGAAGAGGTTGAATAAGTCCCAATACCATTGAAGAATACGCTGTCGAATTCGTTGGACATACATACAAATCAGTCCGTGGAACAGTTATACGAACAGGTGGTTGTGAATATGGAGTGGCGACAGCAGTGACATTTAATCCAGATGTGATTGTTCCAAATGGCGTTGTTTGTTGCCCCACCAGATTAAATGCAGTCCATTGTCCAGATTGAAAAGTGGATAATACGAAATAAAGAAGACCAATGTTTGCTGGTTGTGACTTGACTGTATCGGCATTGAGAAGCGCCATCCCCAAATCGGCCTTATATCCACTCGTCTCTGTGCTGATAAAGTTCACTAGATTTCCGTCGTTCGGCACAATGTTACCCCGAATCTGTCCAGATGTCTTTCCGTCAGAACTCACTTGAACATACAATTTACCCTCCCGCAAATAACTAACAACTTGGGGGGTCGCCGCAAATGTCGACTGCACTGGCAAATTGACCGACTGAGCAGCCGAACCCGTGGCGAGAGTTGCAATGATGTTTGGCGAATATTGGCCTATAGATGCTGGACCGTTTAAAGTGACAAGAGTGGCAAATCCGACCTGATGCACACCAGTGATTTGAAACATCGTCCCATTGTCCAGAACCGCCACATAGAAGATTCCGTAAAATTGCGATGGATCAGTGACGTGTCCACCAGATGGAGTTATGTAATTTTCAGTATTTAATAAAGTGGCATATCTTTCATTTGAAGTAACATCAACATATTGACTACAATCAATCAACGTAACAAGTAATAACAATAAGAAAAACAATCCCAATTTCAACATTTTGAATAAAAGAAAAGAAATGTTTAAAAAAGAAGAGAAATGTGTATGTATATAATTAATTTAATCAAAAAGATCAGGAGATATAAATTCTTGACGTAATGATGATACAGATGGGAATTTCATAGATGTATCATCCTCTTCTACTTTTTCTGGTTCAAGAAATCGATTACCTGCAGTCAACCAATTAAATTCTTTCATTATTGCATGTGAAGATACCAAACTTTTACTGATTCGTTGTATCATATGTGTTCTTGCATTTGTTATTTTGGAATCAATTTGATTAACAAGACGATCAATGGAAAAAGTGATGGCGGAAAAATTAGAAATGTCGGTATTTTTGTTTTTGAAATATTGTAAAACTAGACTTGTTTCAAATCCTTTGCATAAAAGACCAACGAGAAAGAAATAGACAGATTGGAATTTTTTGCTCATGAACGAATATAACATTGTTTCAAATCGATGACTATTTGTATCATCATCATAATACTCGAAATAATTCTTTCTATCATTCCATAACATTTGAACATCCGCTTGCTTGTTAGTGGCAAATACGGCTTTAAAAGAAATAGAGTTGAATGAGGTTAAAAGAGATGCATTCAAATAGTTTCCACTTGTCTTTAAAATATCAAATACAATCTTATTCATAATGTCATTCTTCATATCTTCGTAATAGGAATTGTTCTTGGCATTCATTTCTAAAAAGGCATTATTGAAACTCACTATAATTACAACATCCTTTAATTTTCCTTGATCTTTATTTGTTTCAATCCACAAGGAAACGGAATCATTCCAATATTTGAATTGATTTGTCAATGATTGATGTGTGGGAATAACCATTTGAACTTCATTTTCAAAGTATAGTGGAACCTTCTTTTTCATCAATTGATGTTTTGCAATATCACTCTTATTATACCAAAATGCATTTAATAAAAGTCCTTCTTCTCCATCATCTATTACATTTGTTTCTTTATTAATAAATCCGATATTTAAACACACTCGCAAATTATTATCATCAGTCGTAAGTTTGACTCTTTTTCGTTGTGGTTGTGATCTTGGAGGTGATACAATAGGAGGAGGAGGGAGAGAAACAACATCTTGATGAAAAACTCCGACTCCAGCACCAGTATCAACCTCTTTTTCCTTTTCTTTTTCTTTCTCTTCAATCTCTTCAATATCTTCAATATCTTCTACAACTTGTATCTTTTCCTCTTCCTCTTCCTCTTCCTCTTCCTCTTCTTCCACAATTTGCATAACATCTTCAACTTTCACAATTTCTTCATTTACATCAGCACCTCCTTCAAGATTATCATATATTGTTTTAACATGGTTTATTACTTTCCATAATTCTTTTAATACAGTGTCAAATTGTTCAAACTTGAACCATTTTTCATCCTCATCCTCTGTATCAATTGACTGTGTAAATTTCATAAGCCATTGATAAATATCCAACTTAAGGATAGTCCCTTCTGCTTCTCCTTCTCCTTTTTGTAATTGTGTCAGTGAAATAATTTCTGCCAAAACGTTATTTGAATTAAGAGTATTTTCCAAATAGTTGATTAGTTTCTTTGTTATTTGAAATAGTTCATTTTCCACCGTCTGATTTCCACCTATTTCGGCGCATTTATTTACTGTTTGGACTATGACACCAAATGCAATATCCACAAATCTACTAATACGCGAATTTGTTTTGATTCTTATCATCTTCTCTTGTTTTTTTAAATATTTAGCCAATAACAAGTTCTTTACCTCGTAACGCAAATATACCATAATAGTAAGCAATTTTGAATATGTGTTATTTGATCCAGAAGTATAGTTCGCCAATTCTTCAGAAAGTTTGAAAAGTGGTTTATTCATATCTTCATCATCATTTGGGAAATAGAATTTCACTCTAGTCATGATCAATTTAAAAAAATCTTTAAGTTTGTAATATGCCCTATCCAGATTATAATCAAAATCCTCCCAACTTATATCATCTATGTCTATTTCTTGGTATTTTTTACTTACATCAAGCCAATTGGACATATCAAGATATTTTACAAAATCTGCAAGTAAATGTTTAGTTGTTCCAGTTGTTTTTCTTACAATGGGTGGGGTTATTACGGGTTCAAGTTCTATTGGTTCCATTCGTTGCATTTGTAATGGTATTGGGGCTGTTAATTTTGGTAATGGTATTTTGGCTGGTAATTTTGGTAATGTTGTTGTTGTTGTTGTTTTTTGTTGTTGAGGTGGTGGGTTTGGTTTTGGTTGTTGAGGTTGTGGTTGAGATGTTTGTTGTGTTGTTGTTAATGGAAAAGCACCAAGATTTTGTAAAAAGTTATAATCTCTTTGCCATTTTAATTCGTCCATTTTTTTTTGTTTATATGTTTTTTTTTCTTTAAAAAGAAAATATGTATATATAAAAATACTTAATTATTTATATATATATATTTTTTTTGGTTAATGATTATTGTTGATTTGGATTAAAATCAATTGATTTCAATACAAATTGAGCCGTGGTGCGTACATCTTTATCTGTGATAACTTTTTCAGGTAAAACCATTTTAGACATATTTTCTGGCTGAAAAAATTGCTTTAATTCTTCTCTTTTTTTAAAATAAGGCTTACCAACATTAATTAAGAATTCGTTTCTTCTTTTTAAATGATGTAATGCAAATCTGTCATATTCCTTGTCAATTATTTTTCGGTATTCTTGCAAGTCTTCGATTGTGTTAATTTTGTTTACAGTGTCTGAATATGTATCAATAAAATAAGACGCATTTTCGAAACCATTAAAAATAAGAGGGACAAAAACGGCATATGCAAAAAATAAATCAGGAGGGAAAAAAAACAACAGAGTTTCATCTTTATGGTATTCTTCAACTCTCATGATTGATAATATATCAAAATTTTTACCATCATCGCTTACTCTTTTCATATTCTTTGTAGGTGCTTCAAATTTTGTTTCTGCATTTATAATTACTTTGCACTTTGGACGTTTTAACAAGTTTGTTATTTTGTGCATATGCAACGATTTAATATATTTAAGCATATTTTCATTATCAACAGGAAAAAGATTTCCTAATGTCAATTGTTTAAAAAGTCCAGTAAAAGTCAAATTAATTACGACGTCCTCATCTTTTGTATGCTCGTTTACCATTTTTTCAATGTACTCATTTAATTGTCTACATTGAAAATCAAATATTTTAGATGGTTTCATGCTTTGATCTTCTTTTATGGCAGGATGAATATCACCTTTAAACCCTTTTATTGCATTTTGATTTAATATTCTAAATTTTAATTTTTCTTCTTCTTCTCCGAATTTTATATTCATTTCAAAAGTTAAGTCAACTACGCCTGAGTCTGCGACTTTTTTGGCTGCATCAAGTCTTTTATTTGCCTTTTCTTGCATCTGTGCTAATTTTTCTTCCTTGAGTAACTTTTTCTTCTCTGCTGCTGCTCCTTTTTCCTTTTCTTCCTCTTCCTCTTCCTCTTCCTCTTCTCCTTCTTTTTTCTTTTCCCTTTCCTTTTGTGCATGTTTTTTTGCTTCATTCTTTATTCTTTCTATCACTTCCTCTGCTTCCTTTTCACCTTCTTTTCCTGCTTCTTCTTGTTGTTTTAATGATTCCAATCTTCTCTTTTCTTCCTCTTTTTCCTTTTTCTTTTCTCTTTGTTTTTCCAATTCTTTCCTTTCTAATTCCTTTTCTTTCTCTCTTTCTTTCCTTTTTTCTCTTTCTTTCCTTTCTTCGTCATCATCTCCAATTTCTTCAACGACTGTAGTAGTAACTGTTTTTTTAATAAGATTATTCCATAAAGCATCAAATTCATCAATATGTTTTTTATCATTATTTTGTTTTTCATTAAACAATCTTTCATATTCACTCTTTGCTTTTCTTATTTTTTCATTTAACATAGCAATTACATCCCCCATTTTCTTTTTTTTGTTTAAATCAACCTCGTATATATATATATTTTATATTATTTATTTTTTTTTATTATTAAATGATATAACATGATGAAGAAGATTGAATAGGTTTATCTTTTTCTTTTTTCACCTCTACTTTTTCTTCTTCTTTTTCTTCTTCTTCAACATCTTTGATATTCTCTATTCTTTTTTGATCTTTTAAAATAGGTCTAAATTGTGATGGTTGTAAATAAAAATCCAAAAAGGTAATACTTAAAGATTGTTGATAGTATTTTGATGCAATTTGTTGTTGAGTTAATATTATATTTTCTTCAAATAAATCTTTATATTCCAATCTTTCATTCACAAGTTGATTTACTATTTCATTTGAAAGTGTCTTTTCGAATTTTTCAATTACCATTTTCTTTACATCATACTTTTGGGAAGTTAAAAGCAAATGTTGTCTTCTTTCTTCTTCCTTTTTCGTTAATTGTGTATGATATTTAACAATTTCATCTTTGTCAAGTAAAACATTTTGATCTAAGAGGAGTGAACAATTTTTTACATTATCACAATCTTTAAACATGAAAACAATGATAGTGGCGTATAAATGAAATAAAGGAAAAGTCAATCTCGTAACCATAGTATCTGTTTTATATATTTTATTCGATTCATCATATTCTTCAATTGGTATCATTTTTAACTTTTGAGGATTATCGTATAATATTTCATTTCCTGCAATTATCATTCTAGATACTTCCACATTATTTTCGCGATATACAATTGTTCTTTCGGGTAATCTACAATAAAATATTACTTTCTTTTCACCTTTAAAATCATAAAGTAATTGTTTTATTTTTGGATGTGATTTCATTGTTTTTAAAATTCCGTTAATATTAGTTTCATTGACTTCTTTGTATAATTCATATTGATTCATTACGCAAAAATCTTTCCCAAAATAAATTTCAATCTTTAATGAACAAAATGCATTTTTTATAATTAACTTTTCAAGTTTATTAATTAAATGGTTTTTTATATGTTCTAAAGGTCTATTTGGTTCAAAAGAAAATAAAATATTATTATTATTATCATCAACATCATCATCATATTTTATTTTTATTTCAACACTTAATTTTGGAACTTGACATTCTTCCCCTTCCATTCTCTCTCCTTTTCTTCTTTATATTAAAATTTAAAAAAAATGAAAATGTAAGTATATTTAATCTTTTTAATCTTCTTGTATTTTTTGTTTTTTATTACTTCCCTCCCCTTCCTCTTCTTCCTTTTCCTCTTCTTTCTCTTCTTCTTTCTGATCAGATTTTGCTAATAAAAACTTTAAGAATGAATTTCCAATAGGTTCAGGATTATAAAGCATTTTACTTACTTGATCAAACGCACCAATAATTCTCAAAGTTGATACTGCTCTAGATGCCCCCGTATAAAGCATTTCACGATTAGCCAAATTATATCCATGTGGTAATACCAATATAACATTTTTTAAACTTTGTCCCTGAGACCTCATTACCGTAATTGCATTCCCCACATCAATGACCTCAAATAATCTATACAAAGTTTTCATTTCTACATAAACATGGTATTTTCTTGACGGATCAGTATAACTATGAATTATCAATGTTCGTTTTGTATGATACATGTCATCTTTATTCGGTGATGTATCATTTCTAAATTTAGGTCCTTGATTTTCCAACCAATTATAATTAATACGCGTTGGGGTTTCATGACTCTTATTCGTATCAATTATCTTTTCAACAATTCCCAATTGACCTCTCGAAAATCTATTCTCTCTATCTGCATCGTCTTTATTATTAACCAAAAAGACAACTCGCATATTCACACTGATAATAGGTAATCCATCTTCCTTTTTTCTATATCTAGTTGTCGAAAATGCATGCATTTGATCAACCGTCAATTTATGTCCAAAATAATAATTACTCATCACAAATCCAACATACGCCCTCATATCATTATATGGAACTAATGCTATCGTTTCTTTATATCTTGATTTATCGGCATCTATCTCACTTAATATTTTATACATTTTTTCTCCAACCATACTCATATAACTTTTTTCTGTTCTTGCATTTTGTTTTGATCCTTTAACACCATCAATTGCCGTCCATGAAAATGATTTACTACTACTCTTTTTTTTCTCTTTTTCTTCCCCATCCCCATCCTCATCCTTATGTAAACTTAAAAGTCTCTTTTGCCAAGAAATACCAAATCTTTCCATAAATGCCTCATCTCCGTTCTTTATTTCTTTCAATGCACTCAATAATTCTTCAACACCCGTTCTATGATTCTTTACCAATTCAACCGTCACATCTTTCATTGTCTCTATCATTCTCTTAAAGGGGTTTCCATTCGAAATAGGCGGCAATTGTTTGTGGTCACCCATAAATATAATTCTTCGAACGGGGAGTGTCATCTTATCAGGAAGATTATTGAGCAATTTATACAAATGGTGTGTTGCCATCATTCCTGCTTCATCCACAAATATTGCCGCGATTTCTGGCATCCACATTTCTCTTTTCGTCACTCCATCAATCACTTTATCCACTTCTTCCTTTTCATGTGTCATCATCATTCGTTCAATTGCCTTTTTCCAGAATTCGGGTTTACTCGCCTTGTATCCAAACATGTCCAACGTCATAAATATGCAATTCTTCCACTCTTTCATCTTAAATCCACTCACTCTTTCATTTGATTGTAACGGCTGTAATGGTGTGTTTTGTGCCGATTTCAATATGGTGTGTCTCATCGTTTGCATCACATCGTTCTTGAATGCTAAAAAAATAAACATTTGATTTCTAGACGTCCCCAACTCCTCTGTCTCTTTCATTATCCCGTATGTGATGTATTCCATTAAAAACGACTTACCTGTCCCTCCATCTCCACACACTATCGTCAACTCTTCTGTCATTGCATGCTTAAACGCATCTACTTGTTTCCCCTCTGGTTTCGCCCGTCTTTCCCCAATCTTCTCCCCACTCATGTCTCTTTCTATTGTCACAATTTCAGTAACTTGGGGGGTCGACGCCAGTTTTTTGCCACGTCTTTCATTGAGTTTGTCACCGATGAGTTTTTCGTGTTTCCAAGCCTCGGGGGTCATGAGACAAAGGCGGGACATGAGAGATTCCTGTGTTAATTGATCAAGAAGAGAGACGATGTAATCACGAGAGACGCCTTCGACTTCTATTTCCTCCCATTCCGAATTTTCAGGGTCCAATATCAAGAGAGTGTTTAATTTTTTCATCATAATGACGTCAGGAATATGAAGTAAGACAAGAGAAGAAGATAAAGTGAATCTGAATCTGTGATCATAGACGTTTGCTGCTTTTAAAAGTTCATCTCCATATATGTAATAATCCCTATCTTTCACAAACCGTTCAGAAACATAAAAGACAATCCATTCACGAATCCACCATTTGTTATCCATTTCTAAAAGACGTGGAAATTTAAATCTGCATTCGATTGGATCGTTTGAAATGATTGAATGATTAAATTTGTTATGAACAGACCATATTGCATTTGCCTTTTTCGTTCTTTCAACTTCCTCTTCCGCAATTCTTTCCAAATATTTATCTTCTACTTCACATGTTAATTGGTCGATTCTATATTTCAAATCTTTTATTTTTGATGCTTCATCGGGGTTTTTATCCTTTTTTTCAATTGCATGTGATAACTTTGATTGAAGTAAATCATATGAACTTTTGAAATCACTATTTAATTTTAACTCTTCATCTAATTTAAAATCAATCAACTTTTTCTTTCTATTTGCTTTCATTATATCTAATTCACTCATTTCTTCATAATCTGATTCTGTTGTCATTTTACTTTCCTCCTCTTCCTCTTCCTCCTCATCATCTTCATCCTCTTCATTATGACGTTTTGGGTCAGAATATTGTAGGAAAAAGGATTCTAAATCGATTTCTTCATCTTGTTGTTTATTTGAAATGGAGACAGCACGTATAAAATTTAATTTGAATAATATTGGTTTATAATCTTCTTCATTATCATCATAATCATCCTTTTTATCTCCTCCTTTTCCGTCATCTTCATCTTCCATTTCCATATCTTGTTCTTCTTCCTCTACTTCAATAGATGCACCACCACCACCCGAATTATAACCAGATGATTCATTTTGTTCATTGAAAATTGCTTTAAGTGCTTGTTTGTCTAAATTTGATAACTTTTTTGCAGTGGGAGGACGTCTTACTTTTTTTTGTTTCAAAACTGCCATTTGTGGTATATAATTTTCAGTAAACAATATGTGAGAACCTTCTTGGAATATACGACCAATGAACTCTAGAAATTTTGTCAAGTCAACACGAGTAAACATACGATAAGGAATTGAAAAGAATGATTTGATAAATGGACCAAAAGATGCATATATAGGAGCCAAATTATGCCTATCATCACTTTGTATATATTGTCTTACTTTTCTTTGAAATTCTGTCCAATTAAAAAGAGTATCAGACGGTAAAGGGATAATTTCATCTTCCATTCTATCAGTTATATATTTCTTAACGATCTCAAATGGTTCACATAAAGACATTACAGAATAAAAAACAGTTGGTTTATTTCTACGTGCTATCAATTTTAAATCAAATTCAATATGAAGAGTCACTTTATCAAATAAAGGTTGTGCAGGTTCTGACATATAATAAATATCTTTTGTTGAATCCTTTTTAACTTTATATTGAAATTCCATTATTAAACAACCTACTGGAACTTCCCCTTTTACTTTAAAAGATTGTTTAAATCCTCTACATTTATTTAAAATCACTTCACTTTCTGGATAATAATCCCAATATTCATTTGATTTAATAGATATCAATTGATTAACATATGTATTTGCTTTTATATATATTTTATTTTTATTCATTATCTCCCTCTCCCCCCTTCTTCTTTTGTTTTTTTTTGTTTTTTTTAAAAGAAAAGAGTTTAACAAAATAATTCAAAATTTGCACAAAAACATCCATATTCTTCTTCTCCAAAACTCAACCAATCAGTGGAACTAGAACAAATTGAATAATATTCACATCCAAAAGTGCATATTTCTACGTTTGGACATGATCCTGGCATAATACTTTGGATTAAATACCTACCAGACCCCATTAATTCATTAAAAAATACGTTATCATCATAGTAAACGTCTTTAAATTGCCATGCACATGGGTCGGCTATCTCTTGTCCATATATTGGCGTATAAGACGACCAGCCATATCCGTAAGGATCAGTGACAACTTCTGCGATTTCATGGGCTATTATATTCACCTGTGCATCAGTCTCGACGTTACCATTTGGTGCACCGTTTCCGTTGTGGCGTAACAATGTTGATGCACACATATGAAAATCATCAAATTCGTAAAGACAATAAAAGGGATTGGCTATCATCACAACATTGAACACTCGTTTTTTATCACCATACGCATAGTGAAATCCACAAAATTCTGTGCATGCCCCTTCAAATCTAACTGTTGCGTCTGGAATAATAACATAAATGTCACTTCTACTGCCAGTGCCTGCGTTATAACGATACATGGCATGACGCACTATCTTTGTTTGAATTTCTTCGGTAGTTACATCAGTGCCAAATGGGTAATCGCACATCAACACGGTGTCTTGAACAACAAATTGTGAAACATAACCAACAGATGTGGATGGAGTTGTTTGGATGGCATAGTATTCTATAACTGGATTACTATATTGTTGCACCATCCACCACCACATGGAATTTGAACCTAAATCATTGAGAAATTTGTCAATGTTGTAAGTATGATATCCAAACCATTGGTCTACAGAAGAATTGCAACCGTAAAAAATGGGGATTATTCTTGCTGGTTCTGTAATAATATCATCTACTTCGCCATAATAATGATATTGGTATCCACCGATTGCAGGCGAAACACTAGTTAGAACAGTAGCACTAATTGATTCGGATTCAGGCGGAACTGGAGATTGTGTATGAGATTTTGTATTTGATTTACTACCAGTTACACTTCTTCGATTTAATGCTCTTTCTACTTCTTTTTCTTTTTCTTTTTCTGTCCTTCCAGTTCCCTTTTGCAAATTTACTTGTCTATTTTTAAACTTTAATAGTAAATTTGCATCCGTTTTATTTTTGATACTTGTATATTCAACGTGTCCCTCACCAAGAAAAGTTTTAATATTTGGTCTTATAACATAATCTCCTTTTTCACTTAATCTTTTCCCATCTTCTTCATCCACTCCACCATTATCATTATATCCAAATCCATTTACTTTAACAAAACAAAATAATAATACCCCTAATACTAAGAATCTACCTATCATTTTTATAAGTTTTTTCAAGAAAAGAAAAAGTAAATGAATATAATTGATGATTTTTGTTAATCAAAAAGTTTTTAAATCAATTCATCATAACCATAAAGAATCCTTTTTTTAGGATCATCTATAATTTTGTTAATAATCAATTCTCTATTCTCATCTGATATAAGAGAAGATTCCATAAACTGATTAAAATCATCATCAACATTATCAAGTAACATATATGCATCAATATCATTAACTTTAAAATAATCTAAAACACATGGTGGATTTTCTATATTTGTTGATGTTGATGATAATTGGGTTAATATATTTTCATATGATTCTATTAATAATGGGATCAATGTCTTGTATTTATTATTACCATTCCCCTTTCTTTCGCGAAGAGTTTGTAATTCATGACATATTTGTTTACTTACTTTTGTAAATCTTGGTATTGCCTTAACATATCTTTTTTTGGCTTCTCTCAAATTACTTGGTATCAATACTAATAAATCGGAAACAGCATTTGCATTATCAATATCTTTGGAAAAATCTATTGTTAACATACTATTTTTCTTAAATTCTTCTAATTCAGGTAAATTTGGACATAATGGACATTTATATATTATATTCCCACACATTTCTTTTACACAATTAAAATGTAGATTATGTTTACATCCAAAACAATACCATAATTGATTTTCTTTCGTTTGTTTTTCGGTTATTTCCTTTTTCTTCTTTTTAGGTATTATTATTTCTTTAGTTTCCATTTTATCACATATATCACATTTCTTTGTTATTGTATTATTGTTGTTGTTGGTTGTGTTTGAATTTATGGAATTAAACAAAGATAAATTAGTTGGAGATGAAAATATACATATAATATGACATTTATTTTCATTAATTTCATCAATCATTATATCATCTTTTTCTTTATTTATATTTTCTTTACATATAAAACAAATATCATTATTAATTTCTTTTTTATCATCTTCTTCTTCTTCTTCGTCATCATCATCTATTATTTCTTTATTCATTCTTTTTATTTATTTATATAACTGATTCGATAAATAACATGTTATTAAGCATTATATTCTTTTCTACAATTGTTAAAATTAACAATTTTATATATTTTTCATCTTTCATATCAATTGGTTGTTCATCATTAATAAATATATTGACAAATTCTTCTTTGATATTAAATTTTCTTATGATTTCTTGCTTTAATTTTTCCTTTTCTCTTTTATTCTCTTCCTCTTCCTCTTTTTCCTTTTCTTCCTCTTCCTCTTCTATTTCCACTTCCTCTTCTTCCTCTTCTTCTTCCTTTTCTACTTCCTCCTCTTCTTC
>Ga0187888_1001128_pt1 | contig 26133 bp, 15 predicted proteins | sample June2016WEW_7_40_FD_132987 | JGI IMG/M metagenome (GOLD analysis project Ga0187888, IMG submission 132987) | Peatland microbial communities from SPRUCE experiment site at the Marcell Experimental Forest, Minnesota, USA - June2016WEW_7_40 | ecosystem: Environmental > Terrestrial > Soil > Wetlands...
ACGAGAGGAAGATGTCAGTATTGGTGGTTGGGTTTGTAACGCCGTCGACCTTGACGTTGTAGTAGCCGACGTACGCGGTATAGATTCGGCCTTGATAGGGGCTGTCCGGCCCAAGCGTGTTGTCCTCGGCGAGGACAAGGCCGGGCCCGATCCCATTCGGCGTGGAGGGTGCGGTCCTGGTGTAATTGTTGGTGATCGAGCCCAGGACCAAGGTATCGGCAATGGTTTTTGGCGCGCTCGCTGTCATCCCCGTGCTGAACTGGAGGCTGAACTCAATAAGATGACCGGCGGCGGGGGCCGTGGAGGTGTAATTCGTGATCACCAGTTGCCAGTCGTCGTTGATGTCGCCCTTTTCACGCTCGAGAGCGACGAAATTTGCCAGAGTATCCGCTTCACCTAACCTAGGAAGTGTGTCTTCGCTGGCCGAGCCCTCGGGCTGGAAGTAGCCGATGTAGTCCGTCGCACTATTCCCGTTAGTCCCGGTGGTGGTGGGATCGAAGATGTTCCGGGTCGCATTGTCGTCGAAGATCGTCCCGACGGGGATCCCGCGAGTACCCGGAGTACCCGGGGCGTAACCGAACTGCCCGATGGCGTTGCCGCCAGGAAGGCCCACGCCGGTGTCGGGCGTACCGGCGGCATTGTTTTGGTTTTGCACCAGCGTGATCTTATCGCCATCGGAACGGACCACCAGGACAAGACTCAGATTGGCGACGCTTTGCTGATCGGTCAGGTCTACCGTGACCGTCAGGTTGGTGACTGCGTAGGGGGTCAGGGACGTCAACCGAATCATTAAAGGTCGAAGGCGTCCCCTGGGTTATCGTCGGTGTCGCCGCGGGCTGCAGCACGCTGACCGTGCCCGCGAATGTGGTACGATCGAAGTTATCGTTGTTGGTGACGACGATATCTTCGAACGGAAGGGTGGTGCTATTGGTCAGATGTAACAGCGCAATCGCTGTTGGATTCTCTTGCCCGGCGTCAAAGTCTTCACCGCCAGTAGCGAACGTCCTTGAGAATTGACCATTTTTGAGATTTTGGAAGACCGCGACCATGCTTTCGCCGGTGCCAAATGCCGCGTATACCACGGCGATGTCTTTATACGAGCTGTAGTTGCCACTGGTACTCAGTTGACCTGTCGCCAGGCCCTGCTCACCCCCGACGGGCGTGCCGGCGAAAATCGAGTTCGCCACCGCCGTCGGAGTCCCGAAAGACAGGGAAGAGCTACTGGATGAGTTCGGCACCACCATCAGCTCATTCTGGCCGGGATCGTCTCTCGTGACGATCAAGTCGGGCAGGTTCACGTTGCCATCGACTTGGCCGCTGGTCATCGAGACGGCGTCGGCCACCGTGGCGACCGTGTAAGGGGTGAAATCCTCGGGGACCACGAGGTTTCCGGCTGTGATGCCGTTCTGAAAAATCACGATCTTGCCGTTGGAGTTCAGGACCGCAATATCGGGATTGGAAGTAGGGCCCCTGAATTTGTCCACGACCACGGCGACGGGGATGTCCCCGCCTGGCAATGAGAGCGAGATCGGCGCGCTGGTTCCGGATGAGGGGTTTAGCCAAATGTCGATGGTGCCCTTGCCCGGATCCGCTGCCACGATATTGGGAATTCCATTGCCGTCCACGTCGGCGGTGACGATGGCGGTCTCTGCCGATCCACCCGGTACCGATTGGAGAGGCACAGCGGACTTGAAAACCCCTAGGCCGTCCGTAGGCGGCGTCCCGTTGGGGTTCACCGATACACCGCCAGACGGAGCACCGTTGGACGTAGCGGCATCGAGAATGTTGGCTGTTGTATGCCCGCTGATGAAATCGCCCAGACTCACACCGGACGGATTGCTGACCGCGGAGTAAACCGATGTGGCCTGTAACGCCCCGGTCCCTGAGTTCAACAAGACACCGATCTGGCCAGTACCCTGATCGGCCACGACGACGTCGTCCTTGCCATCGCCGTTGACGTCCGTGGTCCCGCCGTTCACGGTCACTTCGGTCGCGATTCCGACAGGCTCCGCGGGGTTGGTCGAGGTGGCGAGTCCGGCAGAGTAGATCACGGGAGTCGCCCAGTTACCCGGAGACTCGTTGCTGGTGCCCGGGAGGATTATCCCGGTCCCGATGGAATTGGTAAACCCATACGTATCGCCGGCCTGGACGAGGCTCGAGTTGAGGACGTCATACGCCGGCAAGGCTTTGGAACCCGTACCGAAGTCATCCCAGGCGACGGTGATCTGGCCATTGTCATTCTGGTTGATCACCAGTTGAAGATGCGAATTATCATTGGGCCCGAAGTTGCCGTTCACACTGACGGTCGTCACTGCACTGAAAGCCAACGATTGTTCGTCAACTGACGGATTGGCAATGGGAGTCCCGACGACCAGCTCGGCCCGGTTTGGATTGAATCCCTGAGCGGCATAGGGATCGGGATTGGCGGGTTCCGTGTCGATGCTGGCCCAGGTGATGTAGACGTTATTCGCATGCGGGTCCGAGGGGGACGTATCGACGGCCATGGCTGGGTCGGTTACCCCGTCGGAGCCGGCAACCCACTGGTAGACGATGCCGTTGTTAGGCAGAGGTTCTTGGCTCGGCGCCGAGCCGGAGAAATTGAACCTGGTCAGGTAAAGCTCGCCGTCAGCGGCACCGGTGGTCTGGAGAGTCAGTACGTAAACATTACCCTGGCCGTCGAACGCGACGCTCGGATCGGTCACCTCGGTATAGTCAGTCGGGGGCGTGGCATTGATGGTGGCGACGTCGCGCTGCGGGGAGGCAACCTCTTGGCCGAGACCGGTCCAGCTCGTCCCGCCATTGGTGGAGTACGCCCCCTCGACAACAGCCGTCGTATGGGGAACAGGGCTCAAACTCGATAAATCGACCCCCCAGACCGCGAAGAGCTTCTGGGAGTCATACGGGTCGATCACCACCGCTGGGCTGTTTGCGTTGCCATCCGTGGAGACGCTCGAAAGTCCCGACAGGTTCACCGCCGCGCTGGTCGCCGTGGCCGCTGGTGTCGTCGCCAGCAGGGTTCGCGACTCCAAGACCTCACTCTCGAGAAAGGCTCTGCGAAGACGCGTCTTCCGGGTTCGCTTCAACCGGGCATCCGGGCGAACCTGACCACGGAACCCTCGGGATGAAACGTCCGATCCGATGCTCCCGTGCGCATGACTGTGTCTCCAGACCTCAAGGTGGGTGTTCGCCCTCTGCACCGCAACGGTTGTGGCGACTGTTTGGATTGCTCCGTCTGCGACGACTGACTGATTGAGTGAAGTTGCAAAGATTTGAGAAAACATGCAGACTCAACGGCCAAGAGTCAAATCCCTCATCATCGGGTTGACGCTTTCACCCGAATGGCTCCTCACCTCATGCCTGCATGCCACCCTATTCGTTGCAAATTACCTCGAATCATGCTTGGCATCATCCATCGATGGTTGCATTTATTTCAAGGGTGCAGGCAGAAAAATTTTTGTTTTTTTTTGGCGCCGCTGGCACCTGCGGCTTTCCACGGTGTCGATCTCTGTCTGCCCCCCCTACCCTTTTCGCCATCCGGCCAATTGCGCTGATTGACTCGGGGGCACCGTTGCCCGTCACCTTCTCTTGGTAGAAACCGCGCGAGGAGACTTCCGCGTACAAGCCAGCCGCATCACCTTGGAAGGCACGGCCTGACCGCCGGCAGCTCGGTCCGCTATCGAGCTTACAGGTAGCGATGTTCGGGGTTGCCGACCGCCATGGTCTCGAGAACGCTAGGCCGGGCAGGCGTCAAGGTGCCATGTCACCAAGCAAACGATGCGTTGCGATCGCCTTGTCTTCTTGACCTCTATATTACCCAGGATCCAAGCCAAGCGGGGAGTCTTTGTCGCTTGAGACCAAGGAGAATTGGCCCCAAGGGTCCAGATTTCCAAGGTCTCAAGTGATCCAGCGATCATGGAATCCAGGTTTGATGGTATCTGCATTAGGTTGATGTGTTGCTTTCTTGCTTCCCAGTTCTCAAGGCTCAACGACACCAAGATCCCCGATGCACCAATCATCAAGGGAGCCAAGGCGGCTGGCGCAAGTTGATCCCAAGTTCATGCAGCGACCATCGCGCCTCATGGGGCCAGGCGGCTTGAAACCATTTTGGCCTGGCCGTCATGAAGCATCGATGAGCTTGAGAGCTTGACAACTTGGAACCTTGGTCGTGGCACCATCGACACGGCTGGTTTCCGAGCTTTCTTGGGATCAAGTTTTCGAGCTCAAGCCGGCCCCGCGGGACAAACCCGTTTGATGCGTCACAGGGATGCCCGGGTGCCGTGAAGCGGCAATGCGGCGATCGCTTGAACCCCACCCCGCGGGCACAGGAACCAAGAGATCAAGGAAGCTTGTTCCGACTGGCATCAAGTTAGTGAACGTCCACGATGAACCAAGAGGCCTGCGAAACTTGGCGCCATGACGTTCCAGGTGGCTCGATGCGTTGCTGCCAAGTTGACGATGAGGCCAAGCTGCCCTAAAAGTCAAGCGAACTGGACCTGCTTGACGACTTGACTCCAAGTTGACCACGGACCATGGCGGTCTGGCCAGCTTGTTGGATCAGTCAGCTTGAGACCTTGAAACCGAGTTGTTTGAGGGTCCAAGTTGCTTGAGCCATCATGGCAGGCATGCTGCCTCGAAACCTCGAAGCCAAGCGAACTAAAAGAGCATGCTGTACCAGGCGCCTTGATTGCCGATAGACCTCTATCAGCAAGATTCCTGCAAACCGTGGTGGACCAGAAACCAAGGAAGCTGGGAACGTGCGGACCTTGGTTCCATGGAGGATTACGACAGTTGGTGATCCAGCGACTCTTAGGAACTTGGGAACTTGGGAACTTGAGATCTCAGAAACTTGAAAGCCAGAAAACAGGGGAACAACAAATCGAGGAAACGGGGTGTCATGGCTCCAAGGAACCAAGGCGGCTGTTCCAGGTTGGTGCCTGTGTGCCTCGGGATGTTCAGAAACTTCGAAAATGGGTATCGCGGCAACTTTCGACATTGAGAACTTGGCATATAGGAATCTACTGGCCGAGGAAACAAGGCACCATGAAACCAAGAGACCCGGAAGACTTGGGCTCAAGGTATCAAGTAAGAAAGGGACCCAGAAGCCTTGGTGTCCAGAGATACTGGAATCAATAAACCAGGGGTCCAGGGAACGTTGGAGCCGTGGAATCGATTTAACGAGAAGCCATGGCCAAGCCGATAAGACGAGGGAAATCGAGACTTACAGGTTGCTGGCGACCGGATGCCGCCAGGCAGGGAAGGGGGGCTTATGCGAAGTGTCGCGGTGACCAACGCGAAAGGAGGCGTGGCTAAGAGCACGACGGCGATCAACCTTGCCGCGGCGCTGGTGGATCTCGACCAGCGTGTCCTGCTGATCGACGCCGACCCTTCGGGAAACGCGGCCCTTGGTTTCTTCCCTCGGGGCACACCCCCCGTGGGGCTGGCCGATGCATTGCTCAAGGGGCAACGGCTTGAGGATGTCGCCGTGGCCACGGCATACGAGGGTCTGGATATTGTGACGCCCGGGGATCGGCTTAGCATCTGCTCGGACCAGATGGGATCGGCGCAGGGACTGGGCCAGGGTCGCGAGTTCCGCATCCGCCGCCTGCTCAAGGGGTTGGCCGGATACGACGTGGTGATCGTCGACACCAGCCCCGTTCTGACGCCGTTGAATGTGGCGATCCTCTATGCAGTCGCCGACATCTTGATCCCGATCGACCCGTGCGTCGCCGCACTTGCGGGCGTGCGCACGCTGGAAGAGCTGGTTCGGACCGTGAGCGAGTTCCGCCTGGAGTTTACCGACGCCGGGGCCCTGACCATCAACGGTGTGCTGATCACCCGCGCGGACCGGACCCTGGTCTCCAAGCAGATCGAAGCCGAAGTACGAAACTACTTTGGCTCGCTGGTTTATCCCAGGGCGGTCCCGGCATCGGTGAAATTCCGGGAGGCCTATGCCCGAGGTATCCCTCTGATTTACTACGACCGCTTCAGCGCGGGGGCGGAAGCTTACAGGGCGGCGGCAACCGCCTACCTCGCTGGCCAGGATCAACCGGCGCTCGCCACCAGCACGCCGGTCGATAATGACGAGCCAGACATCGAGGACGATTCCTCCTTGCGGGAGGCATCTTGACATCTCCAATCCCCCCCACCGTGCCGATTTCCGATGGCCCTGACAGAGGGCGGATGGCAGGTCGCATGTGGCAAGAACCTGATCGTCGAGGATGCACAGGCGTGATTCGTCGAGGGACTGATGAACGCGGGGGGCCTTGACGATCAATTGAGCATGTTCATTCCGGGTGGTTGAGCCAGAGCAGACGGACGTCGGTATCCCTGAGGACCGGTGATTCAGATGGGCGGGGAGGCAGACCATGAGCAGCCCGACGCGACGGGGGGGGATTCCGGGTCCTGAAAGCCGGACCGGCCTGACCCGTCCCAGCATGACCGAGGCCGAATTCGAACGGCGGCTTGGCACTCAGGCGGGTGGGCCCGAGACCCAGGCAGCAACAGCGATGGGGAACGATTCGATCGAGGGGGCTTCCACCGCTGAGACCAACCCTGCGTCCCGCTCGCCCGTAGCCACGTCACGGTCGCGGACTCCGCGGACCAAACCTGCCAAGCCCAGGCGAGTTCAGCGGATGTTTGCCATCGAGGAGGAGGTCGACAAGAAACTTTGGCTCTATGCCATCCACATGGGCAAAGATCGTTCCGAGGTTGTCAACGATTTACTTCGGCCGATCGTCGCTTCCATGGTTCTGTACGACTCGCGGGATCGCCGCGGTGGGCGCAACTCCGAGCTAGCCATTGACCGGACCAGCGACGCCGAGAGCGACCTTCAGAATTGAAGGCCAGGGGCAGGATACACGTTCGGGTGTGGGCTACTCGATCATGGCGAATCGCTTGTAAGATCAGCGCTCTAGCCCGAGTTTCCTACTTAGCAGCGGACGTATTTTTAACCTGTTTTGTCACAATGCGATGCGCGCAGAGAAATGTTACCCTAACTCATGGTGTTTCTCTCGTTCAAGGCCCAGGATCCCGATCAATCGCTGCTGCCTTGACGACAGCCGAGTCAGAACTGTTTGTTGCGGCTGGTGCTTGGTTTTTCCTTTCTTGGGGTACAGGTTGACCACTTCACGAATGCCGTCCAACTCTGAGAGCAGCCGTCGCAGAGAAATATCCAGCCCGGCCCGGCGGACGCGGCGCCACATCACCGATCGCAGAAGTTGGGCCATACTGCAATACAACCCGTGAACACGCAGCTTGGAGTCCGTCCAGTGGTTCAGCGGCCACCAACTCCCTGTGGTTCGATCCTTCATCTCCTTGAAAACATCCTCGATCAGATACTGGCTTCGGTAGGCCTCGATGATCCGCTCATCGGACCATTCCGCCCGGTTACTGATCAGGATGGTCTTGCCCAGATGCGTCTCCGCGATGCGGTTCAGGGCCTTGGTGTCAATGTCGTAGGTCAACTGCGGGTGGCCCTTGGGGTCGGCCGCGATAGTGACCTGGATTGCATCCTTGAGGTACTGGCGGCGCAAAATCGACCGGCACTTCTGTCCCACCGACGCCAGGGTCGGTCGCTTGCCGCCCTTGATCAGCCCGGCAGCGCGGCCACCCAGCCGCCCTTGTAGCTCGGATAGCCGTTTGTTCGCTTTCGCGACATCATTCTCCAAGGTCATCCACTGCGTCTTTGCCAGGTTCGGATTGGAGGTGACAACCAAGACCCGTTCAGAGCCAGCAACGGTCTTGATCACGCGAAAAGCCTTGGTGCCCTTCAAGCCCGGACTCGCGCACGCGACAAATCGCGAATCCGTGTGCGGGACTGCGGCCAACTCGGGATGTTCCTTCAGTTTGACCGAGCCCACGAATTTGAGGTGTAAGGAGTCCAACAGGCTGAAGTTATCGGCGGAGTTGTTTCCCTTGTCGAAGATCAGGGTCGTTTCGGGGACGGCCGTCGCTTCACCGGCCAACTCGCGGAAGAAGTGATGAAATCGGTTGAGGACCAGCGAAAACTGTCGGGCGTCGTTGCGGTTCCCTTCATAGACGTCGTAGAACAACGGCAATTGGCCATCGGCGGCACAGAACAGGGCGGAACTCACTTGCCGGAGGTTGTCGCGTCCTTGTTTGTTCTTGCCTCGGGCGGCCAGGCTACAGCGAGTGTTAAACGTGTCGAGGAAGGTGTAGAAGTTCGTGCCGTCGTAGCAGATCGAGGACAGGTCGATCCGCTCGCGATCGACGACGTCCTTGACCAGGTCCTTCCAGATGGCAGTTGCCGCCGCGGGCTTGACCGCATCCATGTGACCCCAGAACCGCTGCGAACTCAGGGAGGACTGGGAGGCGGCTGGGAGATGTCGCCGCAGAACGGTTTGGGAGAACCAGTCCCACATGGATCGCTTGCTGCGAGGGCTGATCGCTCGGTTGATCGCGGCGATTGCCAGGTACTGACCGGTGGTCAGTCCTTGCCGCCGTTTGGGACAATGGCGGTCAATGTGCCCAACGAGCCCAGCATGCGTGGCTTCCTGCCAGAGGGCCTGCGACAATCCCCACTGGAACACCTCGGCGCAAATTGGAGCCGGCCCGGTCCCTTGGCAGGCCGCAACAATATCTTCCAGCTTGCCGAGATATTTCTGCCAGACGCGTCGACAGCGGTTGTCAACGCGTGCCCAATGGGAGTAATAGTAGTAGGTGTGCCCCTTAACCCGTTTTGCTTCCAGCCGTTCCATCGCCGCCTCCTTGCTGGTGGTGCGACGATGATAGGGCATACGGAATCGCGTTTCAAGCTGAATTTAAAGGGGTAAAACTCCAAAACAAGTTAGGGCATACAGACCCTTCACCCTAAATCATGTCCCCGTCGAAGTTTACCGGCTTTGGACGCAGATAACTAGGAAACTCGGGCTAGCCAACCGATCGTGGCTAGTGGTTGGATTCAGAGAAGAGCATCGCCTGGCTCGGATGGTTGGCGGCCTGCTGGTGTTGGTTCTCCAGGGCGGCCAGGCAAAGAGGCTCGAGCATGTTTTTCCAACGGCTCAAGCCCGGATTCTGTGCCTTGACGGTGGCCAGTATGGCTTCCCGTTCGGCGGGACAAAGCTGTTCCCAGGCTGTGCGAAGTTCGGCCTCCCGGGCCTGGTCCCGTTGGGCTTGAGTGTCTGCATCCGCCTTTTGCCGGGCCTCGTAGCCCGCGCGCCGGGCCTGTTCCAGGGCGCGGCGGGCTTCATCGGGTTGGGATTGATAGTCTCCAGGTACCTGATAATCGGATCGGATCGAGGCGACCAGATAGCCCGGGGGATTCTTACCAACTCGCTTATCCCCGTTGCGAATCAGCCAGTCGAAGACGTCGATCTTGGCGCGAATCCGGGCAGGGGAATGGGTGCCGACCAGTTCCTGGGCGGTCTTGGCCGTAATTCCCCGGGCCTTGAGGCACTCGACCAGTTCCACGGGCTTCTGTAATTCCTCGGGAGCTGGATCCACAGCGGCACTCGTGCCCCGGATCAAGATGATTCGCCAGGTGCCTCGCTTGACATAAGAGTATCGTTCTTCCGCACTGAGCGGCTCAAGGAAGCCGAGTTGCTGAAGTTCTTCAAGGGCCGGTTTGAGCCGACGTTTGAGCTCGGTGGGTGCGTAAGAGCGGCTCAACCCGATGTGCTCGCATGCAAGAGTCCGCAAGTCGAAGTCGAGCCGGCATCGGCGGTAGAACCGCTTGTCCAGGAAACGATACATCCGTTTAGTAGTCGGTAAACGAAGCCTGAGATAGAACTCCAGGTCGAGTTGCTTGAGGTTGCCGCTCTGAAAACTCTGGAAGATCACCTCGTTCCAGCGAAAACTCGACAAGGGCAGGGGGGGTCTTTCGGTTCTTGGGCCGGTTCGTTCGCCTTTGCTCATCTTCCCCGAGCGGGACGACGTCCGCCACCGCTCACGGTCGTAGAGGGTTACGTTATCGAGCACGTGAAATTGTTCGTCGACCCAGCTCTTGGCCGAATTGTCCCACCAGGCTTTCTCGTACATCAGAACAACGCCCACCCACCGGTGCAGTGCCTCCTCGATGCGCCGGTAGCTTTGGCCGCTCTGCGGCCAGCCCAGGAGCGCGATCAACTCATAGCGCGAGAAGTGAACGCGTGGGTCCGTGAAATTGCTCCGTCGCTTGGTGAGCTGGATCAGTCCCACCAGAACCTCGTCGTCGAGGGAGGTTGGCAAACCGTGTTTGTGCGTTCCCATGATCGTCAGCCGCCGGACGATCGGCTGGCTGTCCCGCCGCTCCAGCCGATCCTCAAACACCAGAGTCGTTTGGCCGTCAGGAATACGATCGCTCAACGCGGCAATCGGAAACTCGGCCAAGTTCAGCTCATCCTTCCAGCCGGCGTCAGCCAGCGAGGGGTTTTCGTCTCCTGGCTGCCCGCTATCACCGACTTCTTCGACGGGCACGTCCCACTCATCCATTCCGTTCCTCCTGGTGCCCAGAACTTCGAGTCCTGTTGGCGATCCGTACCGTCTGCCGTTTGCCCTGAGTGAGAAATCAAGAAAACAACAACAAAATGGCTCCTGCCGTGTTGTTGCCTCTTTGTCTTAAGCAAGAGTCTAAAGCAAATTCTCCGCAACGCAAGAGGTTAGAAAAAAAGAACTTACAGACGGTAAGTATGTCCGGTTTATCGGTACTGGTATGTCTCAAACATCGTGAATGCAGCGGCAAAGTATGTCCGGACAATCGCCCAAAGCATGCCCCGTTAATCGCTAAACCGCCTCGATTTCATGCTCCGTTTATCTTAGTAAACGCATGTATCGTACGGTTGAAGTATCGCTAGTGGATGAGCGCTGCAAGGCGAACGGATCCTGGTATGTCCGGTTAATCGTTATGCCTATCCGATCAGATAGATTGCATGGAATCAAAAGAGTGGCCAGGAGTCACCAGGTGGCCGGTACCGAGGACCAACTCATTGTTTTGGGAACCAGGCAAAGTATGTCTGGTGCATCGGTGGGCTTTGACGCACAGGTCCTGCTTGAGAACCAGGGAAACTATGCCTGGTACATCCGTATGAACGGATGCACCCTATAAGTAGCAGGAACCCGGCAAAGCTTGTGAGGAAGTACGTCCGGTTAATGTCATGTACGCCTGCGCTAGGAGTCATGAATCGGCCGGCCCAGGATAAACCATGTCCAGTTCATCGGTATCGAGTTTCGCGCAAGAATCGTGGGCTGGGCGCTTTGGTAAAGTCCATGTAGGTGCAGCAGCCAACACAGTGAGAAGCCGAGGCAATCTATGTCCGGTTAATCGGTAGTCGACAAACTGTCCCGGCAGCCACTGGCGCCATACCCGGAAGATCGTCTTCAAAGCGTGACCTGCTCCAAGCCGGTGCGTGGTTCTGAATCATCGCGGAACCGGGTGGGTCATCACGTCCGGTTGATGTTTCGGGGAACGAACCGTAAGCTCTAGAGGTGTCGAGTTCAGCGACGCGTGACACCGCGGCCAGAGCTGACACCTGATGTGCAACCTACGTTGAGGACTAATCCGGATGGGTGCGAAGACTGTCAAGCGGTTGGCGATTCTGGTCGCGACGATCCTCGTTGCAGGCTTGTCGATTTTCTTCATCCAGAGATATCAAGTTAGCAGGATGGATCGGTCGGTGCTCGCTCAGGCCAAGCGGGCGGAGGAGGGCGGGAACTTCGAGGACGCAGCGCGGTTTTATCAGGAGCATCTCGAGGTCGCAACCGACGATCCGGAAGCGAAATTGAAATATGCCGACGTCCTTCTGAAGGGATCCAAGGATGACGCTCGTCGGCAGCAGGCCGCTCAGATCTATGAGCAGTACGTCAATCGTTTTCCGGCCGAGAAAAAAGATGTTCGCCGCCGTTTGGCGGAGTTGTACGTCGAGACGGGCCGATACGACAAGGCTCGCCAACACCTTGAAATCCTCTTGAAACTCGAGCCAAAGGATGGCGCCCTTCACTTCATTCTCGGGCGATGCCAGGAGGCGTTGAATGAACCCGCTCGGGCGGTGGAATCATACCGTGATGCCATCAAGTCTGACGGACCACAGCGGCCAGAAGCCTCTTGGCGGCTAGCAGCCGTCCTTCGAAGCCAACTCAAGGAGTCTAAGGGTGGGACGGATAGGGCTGAGGCGGAAAAACTCATTATTGATGAGGCGAACGGGCTCATCGAAGAGATGGTGAAAGCCAACCAGGAAAACTACCAGGTGTACCTGGAGCGTGGACGCTATTATCGCCAGTTCGGTTCCCCGGAGGAACGGAAATCCGCCAAGGACGATCTCCAGCGCGCGCTCAAGATGGCCCCCAACGATCCCAAAGTGTACACGGAGCTGGCCGCGCTCGAGCGGTCATCAAAGAACTTTGAAGAAGCGCGCCGGGTTATCGAAGACGGTCTCAAGGTCTTACCCAACGATCCCACGCTTCACCTGGAGCGGGCCAATGTGGAAATGTCTGGCTCGTCTGGCTCGATCGACAAGGCGATCACGAGTCTGCGCCACAGCTTGGAACTCCTTCCCGACGATCCAATGCTCCATGGGAACCTGGCAGGATTTCTGGCACAACGTGGTGGAGATCCTTCCGAGCTCCTGAAGCAAATTGGGGAACTGAAACGACTGAACCGCTCGCCGGTTTCGATCGGCTTTCTCGAAGCAAAGTATCTGATCAATTGCAAGGAATGGAAAAAGGCAATTCTATCCCTGACCAGACTCCAGCAGCTTGTGGAGCAGTTACCGACGGAGGATTTAAAAGCGCAGGTCCAGGATCTGCTGGCCCAGTGTTACCGCCAGCTCGGTGATCGTGATCGTGAGCTCGAAGCGTACAAGAGTTCCATCCGGGCCAACCCGAAGGATTTGCAGGCACAGTTGGGGCTGGCCACGAGCTATGCGGCTCGGGGTGATCTTGACGCTGCGATCAAAGTATATCTCCAGCTCTTGGATCAGTTACAGCAAGAGCAACGTGAGGCGGAGCTACTCCCGATCCGCGGTCCGCTAGTCCAGTTGTTGATTGCGCGAAACCAACAATTGTCGGTGGGGCAGCAAAACTGGAAGGAGGTGGATGATCAGATCAAAATGGCCAAGAAATCCGCTCCTCAGTCAAGCGGTTTGGTGATTCTCGAGACCGAATCGCTCGTGGCCCAAAACAAGATTGACAAAGCCCAAAAACTGCTGGAGAACGCTCGCTCGCAAACTCCTCGGGACGTCGAGTTGTGGGTCAAGTCGGCCGAGGTGTTGCGTCGGCAGCGAAAATTCGATGATGCCCGGAAGTTGCTGGATCAAGCTCAGAAGGCGCTCGGCGACAGCGTCGCGCTGCGGCTCGAGCGATCGCGGCTACTGATGGTTCAAGGAGGCGCTGATCTTCCCAAGGCTCTCGGCGCGATGGCTGATAATACTGCCTCATTTTCGCCCGCTGACCACCGCCACTTGCTCGAGGAGCTGGCCCAGGAAGCCACTTTCTTGAACGATCGCACCCTGGTCACCGATCTCTGGTCGCAAGTGGCAAAGCTCGCTCCCAATGACCTCGAGCCTCAACTACGCCTTTTCGATCTGCCTCTTCAAGGGAAGAACAAGGCCGACATCGAGTATCGGCTCAATGAAATCAAGCGGATCGAGGGGGCCGATGGGTCAAACGGAAAATACGAGGAAGCTCGGTATACGATCTGGCAGGCCGCGAACACCACGGACCCGTCGGAGCAGGCAAAGCTACGTAGCACCGCTCAGTTGCTGCTCAACGACCTGATGTCGCGGCATCAGGTTAGGCCGCAGGTTCCCCGCATGCTGGCCGATCTGACGCTGGCCGACCTGTCCCAGCCCGATCTCAGCGACAGCGAAAAAAGGGACAAGCAGTATGAAGCAGCCAAACTGTATCTTCAGGCCATCGAGCTGGGGCAAAGAGACCTGGACACCATACGCCGAGCCACCGATTTGCTCTACGTCACGAACCACAACGACGAGGTCATCAAGTTCTGGACTCAGTCTCCCAACGCGAGCACCGCGGGTAGCGATCTCCTCCGGCAGGTCTCGGCCGAGGCGTTCCGCAACCGTGAGTATAAGGGAGCACTCGAACTGGCGCTGAGAGCGAAAGAGGCCAACCCTGACGATTTTCGTGAGACTCTCTTTCTGGTCCAGATGCTGATTGCCAATCAGCGTCAGGATGAGGCCGAGAAAGAACTTCGCGAGGCTGTCAACGCGACTCCGTTGGATCCCGCCCGGAGGATCGCCCTGGTTGAGTTCTTCACTTTAACCAAGCAGTTCGAGAATGCCGAGAAGGCGGTCCTTGAAGCCGAGTCAGCCCTCAAGGAAAAGCCTCTTGGACCTGCCCGATGCTGCGAGGTACTGGCGCGAGCTTACAAGACTGCCGGCCAGGATGACAAGAAATCCGAGGCGTGGCTTGAGAGAGCAGGCCGCTGGTACAAATCGGCTCGTAGTGCCCAGCCCAAGGACCTATTCGTATGGCGTCAGTACATCGACTTCCTCTTCCGCTCCGGGCAGATCAAGACGGCGCGCGATGCTCTGGAGAATATGGTTGGCAGCGACGTGGCCGAACCCGACGATCGCTTCAGGCTGGCCTCAATGTTCAGCAAAGACGGTGAGTGGACAAAAGCTTATGATCAGTACGGAAAACTCCTGAAGCAGACCGAGAACCCACGCAATCCTGAAGTCCTCAAGCGTCGTCCTGACTACATCGCGCAATTCATTGACGAGTTGCTCAAGCGTTACCAGAGCGACCAGAGGCAGGAGCTGTTGAATGAAGCCCAGGATCTCATCGCGGAGCTGAAGACTCTTCGCCCCGACGCGTTCAACGTCGTGGTATTGCAGGCTCGGCTCTTCAAGGCTCAAAATCAGATCGGCAAGGCGATCGAGCTAATCCAGGCGATCGCCAAGCGTCCCGACCTGTCTGACCCGGTGTGGCAGCTCCTGGCCAAGCTGGCCGACCAACTGGGCGAGACCAAACTCGCCGAGAAGTTGTTGCGACAATTGGTGGAGAAGTCAGACCGTCCTCAGAACCGTCTGGCACTGGCCGTCTTCCTGGGTCGCCAAGGCCGGGTCAAGGAAGCACTCGACCATTGCGAGCAACTCTGGAACGCGACGACCAACCCCGAAGAGCTCGTTAAAGGCACCCTGGACGTGCTTTGTTTTCCTGGTGGCGACCGCGATAAGACGCAGTTCGACCGTGTTGCCTCGTGGATGGAAAAAGGGCTGGAAAAACAACCCAAGTCCCCCCTTCTTGTGATCGGACTGGCCGGTATTCGCGAGCGCCAGGGACGATTCCAGGATGCCGAGGCTGTGTACGCGCAGGGCGTTCAGCAAGGACAGAATAACGCGACCGTGCTGAACAACCTCGCCTGGCTGATGGCGCTGAGGAAGGGCGATGAGAACAAGGCCCTCGACCTGATCAACCGCGCGCTCAAACTCGGCGGACCGATTCCTGAACTACTCGATACTCGCGGAGTCATCAACACGAAGCTGGGCAAAAGCAAGAGTGCCATCGAGGACCTCACCAAGGCAACCACCCTTGACCCCAAGGGCCCGAAGTACTTCCACCTGACGCAGGCCTATCTTCAGGCCGGCAACAAGCAGGCCGCTGCGGAGTCTTGGGCCAAGGCACGTTCCCGAGGGTTGACGCCCGATGGACTTCACGCTCTAGAAGTCAGCGCTTACCAGCAGGTTCTTGGAGAGCTTGGTACACGCTGAGGTGATTTCGGGAACCCGAGCGTTCGGGTTCACTTCCGGCAGCTGGTCTCAGTCCAGGGGCCCGGGCTGGTCCGGGTTGTTCCGAGTCTCCCGGATCAAGTCCTTGAGATAGCGGCCATAGTCGTTGGGAAGCTTCTGGGCGAGGAGTTCCACCTGGGAGGCGGGAATGAATCCCATTCGGTAAGCAACCTCCTCGATGCAGGCGATCTTGAGGCCCTGCCGGGATTCGATGGTCTCCACGTAGTTCGCCGCCTGGATCAGCGACACCACAGTGCCGGTGTCAAGCCAGGCGAATCCTCGGCTGAAGACTTCAACCCGGAGTTGCTGGCGCTCGAGATAAACCCGATTGACATCGGTGATCTCGAGTTCACCACGGGGCGAAGGACGCATCGCAGCGGCGATATCGAGGACCTCTTTATCATAGAAGTACAACCCGGTTACCGCGTAGTGCGATTTGGGACGAGCCGGTTTTTCCTCGATCGAAAGAACGCAGCCTTCGACATCGAACTCGACAACGCCATAGCGCTCGGGATCCTTGACCGGATAGGCGAAGACCGTTGCTCCGCTGGTTTGGTCGCTCGCGCGTTTCAGCATCCCCTGGAATCCTTGGCCGTAGAAGATGTTGTCTCCCAGGATCAAGGCGACGTTGTCTTCACCTACGAACTCCCGGCCAATGAGAAATGCCTGGGCCAATCCACCGGGACTTGGCTGCACGGCGTACCTGATGGTGAGGCCGAGCTGTCGTCCATCCCCCAAGATCCGCTCAAAATTCTTGATGTCGTCTGGCGTGGATATCAGGAGAATCTCGCGAATGCCGGCAAACATCAACGTCGAAAGGGGATAGTAAATCATCGGCTTGTCGTAGATAGGCAGAAGCTGCTTGCTGACGGCTCGGGTAATCGGATAGAGCCGAGATCCCGAACCACCGGCCAGAATGATGCCTTTGCGAAACATGCTTGGAGGTTCCCACGGATTTTCAGGTCTTGGAGTACCACGGGCCGTGCGCCTTTGCACCATCCCTCAGCATTGTACCAACTGGCGAGCGATCTGAGGCCGTTCCGTTGCTTTGGGCAGACAGCGAGCCCGTGGCAGCAGATTTCCCCATTCTCTCATGGACAGGAAATCCGCGGTCTCTGATAATGGATCATGACAGCAATCTGTGCATGAATTTGCTGCCCGCCAGCAGTCAAGATGTTCCTGGCATCGCTAGAAAATCAACAGCCTCGATCAAACGACACGTTGAGCTAACGTTCCACCCAATCAAGGTGGTCGGTCGCCAGAGTTTTCCCCGACCACACCGTCGGGATTCGATTATCTTATGAATGCATTTATGAAGGCCTGTGAAATTGCAGGGCCGCTTCAGCTTGCCGTTCGAGGTCCAAGCCCGAACGAAAGTGCAGTACGGCTGTTGCACCAGCCATTTGCACTGGTTGGTCGTGATCAGCGTGCGGACGTGTCTCTCGATCACAAGCTCGTCAGCCGGCGACACGTGTATTTGCAGATTGTGGAGGGTCAGGCGTTCTGGCTCGATCTGGATAGCAGATCCGGAACGTCTGCTGAGGGACAATTGCGGAAGTTCGGCTGGCTTGAGGCTGGAAAGTCGATCTGGATCGGGCCGTACGAGCTAGAGCGGCTGGCAAGTTACGGTCCGGATCCGGGGAATCGCGAAACCAGGCCGGGACCGCGCGTCTCACCGCTGGTGGCTCGATCCTACGACGATCAAGCTCTGCCCGATGTCTCCCTGGAGTTTCTGAACGGGCCTTCACGTTCAGCGTGCTGGCCGATGAACCGGGTGATGTCCTTGATTGGCTCGGCCAGTGGCTGCAAGTTCCGCCTTGCTGACCCCAGCGTTTCACCTTTCCACTGCAGTTTGCTGCGAACCCCCGGGGGCTTATGGATCGTTGATCTGCTCGGGCCTGATGGGATTAGTGTCAATGATGCTCTGGTGCGTTGTGCGCTGCTTGCCGCCGATGATGTGCTGAGAATTGGTCGCTACCGCATCCGTATGCGGATCCGATTTGCCAGCCGGGTTTCTGATCGGTCTGCTTCCGAGGAGAGCCGGCGCGTCCCGATTGCAGAGACTCGCCCTACAAGTCAACTTCCGCTTACTCCTGTTTTCTCCGACGGCGACTCAGCCGGCTCGCCGTCCCCGGCCGCACACTCATGGCAGGTGCTGGCTTCAGAGGTCCTTGCGTCACGAGACTCCAGTGGGCAGGCAACCAGCATCGAACGCATCTCCCCCGCCGTCCACGTGCCGAGCCGGCTAGAGAAGGGAGAAATCACGGAATCGCTGCTAGTACCGCTGATGAACCAGTTCGGTCAGATGCAACAGCAAATGTTAGATCAGTTCCAGCAGGCAATCTCAATGATAGTTCAGATGTTTGGCACCTTGCACCGTGATCAAATGGCGACAATCCGTGAGGAGCTCGATCAACTCCGTGACCTCACCCGTGAATTCCACGCGATAAAGCTTGAGTTGGCCGCACGTTCCCAAGATCAGACCCCCGTAGTTCTGGCCAGCACTTCGACAGCGTCAGGCGATTCCCAGATTTCGGGAGTGGGATCGAGTGTTCAGGAACGGATCGAGTCTGAAACTGATGCCAGGGTAACCGCGGCGGCCGCTCGAACTGCTCCAGATATCGCGTCGGTCTCGCCGATTTCGTCGGCGGACGATGGTTCGGGGGTCGCTTCTTCAACCCAGGCTCCGCTCAGTCCCTCTGGTTTCGAGCGCCTCGAAGTCAAACAGGCTCAACCACAATCGGGGGAATCAAACCTGAAGTCGGAACGCGATGTCATGGTTTGGCTTCATCAGCGAATGATGGTCTTGCAGCAGGAACGCGAGTCGCGCTGGCGGAAGATACTCAAGCTCTTACCCGGCCTTTCCTGACCGCCATGGAACCAGTGGCGCAGGGCTTTACAAGCCGTGAAACAAGGAAGCCTCCAAGGGCAGGGCCAATGGAGGCTCGTGTGAGTTTGAATTCCGGGCATTCGGGGGACCGAGCGCTGCGGGCTCGAGTGGGATCCGGAGTGATGAAAATAGCTGAATTTAAGGCTTAGTAAGCACCGCGGCCAACCAGCACAACCACGAAGGTCTGAAAGATGATCTGTAGATCCCAGGTCCATGACCAGTTCTGCGCATAAGCGACGTCCAGCTTGACCATGTTGGCGTAATCGACTTCACTCCGGCCTCCCACTTGCCAGGGACCCGTGAGGCCAGGCATCACTTGAAGGCGACGGGCGTAACCTACGTGATCCAGAGCCCGAAGCTTGTCGCTGTCTCGAAGCTGAAGCGGACGCGGACCGACCAAGCTCATTTCTCCGCGTAGCACATTGATCAACTGGGGCAGTTCGTCCAAGCTGGAACGCCGCAGGAAACGTCCTAGGGGCGTGACACGCGGATCGTCACGAAGCTTGAACAGAACACCTCCTGACGATTCGTTATTCTTCTCCAGATCATCAAGACGCTGCTCGGCATCGACGACCATGGTCCGAAACTTGAGTACCCAAAAAAGCCGGCCACGGTAACCTCGCCGCAACTGACGGAAAAAGACAGGCCCCGGCGAATCCAACCGAATTAGCAGCGAAAGGACCAGGATCACAGGAGCCAGCAGTACCAATCCAACTAACGCGCCGGCCAGATCCATCGATCGTTTGACGGTGTAAGGGAGCACGAACGACAAAAACCAGGCAGATCGTAAGCGAAAAGACGCTTGCAACTGAAGCTCATCCCGGATGATCGTCACCGGCTCGTAGGCTTCCAAACCTAAGGAACTCGTCGACGATGAAGACAGGAAGTTCATCGGTGCACATTCTCCGTGGGATACGTCGCCCTGACAGGCCATGATTCATAGATGCTTGTTCCATGTTGCGCTGGACTCGGCTGCACTCAACTCGAATCAGAGCTTGCTTGATGAATGCATTGTGTATAATAGGGAATAAGGAATCAACTTAGCATGGCTTTTTCAAACGGTCAACCATTGTACGGCAGAGCGTTGATTTTTGGAATCAATGCCTTGCCATCGTGCGGCCGCCATCCATGAGAATTGGCCGAGTCGGCTGGCCCGATGCGTGGAAATTTCGCGCTGAGTATCAATGAGTCCCCTCCAGCTTTCCGTGACGAAATGGTATCGTGTGTTGAGTTGACGGGCCGGAACACTCGTGTGGACGTTCGTTGGTTCTTGTCATCGCTGTTTGTGGGCAAGGTCGCACACCCGAGTCGGTCTCGAGACGTCAAGATCGAGGCGATCGCAGAGGCTCGAGACCGAGATTTCCTGCTGTGCGGCACGTGTGAACCACCGATCATGCCGGTAACTTGAGCGGGCAGCCGGGTTGGGCCTCTGGATCAAGGAGAAGCAGACGTGACAGCGATTGATCATCCGAGAGTCTCGGTGGCCCTGCCCGTGCACAACTGTGAGCGCTATGTCGCCGAGGCCATCGAGAGTATCCGGGCCCAGACCTTCACCGACTTCGAGTTCTTGATTGTTGACGATGGATCGACCGACGGCACGCTGCCGATCCTGCACCGCTTTGCCGCAAGGGACAGCCGGATCCGCGTGATCAGTCGCCCGAATACCGGAATCGTCGGGGCTCTCAATGAAATGTTGGGCTTGGCCCGCGCAGATCTCGTCGCCCGGATGGATGCCGACGACGTTGCGCTGCCCGTTCGTTTCGAACGTCAGGTCCGTTTTCTGGACGAGCATCCCGAATGCGTAATGGTCGGCAGCCGCGTGACCATCATCGACCCCGACGGAGACGAATTGACCGAGATGGGCGATGCGCTCAGCCATGAACAGATCGTCACAGACCTGCTCAACTATAAAGGACAAATGGTCTATCATCCGGCGGTAATCTACCGGCGCAAGGCGGTGCTCGACCTGGGAGGATATCGCCCCGGGTACCGCGAAGCCGAGGACCTGGACCTGTTCCTCCGGTTGGCGGAGGTCGGTCAGATTGTCAATCTGCCCGAACCGCTCCTGAAGTACCGCGAGCACCGGGCGAAAGCGGGAATTTCCCGCTCAAAATACCAGAGGAGCTCAGTCATCGTGATCCTCGAGGAAGCTCGCAAGCGACACAATTTAGGCCCCGTACCGGAACACGTCTCCAGCCAGGCCTCGCTTTCCGGCGATCCGTCTCAGATCTACCAGACATGGGCCTGGTGGGCCTTGATGTCCGGTCATATCGCCACCGCGCGCAAGCACGCGCTTACCTGCATCCGCCGCGCGCCGCTGTCTCTCTCCACCTGGCGTCTCGTCTACTGCGCGCTTCGGGGCCATTGAGAAGCGATTGGAAGAAGCGCGCGAGCTTCGTAAGCGTTCGGCCGAACTACGCTAGGCGGGCATGGTTGCCTGGCCCCCGGATGGCATCTGACGCGATACCGGGAGAAATATCATGCTTGGGTATTGACGCGCTACGCGAGCGTGGGCCATCTCGACATCGACAGCAACTGGGAACTTCTGGCGGAGCTTCTCCCCGACCGTTGGTTGCCGCCCACGGCGACCGTTGCGAGAGCCGCGACGGAGAGTGGCCAAGCAGTTGAGTTCGCCGACTGAATCACTGGCCGCCGAGGACGAGCATGTGGCCCTGAAGACGCGAGCTTGTAAGGGCATCCTCAGAGCCACGGTCACTGAGGGGCCGCTGTCGAGTGTAGCATCGGGTGAATCGGGCTGACTCGCACCGGTTGGGAAATGGTGATCGGGCTTGGCTGATCGGCAACCTAGGCGCCGCCGCTGCCGCCTGCGGGGGGGGGGGACGGGGTTTACCGAACGGACACGACAAGACATGGGAGGATGACGAGCCAGGAGATCCAGGAGTACATCGACTAGGTTCTCAGACCTGTGAGCCACGTTCCAGAGACGGCCTGCTCAAGCGAGCCAGATCAGTCCTGTCGGACTGCCTTCGTCACTGGTCAGCGGGTCTGAACAAAAACGCACGCCCTTGAATAAACGGGTCGAACGAGGGGGCCAGCCGCACGGACGCGATACCGTAGTAGTCCGCAAGGCCCTGGTTGACCCAGCTCTCGGGCTGTTTCGAGATCGGATCATCGCTGAATGACTTTGGGACGTTGGGAATGCCTGGGAGGACGACGTCCTTGGACCCGGCAAGTCTGGCCTGGCGACAGCGCTGCTCCCGGCTCAGAAGAGCCTGTCGATAGGATTGGAGCCTGCCGTGGAGGAAATCGCCCAGCCCGGCTCGCGCGTTGCCGGTGGTAACCAGGGAGAGAGCGAAGACCAGCAGAGCCCCGACGAGCATGAACTCAGCGAACCAGTCAGCCCGAGGATCAGGTCCAGGACTGAGACCTGGGACCCAGAGCCAGATATTCACAATCCAGCCAACGAGAAAGATCGTGTAGGCGCTGCCCGCCGCGCGTCCCGGCGGGTTTGCACAATAGAACCAGACAGGTGCGGAATACCAGGCGACAATCAGCAGGATCCAGACGAGCAGAGCTATCCATCGTAGTCCGCGGTAGCCACGGTCAGATCCGTCAAGGGCAGGTCCTTTCAGCCTCCGGTAAAGAATCAGTAGAACCGATGCGCTGAGGAACTTGACATCGGTGAGCCACTCTGTGAAGGAGACGACCAGTCCCTTGACCACGATCCTCGATACCATCGAGATTCGCTCCTGCATACGAGTGGGGGGAAGGTTGACGTTGCTCGAAACCCCGGATGCCTGTTCCCGGAGCAACTTGGCACGCTCCTTGTTCCCGGGTGCCGCTAATGTGATCATGAGCCCGAGGATCGCAATGCCGCAGATGATCAGCCAGGCAGGTCGACTCTGGCGTGAGGAGACGAGAGCACCACTCGCCGTGACGATGATGATCGACAGGGCACTCACCTCCAGCAGGCCGGACACCACGAGAGTCAGTGCACTCAGCAGCAAGAGTCGAATGCGTCGCTGTCTGGGTGAAGGCACATGGCGGTCAAGCTCGAGGAGTCCTGCAATAACCAGGATGCCAAGAGCGATCGAGAGCTCGTACGCCAGCGCCGCGCTGAACCAGTAGATGTAGTCGGAAACACCGGGCACACAGTCCAAGAGCACCGCGAGAGTGGCCAAGGACAGTAATGCCGTGTTCAGAACTCCCTTGCTCTCATCGAGGATCGTCCGCCACAAAGCATAGAGACTGCCGAATAGAACGAGCGTGAGCGGGATGATCAGAAGAGGGTAAGCGCGGATTAAGTCGATGTGGGGGAGGAGTAGCCCAACTCCCAAGAAGAAAGCCCATCTCCCGTTCGTCCTGAGGTACATCTCCCTCGTGAAGGTGATCCACGAAGAGTATTCCTTCGCCTGCGCAGCGAGGCAGAAGTCGTCGCCCAGGGGGCCGCTGTAAGACATGGCTAGAACGGCAGCGGTGAGAGAAACGAGCACTGCCATTCCGGCGGCCATACATAACAGCGGCAGAGCGATACGGCTGGCTATACGGGATGGGGCGGCGGAAATTGCTGGCATCAGGCGAGACTCCTCGCTGACCTCAACCAGTGTACGGATGGTCCATCCTCAGCGTACTTCCGATGAAAAGCGGCCGGGACGAGGCCGCCAGAGGATCAATCGCAGGGATTTTGCCACAACCGGACCGAGAGTACCGGAAACCGCAGCCAGCTACCTGTTACACCGTGGTTTGCGTCAAGACGGCGGTGGAGATCAGTGAGGAGTCGCCATCAGGCCCGTCCTTTTTCGGCGCTTGGGGAGTGCTCGTCGATCACAGCTCGCTGGCCGACTGAGCATTGACTTCCGGTGCGATGCGAGTTGCGTCGGCGACCAGGTAACGTGGGCGATTCTTGACTTCGTCGTAGATCCGCGCCAGGTAGAGTCCAATAATACCCAGGCTGATCATGATCAGACTCCCCATGAGAAGCTGCAAGAGAATCACCGTGCTGAATCCTTCAGCGGCTCGATGTCGGTACCAGACGTATAGGGTGTACAGCCCCCAGAAGAACGAGAAGACCAGGAATGTCGCCCCGAAGACGGTAACGATCTGGAGCAATGCCGACGAGAAAGATGTAAAAGCGGTCAGCGCGAGCCGGGCCAAGGTGAACAGGGACCAGCGGGATCGGCCCCCAACTCGCTCGGCAACTTCGAATGGAAGTTGAACCCGTCTAAAGCCCAGCCAGGCTGTCATCCCGCGAAAGAAGAGACTCCGCTCTGGCAGAGACCGCCAGGCCTCGACAACTCGCCGGTCAAGGAGCTTAAAGTCCGACGCGTTTTCCAGATCGAAGCCTGATAGATTTCTGAGGATCTTGTAGAACGTCGTGGCAAAGACTCTGCTGAGGAATGACTCGGATCCTCTGTGGGACTTGACTCCCTCGACGATATCCGCCACGTTGCTCCGCCAGCACTCGAGCATTCTGGGAATCAGTTCAGGCGGGTGCTGGAGATCGCCATCCATGACCACGACGGCCGATCCGCGTGCGAGATCCAATCCCGCGGATACGGCGTGTTCCTTGCCGAAGTTTCGGCTCAGTCGTACCCCTCTCACGGTCTTGTCACTGGCGGCATACTGGCAGATCATCTCCCAGGTGTTATCAGGCGATCCATCGTCGATCACGATGATCTCGTAGCTCTCGGCGGACGACTGGAGGTTGGACTCGATGGTGCTGAGCACCGCCGAGACGTGATCTGATTCGCGGTACATGGGGACGACTACGGAAACCTCCGGTCCTTTGTTGTTCGCCTTGCGCGGCTCGGTCATTGATCGCTCCCAGCGGGTTTTTCAAACGCCATCACGATCACACTGCCGAGGGGCTGGGAGAAGGCAGTTTCCCAACGATGCACTCGCTCGGTGACCGTTCGGCCAAGAACACTGAACCACGGAGCGGCGAGGTTGATGGTGCGAGAGGCGGATATCCGGAAACCGGCTTGCTTCCCCAGTTCGGCCAGCGACCTGCAATTGTAAAACGCAACATGCTGATCCTCACCCATGTTCGGCGTGAGCCGCAGCCGGTCCGTGAGCCATTCGATAATCGGCCATAGACTGCGATAATTTGGCGTGGACACGACGACTCGGCCACCGGGCTTGAGGAGTCGATGGAACGATTGCAGCACCTTGAGCCCTTGGTGCACGTGGATATGCTCAATGACTTCGAGAAAAGCGATTCGGTCGATCGTACAGGCCTCGAACTCGAGCTCGTCCACAAGACCTCGGTGGAATTCAAGGTTGGGCCTCTTGTATTGCCCCTTGGCGAAGCTGATCGCGGCCTCGTTTCCGTCGATGCCGATGATACGCACACCTTCGATAGCAGCCAGACGATCTGCGAAAACACCGGAGCCGCAACCAACGTCGGGAATCAGATTCCCCGGCCGGGGATTAATCCATCGAGCCGCCTCGCGGAGCTTGAACTCGTGCCAGAATCGTTGCGGCGCTCGGCCGCACGTGATGGCGCGATACTGGTAGTCGCCGCTGATGGCGACGGTGTCGCCGGTACGCCTCGAAGCAGACAGTTCTTGTCCGACAAGCATTGGGTCAACCACAGAGAAGTTCCTCATCGCTATCTTAGTTCTTGTTTCGCACTTTTAGAAGAGGGGTGACTGAGCAAAAAAACAGGTCGGCTTCCTCGCGATTTCTTGGCAACCAATCTTGGTTTCTCAGCTCGCAACAAAATACCAAGGCAAGGAGGCCGCCCCATGGAACTTACCGATTCCTTCCTCACCCTGCTATAGAACTTCGGAGACTCCTCGCTGAACTCCACCATTCCAGAGCTGCCAGGATCCGGGTGGCTGGCGGCGGAGCCAGAGGCAACGCCCCAGACGCACAGGCTTCGGCCCTGGGGCTTCCCTCCGGTCAGCCCCAGCCACCCAAGCGTCTTTCCCCATCATGGGATACAACGAATCACGGTGGAGTTCAGCGAGAAGTCTCGAACTTCGCTCCGGTTTTCACGGCCCCGACCTACCAGACATTCGTGGTGATCGTCACGGGCTGGATCATCTCTCAGCGTCACCGCTACGTGATCGAAGTCATCTTCTCCAGTGGCCGTGTCGGAGACGGGCACTGGTCGCGGTTTCATCGCTTCTTCAGCCACGCCGCCTGGGACATCGACACCTTCTCCATGCGCCTGGCCAAGTTGGTCGTCACGATTCTCGCCCCGGGCGCCACTTTCTTCTGGGCCGTCGACGACACCCTCTGTCGCAAACGCGGGCTGACCCTCTACGGTGCCGGCATGCATTACGACCCGCTCATCTCCAGTCGCGCCAAATCCCTGGTCAGTTGGGGACATGACTGGGTCGTGCTGACCCTGATCGTCGCCTTCCCTGCCTGGGCACCGTCCAAAGTCTTTGCCTTGCCCATCGCCATGCGCCTGTACCGCAACCGCCAAGGGCTGACCAAGGGGAAAAAGACTCCGAAGGGGAAAAAGGGCCGGAAGAAAAACTCCAAGCCCAAGCACGATCCGAATCATCGCACTCGACCTGAATTAGCCCTGGAACTCATCATCATGGTGGCCCAGTGGTTCCCCAACGATGAGATCATCGTCTCCGGTGACAG